>Ga0099828_10001013_pt1 | contig 18071 bp, 15 predicted proteins | sample CZO8metaG_2_FD_79338 | JGI IMG/M metagenome (GOLD analysis project Ga0099828, IMG submission 79338) | Vadose zone soil microbial communities from the Eel River Critical Zone Observatory, Northern California, USA - CZOApr15con2H1.8 metaG | ecosystem: Environmental > Terrestrial > Soil > Vadose... | reverse complement strand
TTCTGGACCGTTCGAGGAGCAAACGCGATCCTGGCTCTCCGCTGCTGCCATCTCAATGGCGAGTTTGAAGATTACTGGGAGGCACGTCGCGCGGCTTAAGTTCCACCTGTAAGTCGCACACCCGTGAAAAGAGCGCTCATTGACATTTTCGATTTTGCCCCGCGAAGTTGCAGCCGACAAAATCAACGTGCCTTCGCATCTCGCAGCTGCCTGCGGAATTGCGCCAAGTCCACGCGATGCTTCGCGGCTTTGTGCCGCCCGATGAAAATCACCGGAACATCCCAGCCGTAGCGCTCCTTCAAGACGGAATCCTCATCCACGTTCACTTCGCGAAGCACCGCGGCAAACTCGCGCAAAATCGGCGCGATCGCGGCCTTCGCTTCGTCGCAAAGATGGCAACCTGGGCGCGTGTACAACGTGACGTCTCGCGGCCCGCACCGCGCCAGTCGCAAATCTTCCGGGGAATCGCTCACGGCTGGGGATTCGAGTACTTCATGAAGGGTCCCGAGTGTGGATGAAACGCGTACGCGCGATAGAGTTCGGCGATCTGCCGCAAATGACCAAGATCGTGATTGGCCCATTCGTTGAGCATTTCGCTGAGTGTGATGCTTCCAAGCTCCGAATGGACTCCGGTGCGAGCGCCCGCGGAAGCGGGCAGCCCAATTAGGCAAGCGAGTGTGGAGCGGCGCGTGCGCGTGAAAAGTGCCAGGTTTTCCCCCGCCGACCCGCGTGAATATTCTCCTCGCGAAACGGCCCTCGCCTGATCGTACTTCGCAATCGCGGGAGAATCCTCGGCAACCATCCTCAATACGCGCTCCGCATACACCTGCTCGAGCGCCGAGAGGTGCGCGAGCACCTCCGAAATCGACCACCGCTCTGGTGCCGGCTTCCAGTGCAGCAACTCCCCCGGCAAATCGCAAAGCATCGTTTCCAACAGGCGCGGCGTCTTTTCCAGCAGTGAAATGGCGGGCTGCATATCGCGGGCAGAGGCGGGTTGCATAGGGCACCTCCCGGGCAGGTCTTCATCTTACTCTCAAAATGCTTCGAGAGAACCCCGGAGGAACTAGCGCATAATGTTCAGTGTCGAATTGCGAGGAACAGGCCCATGGGAAAAGTTGTAGCGTTGATGGATGATCTCTTTTTTCAAATGAAACTGGCGGAAACCGCCAAGCAGCTCGGCGTGGAACTAAAAGTCGCCACCAATGGCGACGCGCTCATGGGTCTCATGGAGAGCAACCCGAAACTCGTTGTCGTGGACTTGAACGCGCGCAGCCATCCCATCCAGACCATCGAAATGTTGCGTCTCGTTCGAAAAGACGTCCGCGTTGTGGGCTTCCTCTCGCACGTGCAGGTGGACCTTGCCGCCCAGGCCCAGAAGGCCGGCTGCGATGAAGTGATGCCGCGCTCCGCGTTCACTCAGAACTTGGCTTCTATCCTCAGCTTGGCAAAGGATTGACTGGAACTTGCATCAAACGAGCATGCTACGACGAGTTCTTTTTTTCTTCTGCGTCGCTTCTTTCACAGCGAACGCCGGTTTTGCCCAGGAGTCCAGCTCCCAACCCAGCGCCCCAGCAGCGAACGTGCCCGTTGCAGCTCCATCCGCAGCAACCACTCCGGCCGCCGCCCTCCGCGACGTCCTGTCCGCAGCCTGCTCCCAAAGCCAAACCGATTTCGCTCGTTTTCTCACCGCGCGCAATAAGCAAGCTTTCGCCCGCATGACTCCCTTGGCTCGCATCGCTCTGATGAAACGCTTCGTCCTCCTCAACGAGCCCGGCAAACCGACAGCCTCCACGAATCCCGCGGGGCGTCCCATCCTCCGCTGCCAGACCCCTGCCGTCACCACCGAAATGCAAATTGGCGGCACCGAGCTTCGCGACAATATCGCCTTCCTGCCGATGGAACTCCGCGACACGGCAGACGCTCCGGGCGCAACCGTCCGCCAAATCACTATGGGTCTTGTCCGCGAAGATGCCGAATGGAAGCTACTCTCTCTCGGCCTGCTGCTGCTCGATCTTCCCTCCCTCGAAGCCGAGTGGGACGCCGCCGAGACTGACGCCACCGAGCACGGCGCCCTCGAAGCTTTGCGCGCCATCGCCGACGCCGTCGAAATCTATCGCAAAAAATTTACCCGGCTTCCCGAATCTCTCGCAAATCTCGGCCCGCCGGTGCATGGCTCGGCGAACGCGGACGCCGCCGATCTCCTCGATTCCGCTCTCGCTACGGGAATGAAAAACGGCTACGCGTTCCGTTATGTGATTGCGGGAGCCAGCAATCTGGGCGCGCCTGCAAAATACGAACTCGCTGCGACGCCGCTTCGCTACGGCCGCACCGGCAAGGTTTCTTTCTTTCGCGATTCGAACGGCAGCTTCCACGCCGCCGACCACAATGGCACCGTTGGCAGCGCCTCCGATCCCAAAGTGGAATAACGTCGCCCGCTACGGCTGCGCTTTCACCGTCGGATACGTAATCCCCAGCTGTTCCAGGTAGCTCTTGTATTTCGCGGGATCGTAATAATATTTCTTCAGTTGTGGCAGGAACTTCTCCATCTTTTCCTTATTCATTTCAATCATCGGCTTGTCTTCCGGGGCCAGAAACGACTCGTAGTGAATCTCTTTCGTTTGCACATCCCGAAAATAGTCCCACGCCTGCTTCACGAGTTCCGGCCGCAGCAGAAAATCCAGCGCGGTCATGGCCTGCACCTTGGCGCCCGCCGTCGAGCCTTTGTGCGCGATCGGGGTAGCCATCGCCACGGCGTTCGCCCAGCTGTGTCCGGGCAGATGAGGGATGTTCGCGGGATACATGAGATACACCATCGGAACATTCCAGGAGATGTCTCCGACGTCATCGGATCCGCCGCCCGCCGGTTTTTTTTCAGGCTCGGTCAGAGGCTCCACTTTTTCTTTCAAGCCTTCGACCTTGGCGCCGATCTCCTCCTGCAAAGCTTTGGCCAGCGTCTGGTCGGCTTCGCTCCACTTCGGCATGCCCACGGCTTCCATGTTTTTGTGCTGCGCCTCGGCAATGACTCTATTGAAAAACGGCGGCCACGCCGAACCCACCAGTTTGTGATCCACGGTCGTGTTGCTCATCTTCGCCGCGGCGTCCGCCATGGTGTTGCCGATCTCGTACAGCGACTTGATGTGGGGATAATCGAGTTCGCGGAAGTAATACCAGACCGCGGCCTCCGACGGCACCACGTTCGGCTGATCCCCGCCGTTGATAATTACGTAATGCGAGCGCTGTTGCAGCCGCAAGTGTTCCCGCCGGAATTCCCACCCGGCATTCATCAGCGAAACGCCGTCGAGCGCGCTCCTCCCATCCCAGGGCGCCGAGGCTGCGTGGGCTGCCTTCCCGTGAAAAAAATACTGCACGGAGACCAGCCCGCTCCACTCGCCATTCCCTGTCCCATACGAGGTCGAGAATTCGGACTCGACGTGCGCCCCAAAAACAATGTCGACATCCTTGAACAATCCGGCGCGTACGAAGAACGCCTTTGTCCCGAGAAGTTCCTCCGCAATGCCCGGGAAAATTTTGATCGTCCCGGCGAGGTGATGCTCGTTCATCAATTTCTTCAGAACGATGGCTGCCGTGACGTTCACCGCCATCCCCGAGTTGTGCCCTTCGCCATGGCCCGGCGCGCCCTCGATCAACGGATCGTGATACGCCACGCCGGGCTTCTGCGAAGCTCGCGGTATGCAATCTTCATCCGTGATGAACGCGATCACCGGCTTCCCGCTTCCATGCGTTGCTACCCAGGCCGTGGGTATACCGGCGACTCCTCGTTCCACACGAAAGCCGTTTTTCTCCAGGATTCCCGTGACGTACCGCGAAGTCTCGATCTCCTGAAAGCCCAGTTCGCTGTAGCTGAAGATTTGGTCCACCATCTGTTGCGTGAACGTCTGCAATCGGTCCACTTCGGCGATCGCTTCCTGCTTGAGCGCCGGCAGTTCCGTGGATTGTTGCGCGAAGAGAAGAGCAGGTAGAAAAAGCGCGCTACCGAGCCCTGCGATTCGAAACCATTTTTTCATGGGTCCTCTTGAGCAAGTGAGTTGCGCCGGGATGATAACGCGGTTGTCGCCCGTCTCACAAACGGCTTTGGGTCAGGGCACGGCTTCAGCCGTGCCGAAAAGTGCCTGAAATTCCCGGGCTTTAGCCCCTGAAGTCCGAGATGAATTGGGTCAACTGGTTTATGAGATAGCTTCTACCCATTGCCACGCGGATTTGTGCTCTGCAACAGTTGGCGCTACTATCGTGCGATTCTCCATGCCTCGCCGCGCGCACACACGCTTCCATTTCCTTCTACTGGCACTCGCGCTGCTCGCGCCTCTGCGCGCAGGAGCCATGCCGCAATTCGATTCGGCCTATGGCCCGCTTCCCGTCTTTGAACTTCACAGCGGCTTCTGGATCAATCTACATCACACCCTCTATCACCAGGCCCGGCTCCATAGAGATGCTGCATCCCCGGACAAAACCGGCAAGACCTCCGGCCCCGTGCTGAAAACACCGGCGGAAACAAAACCCGCTTACACCACCGCGGAACAAAAAGCCTGGGACGACGCCGTCTCCTACTACGCCGCCAATCTCGCCGACAAGGACCTCCTCTTCTCCAGCGAACTCGTCCAGCTCAAAAATCAGCTCAGCGATTTCGAGGATTGCGACGAGCTCACCGGCAAAACCAAAAAATTCTGCGACGCCGGCCTCCCCCCCAAACTAGCCCAGGCTCTCGAAGCCGCCGCTCCCGTCTACCGCGCGCATCTATGGCCGGATCATGACCGCGCCAACCGCCGTTGGATTCTGCGCGTCGCTCCGCTCGTCATCGAACAGGGCGTCGGCCTCTCCGAGCGCCTCGCGGACATTTATGAGACGCACTGGCCGCGTCAGAAAATCCGCGTGGACGTCGCCGCCTACGCCAATTTGGCGGGCGCTTACACCACGCTCGATCCCCTCCGCGTCACCATCGCCAGCCTCGACTCGCGCAACCAGGACGCGGAAGCCCTCGAAGTTCTCTTCCACGAAGCCTCCCACGGCATCGCCGAGCCCGTGCAAGACGCCATCATCCGCGAATGCCGCCAGCGCGATAAAGCCATCCCTCGCGACCTCTGGCACGCCCTGATTTTCTACACCACCGGCGAAGTCCTCCGCCCCGTTCTCGCCTCTTCCGATGCAACTCCGCGCGGCGAACTGGACCTTCGCACCCCCAGCAGTACATCCGGAAGCTCCCCCACCAGTTCCCGCGAAAACCCCCGCCGCACTTCTTCCGCCGCCTACATTCCCTACGCCCTCCGCGAAGGCCTCTACGAGCGCGGCTGGAAAAACTACCTCGACGTCCTCCAACGCTTCTGGCAACCCTACCTCGACGGCCGCGCCACCTTCAGCGACGCCATCGCCCGCATGGTCTCCTCCCTCTAATCCCGCATTCCTCGCAAGAACATCCCACCCGCGCACATCTTGAAGCGCTGGCTTGTCCTGAGGCTCGAAGGGCATCCCTGCCCGTTCTTTGTAGTGGCGGGTCTTCAGACCGGTGCTTTTCTCTCCGGCATGGCAGGATATACAAAAGGTAATTGACATGCGGTATACTTTCCTGCTATCCCTCAGCGTGTTTGTCGATCAGCATCCCCGCCGACGGGCCTCTCTAGCTCGTCCACCCCGGGGCCGTCACCGTGACGAAAATCGCGTTGCTGTAAGTCCTTTGTTTGCCACTCTTACAGATCGCTCGCAAATCGCTGAAAAACCAAATACTAAGTCCTTTCCTTGCCACTCATACAGACATCGCGCCCGTAAGTCCTGTATTTGCCACTCATACGAAAACAACGGGGGTGTGTATCAACTCTTCCCATTTTGAAACTCGCTTTGTCGGTCGGGGCATCCCGGATACAGCTTCGGGACCTTCTAACCTTGCAACGTTCCTTTCTGACTATCCACTCGTTTGTCCCCCGGCCGCCGATATGCTAGGCTTTGCCTTGCAAAAATCGTCCGGCCCTGCGCCGCGCAATTCCCAGCGATGCGCACGTCCTTTCCCGTTTGTCTCCCTGCGGCGCCCCCTTGGAGCTAAACGTCTCTCCGGGAAGAACGAGGCCCAGCTAAGAACGAGGAACACCTAGCCCATGGCAGCCCGACAAACCGCCTCAAAGACTGAAAAATCTCCCGTGGAGATCAAGCTGGCGCATTCGCCGGATTCCGACGACGCCTTCATGTTTTACGCCCTGGCTACCCACAAGCTCCCCACGCCCGGCTTTAAGTACACCCACGTCCTCGCGGATATCCAGTCGCTGAATGACGCCGCGTTGACGGAGACCTACGACGTCACTGCCATCAGCTTCGCCGCCTATCCCGCGCTGCGCGACAAGTACATCCTCCTCGATTGCGGCGCCAGCTTCGGCGAAGGCTACGGCCCCATCGTCGTCTCCAACAAATCCCTGAAGCCCACCGAGCTCGCCGGTAAGCGCATCGGGGTTCCCGGACTAAAAACCTCCGCGTATCTCACGCTGAAACTCTTCGAATCAGACTTCGAGCCGGTCGTCATGCCCTTCGATAAAATCATCGACGCCGTGCAGAACAATCTCGTCGAAGCCGGCCTGCTGATTCACGAGGGCCAGCTCTTCTTCCCGAAACTCGGACTGCACCGCATCGTGGATCTCGGCGTCTGGTGGCAGGAAGAAACCGGCTTGCCTCTTCCGCTCGGCGGAAACGCCGTGCGCCGCGCCTTGGGTCCGCAAATCGGGCGCCAGATCGCCAAGACTATTCGGGACAGCGTCTCCTATGGCCTCGAGCACCGCGAAGAAGCCTTGAACTACGCCATGCAATTCGCCCGCGAAATGGACGCCGAGCTCGCCGACAAATTTGTCGGCATGTACGTCAATAACTGGACGCTCGGCTACGGCGAAAAAGGCCAGCAAGCCGTAAAAGAACTGATCAAGCGCGGCACCAAAGCCGGCCTGCTCCCCGCCCCGCCAACCGTGGAATTCCTCAGCGAATAAAAAACGCAACGATTCATGTCAGGTCAACCCGCGCCGGATCATTGCCGCCAAGCTCATCCAATGGTAGCTTCCTAACAATGATCGGCCGGACCATCTCGCACTATCGCATCCTGGAAAAGCTCGGTGGCGGGGGCATGGGCGTAGTGTACAAGGCCGAGGACACTCGGCTGCATCGTGCCGTCGCTCTGAAGTTTCTGCCGGACGAATTGGCCAAAGACCCTCAGTCGCTGAAACGATTCCAGCGCGAGGCGGAAGCTGCTTCCGCACTCAATCATCCGAATATCTGCACGATTCATGATTGCGGCGAAGAAAACGGCCAGGCGTTCATCGTCATGGAATTTCTGGAAGGCGATACACTGAAGCACCACATTGGCGGAAAGCCGCTGGCCTTGGAACAGGCGCTGGACCTGGGGATTCAGGTTGCGGACGGGCTCGATGCAGCCCACGGAGAAGGCATTGTCCATCGCGACATCAAACCGGCCAACATCCTGGTCAGCAAGCGTGGCCACGCAAAAATTCTGGATTTCGGTCTCGCCAAGCTCACGCCCGCGCGCGGTGTGGCGGGAGTCGCGGACCTTTCGTCGATGCCCACGGTCAGCGGGCAAGACATGCTCACACGGCCCGGGGAGGCGATTGGCACTGTTGCGTATATGTCGCCGGAGCAGGTGCGCGGCGAAGAACTCGATGCGCGCAGCGACCTGTTTTCGTTTGGCGTGGTGCTCTACGAGATGGTCACCGGGGTTCGGCCTTTCCTCGGCGATACCTCAGGCGTGCTTACCGAAGCGATTCTGAATCGCGCCCCCGTCGCACCTGTGCGCCTGAGTCCAAATGTGCCTGCGAAGCTGGAAGAAATCATCAACAAGGCCCTCGAAAAAGATTGCAAGTTGCGCTTTCAGAGCGCGGCGGAGATCCGCACTGACCTGCAGCGCCTCAGGCGCGACACGGAACCGAACCGCTCAGCGGCCGCTATTGCCCTGAGACCGCAGTGGCTTGCGTTAGCGGGCGCCGCCATGGTGATCGTCGGCGTCGCCATCGGCGGCTGGCAATTCTACGCGCATCGCGCGCCCGCTCTAACCGAGAAGGACACGATTGTCCTCGCCGACTTCACGAACACCACTGACGATGCGGTGTTCGATGGCACGCTCCGACAGGGGCTGACGGTGCAGCTTGAACAATCACCGTTTCTCAGCCTGGTCTCCGAACAGCGCATTCAGCAGATGTTGCGGCTGATGGGCCAGTCGCCCGATGCGCGGCTTACTCCGGAGATCGCCCTGGACCTTTGCCAAAGGGTGGAGAGCACTGCGGTCCTCAATGGCTCGATTGCCAGCCTGGGCAGCCAATATGTTCTGGGGCTCAAGGCGATGAACTGTCGCACGGGCGATTCCCTGGCGCAGGAGCAGGTGACCGCGGACGGCAAGGAGCGCGTCCTGAAGGTACTCGGTGAGGCGGCCGCGAAGCTGCGCGGGAAGTTGGGCGAATCGCTCACCTCGGTGCAGAAGTTCGATACGCCTGTTGAGCAGGCCAGTACGCCCTCGCTCGAAGCCCTTCAAGCCTACAGCCTGGGATGGAGGACCAGGGTCGGAAAAGGCGATGACGCCGCCGCCGTGCCCTTGTTGCAGCGGGCCATCCGCCTCGACCCGAATTTCGCCATGGCTTACGCCGCGCTCGGAACAAGCTATTTCAATCTCGGGGAAGCCAGCCTGGGAGCAGAGAACACGAAGAAGGCCTACGAGCTACGCGATCGGGTTAGCGAGCGGGAGAAGTTCTACATCGAGTCTCACTACTACTCCACTGTTACCGGCGACCTGGAAAAGGCTCGCCGGGCCTATGAACTCTGGGCCCAGACCTATCCGCGAGACTGGGTGCCGCCGGACAACCTGGGTGGCATCTACAGAATTCTCGGGCAATATGACAAACGCCTTGCAGAAAATCGCGAAACCCTCCGCCTCGACGCGAGCGGTGTGAGTTATGCCTACCTCGTCCACCCTTATCTCAATCTGAATCGCCTGGAAGAGGCTCGGGCCGTCGCCGAAGAAGCCCAGGCAAAAAAGCTCGATTCTCCTCTTCTGCACGGCGCTCTGTACCGGCTTGCCTTCTTGAAGAACGATGCGGCAGGGATGGCGCAGCAGGTAGCATGGTCTGCGGGCAAGCCGGGAGTGGAAGACTTGCTGCTGGCCTACGAAGCCGATACGATCGCGTATTCCGGGCGGCTTGGAAAGGCCCGGGAGTTTTCTCGCCGGGCGGTGGCCTCGGCCCAGCGGGCGGAACAGAAGGAGACGGCGGCAGGTTACGAAGCCGAAGCGGCCATGCGGGAAGCCCTCTTCGGCAATGCGACTGAGGCCCGGCAGCGGGCCGCTGCCGCGCTCGCCGTTTCGACTGGCCGGGATGTGCAGTATGGAGCGGGGCTGGCGCTGGCCTTGGCAGGGGATGCTTCCCGCGCTCAAGCACTGGCGGATGATTTGGGCAAGCAGTTCCCCGAGGATACGGTGGTGCAGTTCAACTACCTGCCAACGATTCACGCTCAGCTGGCGCTCAGTCGCAACGATTCTTCGAAGGCCATCGAGGCCCTTCAGGCCGCTGCTCCCTACGAGCTAGGGTCACCGATCAGCGGCGGTGCTTTCTCGCCCGCTCTGTATCCCGTCTATGTGCGTGGTGAAGCGTATCTGGCCGGGCATCAGGGCAGCGAAGCCGCGGCTGAGTTCCAGAGAATCCTAGACCAGCGCGGTGTTGTGCAGAACGAACCCATCGGCGCGCTCGCGCATCTCGGCCTCGCTCGCGCCTACATTCTGCAAGGCGACGCAAGCAAAGCTCGCGCGGCTTATCTGAATTTCTTTGCACTGTGGAAAGATGCCGACGCCGGCGTCCCCGTCTTGCAGCAGGCCAAATCCGAGTACGCGAAGCTCCCGTAGTCGAAAAGCCAAGTCCCTCTGCAATTCGCACCGCCTTGACGCTATCCCGGGAATCACTTAGTGTCTTTTGTTTATGATTCGAATCAGAAAAACAACCGGCATCGCTGTGCTCGTTCTCGCTGCGATTGCCACATTGATTTTGCCCGCTGCAAACGCGCAGACTTCCGCGAAGCCATGGCCGCAGCAGGCAGTGCGCGGCGCGCACGGCATGGTTGCCACCGACGAGGCTCTAGGCTCGCAGGTTGGCGTAGACATCATGAAGCGCGGCGGCAACGCCGTTGACGCCGCGGTGGCAGTGGCGTTTGCGCTGGCCGTCGTAGAGCCCGCCGCAGGAAACATCGGCGGCGGCGGATTTATGTTGATCCGCCTCGCCAATGGAAAAACAACGTTCTTCGATTACCGCGAAGTCGCTCCCGGAAAAGCCACGCGCGATATGTACATCGGCAAGGAAGGAAAACTCGACGAGGAAGCCTCGGTAATCGGCTACAAATCGGTGGCTGTGCCGGGTACTGTCGCTGGATTGGAATTGGTGCTGAAAAATTACGGCACGATGAAGCTCGCGGACGTGATGGCGCCGGCGATTCGGCTTGCGGAAGACGGTTTCGCGGTCAGCGAAAAATTGGCGCAGGAACTGGCGGAACACCGGCCGGGACTTGAGCAATTTCCAGCGAGCCAGCGCATTTTCCTGAACGCCGGAAAAATGTGGAAAGCCGGCGACACCCTGAAGCAGCCGGAGTTGCAGGGGACGCTGAAACGCATCGCCAAAAATGGCGCAGCGGAATTCTATCGCGGCGAAACGGCGCGAATGCTCGCGGACGAAATGGCGAAGAACGGCGCGCTGATTACGCTGGAGGATCTTGCAAACTACAAAGTGAGAGTTCGCGAAGTCTTGCACGCCAAATACAAGAATGGCGGGCACGACTGGGAAGTGCTGACCGCTCCGCCACCCAGTTCCGGCGGAGTTGCGGTAATTGAATCCTTGAACATGCTGCAAGGCGTGCCGCTGAAAGGCTGGAATGACCCGCAGAGCGTCCACATGGTTGCGGAAACCATGCGCCGCGTTTTTGCCGATCGCGCGGCGTATCTCGCGGATCCTGATTTTTCCGACGTGCCTGTTGCGGGATTGACCGCTGCGTGTTATGCGAAGGAGCGTGAGTCCACGATCGACGCCGCGAGCGCATCGTCAAGCACAAAAATAAAAGCCGGGGATCCCCATGCGTGCGGAAAATCATCGAGCAACGGTAACGTGCCACAAACGATTGTCAGTCTCGGCGAAGGGCCGCACACGACACATTTCTCGGTTGTGGACGCCGGGGGAAACGCGGTGGCCAGCACCTACACGCTGAATAACAGCTACGGCTCGCACGTCACCAGCTCTGCGGGATTTTTGCTGAACGACGAGATGGACGATTTTACGACGCAGCCGGGCGTGCCCAATGCCCTGTTCGGCCTGATCCAATCCGACGCGAACGCTATCGCGCCGGGGCATCGCCCGCTCAGTTCGATGACGCCGACGATTTTGCTGCGCGACGGAAAGCTGAGCTTTGTCACCGGTTCGCCGGGCGGGCCGATGATTATTTCCGCGACGTTGCTGAGCGTGATCAACTGGATGCGCCTGGGAATGGAACCGCAGGCTGCCATCAACGCTCCAAGGTTTCATCACCAGTGGATCCCGGACCAGATTCTGATGGAGAACGAATTGCCCGTCAGCCTGGAGAATGCGCTGAATGGACGCGGCCATCAAACCAAGCGCCTTGCCGTCATCGGACTTGTGAACGCCATTGCCATCGATCCGTTGTCAGGGGAACGGCTGGGCGCCGCCGATCCGCGCGATGAGGGCGCGGCCGTGGGATACTAAACAAAGAGATTTTTCGACCAGATCATGCAAAGACTACTTTCGACGTATTTGTTCGTATCGCGAAAATTGACGCCCGAACTCCTTGGGCAGATTTCCGATGCCAAATTCCAGGGCGTGGAGATTTTTTGCGCGCGCAGCCACTTCGAATACGCGGCAAAGGCGGAAGTCCAGGCGATGGCCGGCGCTCTCGAAGCGCATGGATTACAACTGGTTTCTTTGCACGGGCCGACGAGCCGCGACCTGAGCGCCATGCGCGAAAGCGGCACGCCGCTCTCCATCTGCGAAGTCGAGCGGGTGCGGCGCATCGAAGCGATGGACGAATTGAAGCGCGTCATCGACGTCGCCGATGATTTGCCGTACGCGCGGCTGATTCTGCACATGGGCGGCTCGCGGGAAACCGCCGATCCGCGGAAGCGCGATGCGGCTTTCAGCACGCTCGAACATCTGGTCTTGCACGCGCATCACGCGGGCGTAACGATTTGCGTGGAAAACACCACCAGCGAAATGGGCGACCCCGCGTATCTTCGCGCTTTTGTGGACGAAACGCGGCTGACGGGCCTGCGCTTTAATTTTGATATTGGCCACGCGCACCTCGCCGATGGCCCCGAAGAAGATCGCATTGAAAAAAGTTTCGCGCCCTTGCGCGAACTCGTCTCCTCCGTGCATCTCCACGACAATCACGGCGACAAAGATGAACACCTGCCGCCCTTCGGCGGCTCGATTGATTGGGGCGGTGCCATCAAGACCGTCCAGTCTGCACCGCAAACTAGTTTGCCGCTGGTGCTGGAGTTGAAAGAAAAGACGGGGCCCGAGGCACCAGGCGCCGCGGAACAGCTCACCGCCGCTCGAAAAGCCATGGATCGCTTTGAAAAAGCATGGGGTTAGGAGCGGCATGCGCCCCCCAGCAAAAGATAGAGACGATGACGGTTACCACCATAGATCAAGCCGAAAAGTACGAGGGGCAGGAAGTCACGCTGAAGGGGTGGCTGTATAACCTGCGGGAGTCGGGGAAACTGCTGTTTCCGATTTTTCGGGACGGCACGGGGATTATTCAGGGCGTTTGCGCGCTGAAGGAAAATCCGGAGGCTTTCGAATCGCTGAAGGGGCTGACGCAGGAGTCGAGTGTCATCGTTACCGGCAAGATACGCGCGGAGAAACGCGCACCGGGCGGTTTTGAAATCGGCGTCACAAAAATTCAGATCGTGCAGAAAGTTCCCGAGAGCACGCCGTTTCCGATTCAACTGAAGGAACACGGCGTTGATTTTCTTCTCGACCATCGCCACCTTTGGATTCGAACGCCGCGGCAGGCAGCAATTCTGCGGGTTCGCGCGGAGGCCATTCGCGCTGCGCGCGAGTACATGGACGGGCAAGGTTACACGCTGACGGATGCGCCGATGTTTACGCCCGCGGCTTGCGAAGGGACCTCGACTCTCTTCGAAGTGAATTATATCGATGACCAGAAAGCGTACCTGACGCAGAGCGGGCAGTTGTACATCGAAGCGACGGCGATGGCGCTGGGCAAGGTTTACACGTTCGGGCCGACGTTCCGTGCGGAGAAATCAAAAACGCGGCGCCATTTGACGGAATTCTGGATGCTGGAGCCGGAAGCGGCCTATGTCGAGATGGACGAGGCGATGGAGCTCGCCGAGGGACTGGTCACCGCCATCGTACAATCCGTGCTGAAAGACAAGCCGCGCGAGCTGGAAATGCTGAAGCGCGACACCACCAAGCTTGAAAACGTGAGGCCGCCTTTCCCGCGCATCAGCTATGAAGATGCGATCGGCGTTTTGCAGAAAAATGGAAATCCCGCCAAGTTCGGCGACGATTTCGGCGGCGACGAAGAGACGATCATCTCGAAAGAGTTCGACCGTCCCGTGCTGATTCATCATTACCCGTCGGCGATGAAGGCCTTTTATATGCAGCCCGACGCCCAGCGGCCGGAACTGGCGCTAGCCTTTGACATGATCGCTCCGGAAGGCTATGGCGAAATTATCGGCGGAAGCCAGCGCATCCACGATTACGATTTGCTACTGAAGCGCCTGCGCGAACACAACCTGCCGGAAGAGGCTTTCCAGTGGTATTTGGACTTGCGGCGTTACGGCAGCGTGCCGCATTCCGGCTTCGGAATGGGGCTGGAACGCACGGTCGCCTGGATTTGCGGGACGGAGCACATCCGGGAAGTGATTCCCTTCCCGCGCATGATTTACCGGGTATACCCTTAGTCTTCAGCTGGGAAGAAGCGACAATGGCACAAAAAGTTCGGATTATCGGTGTGCCCATGGACCTGGGGCAAAGCCGCCGGGGCGTCGATATGGGCCCTTCCGCGCTTCGTGGCGCGGGGCTGCAAACCAGCATCAAGAAACTGGGTCTTCAGGTGGAGGACATCGGCAATCTTTCCGTGAAGCAGCCGGAAGAAATGCCGATCGGCGAAAAGCGCGCCAAATATATGCAAGAGATCGCCGAGACTTGCGGCGACGTCGCGGCTGCTGCTGAAAAAGCATTGAGCGAGGGTTTTCTTCCGCTGGTTCTCGGCGGTGATCATTCCATAGCGGCGGGCGTCGCCGCCGGTGTCGCCAACCATTTTCGCAAAGAGAAAAAACAGATCGGGTACCTCTGGCTGGATGCGCACGGCGACATGAATACGCCGGAGTCTTCGCCCTCAGGAAACGTGCACGGCATGCCGCTCGCGGCCATCATGGGTTACGGGGCGCCGGAACTTGTTGACCTGCTCGGTTTCAAGCCCAAAGCAGAACCCGGCAACATCGTGATCGTCGGGGCGCGGGATCTGGACGCGCAGGAACGCAAAATCGTAAAAAAGTCCGGTATCCATGTTTTCACGATGCGCGACATTGACGAGCGCGGGATGCGCGAAGTGATGTCCGACGCGTTGAAATATGCGATGGACGATACCGCGGGCATTGCCGTCAGCCTTGATATGGACTTCGTTGATCCCTCGGACGCTCCCGGTGTCGGCACACCCGTTCGCGGGGGCGTCACCTACCGCGAAGCGCATCTGGCCATGGAGATGATCGCCGACACGGAGTCGATGGTTTCGCTTGAAGTCGTGGAGATCAATCCCATTCTCGACGAGCACAACCGCACTGCGCTGCTGGGCGTGGAATTGGTTCTCTCCGGTCTCGGTCAAAAAATCCTGTGATTCTGCGTTTCTGGTTTGCCTAACCGCGAGCCTTTTTCGTTCGGGAACTTGCCCGCTGACGGCGTTTCCTGCTGGCAGCCGGCAGCTTCTTTCTTGCCTTGCGCGAGTCATCGTTCGCCACTTCGGGCAGTTCGTCGCCGCTCATCGGCTGATTACCTCGCCCAGTACGCGCAAGGATTTGCAACGTTTCCGTGCGATTCGCACGCAACGAACGTTCACGAAAATATTGTTGGGTCCTCAATGCCGAAACCTTTTCAGCCACCGCTACGTTGATAAGCTGATTCAGAGCCACTCCTTCCATCTCCGCGGCCCTCCTTACCTCTTCCATCAGCGACGGCTGTAGCCGCAATGCGAAATTGCTTCGTCTCATCTCGTTTCCCCTCTCAATTCGCGCAGTGCTATTCCCGGAAGTATGACGCGGCAATCGAATCTTTCGCTCAAGGCTATAAAGTCCGTCCGATTGAAAGTGACCACGGCGTCTGCGTTCCCGTTCACAGCAGTTTCCAGCACCATATCGTCATTGGCATCCGGCAACTGCGGCCGCCATCGGTAGGCAAGCCGCACCTGTCTCGCGATGGACGCGACGTCATCCAGTACGCGTTGCACGTCACGCCGGCCAATGCCAAAAGCGTTCAACTGGTCCGTCCTTGTCAGCACAGCCTCGTATTCCAACAACAGCGGAACTGACAGAAGCAGTTCGAACCGCCCGGCCAACGCGCCCAACAGGAGCTGGCGCGATGCGCCTTGGCTGCTTCGAAAGGCTGCGACCATCACGCTCGTATCGAGAACATAGGCCAGCGACACATTACCATGATATTGCATGCAATATCACACGTCAATCGTGTCGCGCATTTTGAACCACCGCACACGATTTACTGTCCACTTCCGCTTGCCCTCCGTTGTCAGTTCAGAACGCGACGAAAAACATCCACCCACCAACCCTCTTTTTTCACTTATAACTGAAAACTGAGCAAATCGAACAGCCCGGCGGAATGAGACCGACTCGTGACCCCTGACAACAAGAAACGACTTAGAGTTGGAGTTCTATTTGGCGGGCGCTCCGGCGAGCACGAAGTTTCGCTGGCATCAGCGGCTTCCGTGATTCGTGGGATGGACCCGGACAAGTATGAAGCGGTGCCCATTGGGATCACGAAGGAAGGGCACTGGCTCGTCGGGGCGGGTGCGCAAAAGATGCTGCCGGAGGTGTTGAAGGACGGACAGCGCGTGATGATGACGGCGGACCCTTCGGATGCCGCGCTGGTGCGCCTTGACGGCAGCGGCGGCGGGCAACGGGTCGACGTCGTTTTCCCGGTGATGCACGGAACGTTTGGCGAGGATGGAACGATTCAGGGTCTGCTGGAGCTGGCGGGATTGCCGTTTGTGGGGGCGGGTGTTCTTGGCTCTGCCGTTGGCATGGACAAGGACGTTTCGAAGCGGCTTTTGCAGGTGTCGAAGATTCCGGTGGTGCCGTGGATCACCGTGCAGCGCGTGGAATGGGAGCGCGATCCGAAGGCGATTCGAACGGCGATTGAAAAGAAATTCAAGTATCCCGTGTTTGTAAAACCCGCGACGCTGGGGTCTTCGGTGGGAATGTCGAAAGTGCATTCGGGCGCGGAGCTGGGGCCGGCGCTCGATCTCGCAGCGGAATTCGCGATGAAAATTCTGGTCGAGCGCAGCGTGATCGCACGGGAGATCGAAGTTTCCGTGCTCGGGAACCACGATCCGAAGGCGTCCGTGCCCGGCGAGATCGTACCGCACCGCGAATTTTACGATTACGCCGCGAAATACCTGGAAGAAGGCACACAGCTGCTGATTCCGGCAAAACTGAAACCGGCGCAGGTGAAAAAAATCCAGAAGCTCGCCGTGGATGCGTTTCGCGCGCTGGAACTGAGCGGGATGGCTCGCGTGGATTTCTTCCTGGAGAAAAAAGGCGGCAAGATCTATCTCAACGAAGTGAACACCATCCCGGGTTTCACTTCGATCAGCATGTATCCAAAGCTGTGGGAAGCGAGCGGAATTCCCTTCCGCGAACTAATCGACAAACTAATTGACCTCGCGCTGGAGCAGCACGCCGAGAAGGCCCGCACGAAATACCAGATCGAACTACCGGAGGGCGCCGGCGGCGCTCTCGAAGTCTAATTCGTAGACGGATCAATCACCGGTGGAGCCCGTTACTCGTCCGCGTGGGACTTCCCCGAACGCCGTTTCCGGATAGTTGTTCCGTGGATCGTTTGCTCGACGAACTCGTCGCCCTGGAGCGTTCTGCCCTTGACCCCTGGATTAGGTTAGACCCTCAGGGTTACCTCGACCTCCAAGCCCCAGAGGTAACGTATTTCGATCCGTTTACGGAAAGGCGCGTCGATGGGCTGGACGCGATGCAGTTGCGGCTGGCGCCGATGAAGAAAATGAAGCCTCCGTTCACGGATCCACGGTACGACATGATCGATCCCAAGGTTCAGCGTCATGGAGATGTAGCGCTCCTGACATTCAACCTTGTCAATTACGGAAAACTGCCGGATGCTCCGGAACGTGTCTTGGCTCGCTGGAATTCCACCGAGGTCTATAGTCGGATTGGCGGGACGTGGAAGATCATCCATAGCCAATGGTCGTACATACATCCGGAACTAAAGCAGACGGGTTCTTAACGTTCACTTGCGGGCGAAGTGCTATCTATTTGAACGGCGCAGCTGAGGCCAGTCAGCGTGACGGCAGAACTCATGACGTTGCAAGTTCGGAGCCGCCGACAATGGCGGGCGTGGCTGGCAAAGCACCATACGTCAAGTCCAGGGGTCTGGCTCGTATTCCACAAGGCCCGCACAGGGGTGAAGTCGATTGCCTACGAAGACACCGTTCGTGAGGCGCTGTGCTTCGGATGGATCGACAGTCTCATCAAACGCCTTGATGACGACCGATACGCCCTCAAGGTCACACCGCGGCAGCCCACGAGCAAGTGGTCGGATATCAATCGGAATCGGTGGCTGGAACTTAAGGCTGCTGGCCTGCTCACGTCGGCCGGTCTCGCAGCGGCACCCACGAACAATACCTACGCTCCACGACCAGTAGTCCCCGACCTACCGGTCTACATCGCCAAAGCGCTGAAGGCAAATTCCAAAGCGTGGGAGTTCTTTCGGGAGCTGGCGCCCACCTACCGACGTGACTTCGTCGTTTGGATT
>Ga0099828_10001007_pt1 | contig 18110 bp, 16 predicted proteins | sample CZO8metaG_2_FD_79338 | JGI IMG/M metagenome (GOLD analysis project Ga0099828, IMG submission 79338) | Vadose zone soil microbial communities from the Eel River Critical Zone Observatory, Northern California, USA - CZOApr15con2H1.8 metaG | ecosystem: Environmental > Terrestrial > Soil > Vadose... | reverse complement strand
TGGAGGCGGCACGCTTGGCCGAACAAAAGGGATGGTTGTGATCACGCTGTTCTTCTGCTCTCGCTCTTCTGAACGGGACGCGATGGGGCACCGCACAACGATTCGGAACCATCGCGTGTTTTTTCCTCGCACCTGTTTGTCGCCAATGATATGGGATGTCTCCTTCTCAGACCGAGGAGATATGTCATGAGGTGAATGTCATACAACTCGCCTGTCCTCTGTGAAGGATATGTTGGTTCTTCCGCAACGCCGATGATGAAAAGCTCAAGCGTAATGAAGAGGGAGATGGAGATCCGTGCAGCAAGCCACCTCTCTGTTTGAGTCTTCGCTCCTTTTTTCCTTGCATCATCGGGCTTGCGGAAGAACCAGTATATCCTACAAACTGTTGATGGATCATAGACAGCTCGCTTGCTATCAACTGGCTTCTGATCTGAGGTTACTGCCAGAATATGCATCACGCGCAATGCCTCATTAATGGTAAAGTCGCAGCTGCTTCTCCAGCTATCCAGTCGCGCCAAACTCGGGAAGCGGGAGTTGCTGTGCAAGAGCGACAAGCTTGCTCCGTTTCCTTCGTGCGCTCGGTTCTGGTCGCCGCAAAGCGAGCAGCCATTCTGTGTCTGAAAGCTGCCACAGGTCAAGCTGTGGACTCCGGAAATGCGTCTCGATCCGTCCCAGGCAGAAGGGTGTCGCCTACATAAATCGTCCCATCCAAATCGAAGAGATAGGCACTGTACATAGTTCACCTGCCTATGCGTGAGGAATAGCTGCCCAATAACCACCTGGCGCGAAGAGTTCATCGACACACGCGTCAAGGATGCCAACTTCGTTCACCAGATCAAGCACTGTGTAGCGGGAACGGATGATGCGTGCCAGCGTGTAGCTCTCCCGCAACTGTGCCACGCTAACGCCAATCTCTGCCGGTTCAGTTGGGCAACCCGCAGCCCGCAGCAGATCGCGGATGTGTTCTGCCGTCATCAGTTGGCGCTCCAGGCGCTCGCGGATGATCGGCCAGCGTTCCTGGATACGCATCAACCTCAGACGTAGTTGGTCAGGGGGAATGTACTTGGCAAGGCTCTCCTCGACCGCATTTTCGGCCAACATCGGAATACTATGTGCCTGCTCGACTTCGCGCCTGACTTCTTCGCGTGACGGCCAGGCGCGGCAGAGCGCGTCAATATCCAGCCTGGTCAGGTCGCGTGCGAGCACCCGCTCATAGAGCGCCGCCGAGGCTTGCGTGCCGACGCCGACCTTGAAGCCATGTGGTACTGGCTCGTGACCGTGGGCCAGTGCCTGCATCTCCCACAGATGGCTGAAGCGATGCTCACTGCCGGAGGCTGGTCGCGACGAGGTACTGATCTGCATTGCGATACCGGCCATAAGTAACCCCTCGAACAGGTTCTCTATCGCCTGCCTTTTGCCCGCGTGCAACGCCTGTGGCTTGCCAGTCCAATCGCGCAACGAGTCTTGCACCAACGACCAGGCCCTCTTCTCAATCAACTCGATCTCCAGCGCGTCGGCGAGTATCCAATCTGCCCCCGCGGTCACTTTTCCTAACAGGTCACCATAGCCGGTTGAATTCATCTGTGCTGGTGCAGTCACCAGGATGTCTAGATCAGCCACGACAGCGCGTGGCGCGGGGCATGACATCGTTTGCTTAAAACCGTCTCTGGTAATCGCCGCGCCGAACGCCGTGTAACCATCCATCGAGGCAGCGGTACCCACACACATATATTGCCGCCCGGCGCGGTGTGCTGCGAGTTTGGTGATATCATTGAGTGTACCCGATCCGACAGCGATGGGCACAGCGCTCGTTGTGCGCAGCTTCTCCTCCAATGCCAGTACGTTCTCGAAGCTGGCATACAAAGGGGGTGTGCCAGGGAACACAACAGGCTCTTCGACGATCCACCCGGTGGAGCGCAATCGCTCACACACGGCTTTACCGGCAACGGCATAGGTGTTGTCATCAGCCACGACAACTGCTGGCCGCTGACCGAACGCCTGTTGCAGCACGTTGCCAACGTCGTTGAGTATTTCAGTACCGATAAGTAGATGGCTTGTGTCGCTGGCATCGTGCAATGCCGCATCAATTCGGTTGTAATCCACAAAATACCTCCCAGTGGCTCTTCAAATTTCAAGGTTCCGTTCGTTACGAGCCCATCTGGACTGTGAGTGTACACACTGACATTGGCGGCAGGACTGTTGTCACTTTCTCCCCATTGAACTGAATCTCTGTGAAGGCAGTGGGCTTGACCCGCTCAGGGTCCTGGAACGTGTTATGTGCCCCCATCTCCTGAGTGGTTAGGATAGTGCCTGTCGCCTCTGACACCTGCACACCCCGCAACTCGCAGTGAACCTGCGCCTCTCTATGGGGGTCGACATTGCACAGCGTGAGCAAGACCTTTCCATCACCTGCGGAGGAGGCGGAGGCGCTCAGCTGGGGCATCTGCTTGTCGTTGAGCGTGTACAGGTCGGACTCGAGGAAGCAAGGCAGCAGAAGAGCCCCTTGATGCGCCTGATACATGTCAAAGACATGATAGGTGGGCGTCGTGATCAGTGAGGGGCCATCTGTCAAGATCAGTGCCTGCAGGACGTTGACCGTCTGGGCGAGATTGGCCATCTGGACCCGCTCACAATGGTTGTTGAAGATGTTGAGGGTCAACGCGGCCACTAAGGCATCACGCAGCGTATTTTGCTGGTAGAGGAAGGCCGGATTGGTGCCTGGTTCCACATCATACCAGGTACCCCATTCATCCACGATTAATCCAACATGTTTGTCAGGATCATAGCGATCCATAATGGTGCTATGCCGACGGATCAGTTCTTTCATACGAAGGCACTTGCTCAGTGTACTGAACCAGACACTTTCATCGAAGCCAGTAGCTGATCCTTTGGCGTTCCACGTTCCAGGCACGGCGTAGTAGTGGAGGCTCAACCCATGCATGTAGGAAACCTCCTTCTGCTTCAGGGCTTGGTTCCAGGGCATGTAGGGAGCTGCTTCCCGCATCAGGACCTCTGTCCAGACATAATCTGCGGCGCTAGGACCGCAGGCGATCTTGAAGATTGTATTGCCGCTGAGATTGCGCACGTAGGATTGGTAGCGACGGTAGAGGTCGGCATAGTACTCCGGACGCATGGCCCCTCCGCAGCCCCAGTTCTCGTTGCCCACACCGAAATAGGGCAGTCTCCAGGGCTCGTCTCGTCCATTCTTGCGACGCAGGTTCGCCATTGGGGAGGAGCCAGCAAAGGTGATGTATTCCACCCATTGTTGCATCTCTTGAACGGTCCCGCTGCCCACGTTACCACAAATATAGGGGTCCGCGCCGATCATAGCACAGAGGTCAAAAAACTCGTGTGTCCCGAACTGATTGTCTTCTACCAATCCTCCCCAATGTGTATTCACAGTGCTCCGACGTTCTGTACGAGGGCCGATGCCATCTTGCCAATGGTATTCGTGGTATTCGTCGGCAAAGCAGCCCCCAGGCCAGCGGAGTACTGGCACGTGAATCTTGCGAAGGGCCTCTACCACATCATTGCGGATCCCTCTAGTGTTAGGAATAGGCGAGTCTTCCCCGACCCAGATCCCCTCGTAGATACACCGCCCCAAATGTTCAGCAAAGTGGCCGTACACATTCTTGTTGATCCTCTGCTTGCCCTGATCTGCCTGGATAATGAGATGATGCACAGCTATTTCCCCTTTACGTTCGTTGGGGGGCCGCCGATTATGAACATTAGGCGTGGACCTGGTGACTGGTGGCCATGCCATGCAATCAGAACCATGGCTCTCGCTGGCCTGGGCCATCTGCCTACTCATCTCGCTTGACTTCCAGGTCCTGGCCCTCGGGGCGCGGGCGCATCGTGTCTATCTCTCCAACAAATCAGCCTGGCGTATGGCGTTTGAAATCGGCCTGGCTGTCGTCATCGCCGTGGCGATCTCCTACGTCTCGGTGCAAATTCAATCGGTTATAGCGCGTGTGAACAGTGCAAACGTTACGATTGACCAGGCGGCAGCGCAATTAGGAGTGAACACGGTTGCTCTGATTTGGGAGCGATCTGCGCTGGTATTGGTGCTTATCTTCTTGTCCGGGTGGTTTCGCGAGGATGAGGATGAAACACCTGCAGCCGCGAATGAAACGACGGCTGTTTCACCCGTTCCACAGTCATCCCTTACCGATGAGACTGTACAGATTATCCTGGAGAAATTGGCAAAGCTAGACCGGTTAGAGCAGGCATGGTCAGAACAGCAAGTGAGCGTTACCGAATCGAGTGACACACCGCTCGCACTCCCTGAACCAGCCTCCGAACCCGGTGAATCAGAACCCGACGAGCCAGCCCTGGAAGCGCAGATTACAGCATTGCTTGCAGTCAAGGCCGATCTGTCAACCCGTGAAATTGCGACCATTGTAGGGCGTTCACATACGACAGTGTACCGAGCACTGGCACGAGTGAAACAGGCAAAAACAAACGAAACAGGTTGAAACAACAGAGGCGCATGAGCGTAGAAAGGTGAAACACATGAGCAGGAAAGGAGACATTTCGTACGGTGCAGGGATTGAAATCGCTGAGTCAATCCTGGCAGAGCACGGACAAGCCCTCACGGAAAGCCAGATGTATCGTGCTGTTGGGACATGGAGTGACGACATGGCCCGCCAGGGCTACTCAACGGAACAGGTCAGAGCATTTGAGGCAGGCATGTATGCTGTACTTGACCAGCAGAAAGGAACGTAATCATGGGACTATTCGGGAAAAGCAAACAAGAGCGATTCGAAGAGCGAGGCCAGGAGATTATCGAAGCACTCCGAGAAGGACGAGAACCCCCGCCGTCAGAAGGTCTATCCAAGGAGGCGAAAAAGCTGCTTGAGCAGGATCCTGGTTACTATTATTGCGGGCTTTGTGGCTATGTGCGCATTTCTGAACCGTGTGTGCACCTGAAATAGAAAGTTGAGATCAGCATGACCAGTCAGGAAGAGCAAGACTTGGAGCAAACGTATGGGCCCGCTGCGCCATTCTCCGACCACAAAAGAGGCGACCATATCACCTACACTTCTGCCGAAGGTCCACCAGGCGCAGGTGTCATCTTGTGGGTGTGTGCAGCCGGCATGGTTGGCAACGAGCATATGGGAGTGAGGTACATCGTGGCCCCGGATGTGCCCATGGGCATGCCTGATATCGTGTGGCCGGCTGACATCCTCACCCATGAGAACAGCCAGACGCAAGAGCCACAGGAAGAGACGTTAAGCCATTGCCCTTACTGTTTCGGTAGGCATCCGATTCACCTGGTGGAGGCTTGCCCCAGGTAAACCCAAAGCTCCCCAGGATTATGACGACGATGATCTGCATGTTTTTATCAATGCGCCATCTGAGAAGCATTGTCGCAATCAGGGACAACCACCTGCCCCAGGGACCATCGGATTACGACTTTCTGTCATCCGCTCGTTTTACAAATTCGCCTCGCACTTCAAGATTACAGGCCCAGATGGCCAGCGCCAATGGCTCTTCGTCGGCGAACTACCAGGTGAACTGCTACGCGCTCCAAAGGCAGAATCCAGACCCAGGGGCATGCAACCCGACGAGGTGAAGGCGTTTTTCTCCGCCATTGACCGCAGCACTGTTAGAGGAAAGCGTGATTTTGCCATTTTTTTGTTTTGGTTGATGTCCGCACGCAGATGTCGTGAAATTTTAGACATGAATTACGGGGACATAGAGAGGTCCGTCGTGGCAGACGGCAGTTTACGGCGTGATGCCTGGGTCTACCACTGGCGCGGGAAAAATGCACGGAATGTGTATGACGTTGCTGAACTTCCTTTAAACGTGAAGGCTGCCATCGATGACTACTTGCTTGCTAGCGGGCGACTTGTAACTATCGAACGAGACGATCCGCTGTTCATTGCAACCGAGTTACCACACGGCGGCGGATTACCGATAGATCCCTATAAGCATCTTGCCACGGTGACGATGAGTTACGCTATGGCGAAATATGCGAAGAAGGCAGGACTGGATCGCCATTTCACGATTCACTCATTCAGACATACGAGTGCTCAGCAAAGGGTCGCCCTCGGAGCCGACATCCTCGAGGTGAACAAACTGTTGAGGCACAAAAAATTGGATACGACCCTGGTGTACCTGAACGGCCTAGTGAGCCAGGCGGACCGCCGAGCCGACCAACTCGCCAACCTGGTCAGGTAGAGCAGACACCCCCAGGCAGAACCACGCGGCCAACTGAGAAGGCGTGGCACGAGCCGGTACGGTGGGCCAGTGCACCGGGACCGGCTTTTTTGTTGCAGTTGGGTGATTTTGAATTTCTTGTGTAAAAGGTTATGAAATTGTAACTGAATCGCTCTGTTCTCAATAAAACCTCTACCATTTCACCATCCTCTCGCAACCGGTAGATGGTGTAATCGATGGTGAGTAAGTAATTATACTTAGTTATGTGTGCTTAGTGACTTCTATCATGGGTTTTGTGGTGCAGGAGGATTCCCGATGAAAAGTCTTCTCAGGTCAAAACTACTTGTCACCTTCGCCGCGTTGGTCATGATTGCCACTGCTCTTCTCGTCCCATTGTCAAGCACGCTCATGCATGCCTCTGCCAAGATGCCGCGCAGAGCAGAGATCACCACGCTTCCAACCGGCATCTTGCCCAGCCCATCTGCTACCCCACCTAGCCCGACACCAACCATGGAGCCGGCCGCGTTTACGGAGTCAGCGCATCATATTCCCTATGTGACCATCTCAGGGGTCACCTACATCTTCAACCTCTACACACCCTCCCCTGCGCCATCTGGCCCGACACCACTAGTGCTGGTCTGGCACGGCTGCTGTAGGACAAATGTGAATAATCCCGACGTGGTCTTACAGTTGTCCTATGTGCCCACGAGCCCTGTGACCTACCTGTTCCATGCCCTCATGAAGAATGGGTACCAGGTTGCCACCTTTGGCTATCCCATCAATAATGTGGCAGCTACCAAAGCCACCGGGATCGCGGCCAAGGCAGCCGTGCGCTACTTCCGGGCACATGCCGTGCGGTACAACATTGACCCGACCCGTATCATTGCCTGGGGCTATAGCATGGGAGGCGACCCGGCCAACCTGCTGGGGATCGCTTCCGCCGGTGAGGCGCCGCAGTTTGAAGTGGGGAAGAACCTCCAGTACTCTGATCGAGTAGAGGCCGTGCTTGACTGGTATGGTATGACCGATATCATCCAGCCGTCCTGGATCGACGCTGGTGACGCGCCCACGCTGATCCAGCATGGAACACTTGATACGTCCGTACTCCCAAAGATGTCGCTTACCTTATTTCACGAACTGACCGCTGCAGGCGTCTTTGTTGAGTTGCAATGGGTGCAAAATGCCCAGCATAGCTTTAAGGGGACCAACATTAACCCTGATTTCACCGGCATCACGGATACGGCTATCACGTTTCTGAATGCGGAGGTGCGGGATAATCCAAACCCGTTGCCACAGTAAAGGATACATCGGTATGGTTAAACTCATGAGGCGAAACAGCGCTCGTTTGTTGACTCATCCGTTATAGTTATTCTTGCGCCAGTGAGTACGCCGAGAGGAGGCAAGGGCCTGCATCACCTACCGCGAGGGAGTGTGCAGGCCTTTGTGTGGATGAGGCATCCACACCTAGCGCTGAATCTCGCCTGCTGGCACATCGGGCTTGCGCGGCATGGGCTCTATCTTCGCACGGAGCGTAGCGCAGTCATCACATACCTCGACGTGCTGGCCCGTGTATAAGATGTCCTGATGCCACGATGGTCGATGCTTGACTGGATCCAGGCACAGCAGCGTATCGTTGGCACGCGTCCGCCAGAATACCTCTCCTATATGCTCCAAGAGCGTAGCGTACAGTTCAGGCGTCCGGGCCTCCGGGTTACGAAACCTGAACTGCAGGAAAGGTCGCTCGTTCTCGTGATGGTGGCGTGCTAGCTCGATAACCACGTCGCCACAGTGGATGCGTTCAAAGAGTTCGTCTCTGGTCACATAATCCTCCTACGGATCCGAACTTAGCGCCTCACCGCTGTTGCCATGCGTATTTGTCGAACCAGATGGGGGCCAAGTTGGTTTGCCATCTCATGCCCATCGAGGTAGATGTGATTATGGACGTGTAGCTCGCCGCCACCTGCCATACCCGGCATAGTGCCATAGGCATAGATGTTTGAGCCCCCAGGCACATCCATGATCTCTGGACCTCCTTCACCAACAACGTATCGGCCAGCAGGAATATCCATGCCACCAGAGGCAAAATGGCCGACCTTCGCACCAACCGCCCCTTGACCTACAACCTTCGCCCACCAGGCCGGGTCAACGCCGGGCGGGACGCCAGGATTGCCTGTGCTCGAATTCAGATTGTTCGGATCTATTCCTGCGTCCTGCAAGGCTTGCCGTAGCAAGGGCGGCAGGGGCTGACCTGGATTCTGTCGCTCAAATTGGGGTCACCATATTATTCGGGGCTAAATATACGCTAAGAAGTAGAGCCGCTTGCCGAGCGCGTTCAGCAGCACAGTCAAGAGAATGGAAGATCTTCTCACAGGTCATGATCACGCTACTTCTGCCCCTTATACCGGAAAAGTTATGAGAGAAAACAGCCTTTAGTGACAAAATTGTGCCTGTTTATGGACTTAAGCCTTCTTAGCGTATGTTTAGCCCCGAATAATATGGTGACCCCATCTAGTGCTTTTTCCATTCTGTTGTTGCCTTTCTCCTCAAAAGTGTGAAAAATCAACTCTTTATCAAAGAAGGTGAAACCAGCATCCAGGCATGGCAGCAAACACATGGTAAAACTGCAAGAGCTTTCAGGATAATAAACCCTCAATAGTGCATGAATAAGTACTTTCGTAATCATGACGCAATTCAGTAAGCTTCATTCGTTAATTTAGTGCGATCAACAGGTTTGTAATGAGAGGAGTATGCATTGTACATCTGAATTATCGAATGTGCAGAACATCTCAAGCTATGAGACAGATTTCATCAAATGACAGAATGCGCTGATACATTATAGTAGGTAGCTATCATCTTTCCTACTTCCCTTGACAATCGGAACGAACGTTCTTTATCCTATACACAAGCGATATCAAAATGGAGGATTTATCATGAGCGCTGACTTTGCGCATCTGCATGTCCATACAGAGTATTCATTGTTGGATGGTTTTAGCCGCACGAAGAAGCTTGTACAACAGGCGAAAGCGCTGGGGATGAGTCACCTGGCCATTACCGACCACGGCGCGATGTACGGCGCGATTGACTTCTACAAGGCATGTAAAGCCGGCAGGATTAATCCTATCATCGGGATTGAAGCGTATCTCACCGAGGACATGCATGACCACTCAAAACGGTTCAGCGATGACTATCATCACCTCTTACTGCTGGCGAAGAATAATACTGGCTACAATAACCTGATGAAGTTGACGACCATCGCCAACACGGAAGGGTGGCACCTGCGACCGCGCATCGATAAGAGCGTTCTAGAAGAGTATGCGGAAGGCTTATTTGTTACCTCCTCCTGCCTCTCGGGTGAGATCCCGAAAATGCTCCTCGCGGGTCAAACAGAAGCGGCCTATAAAACGGCGCGCTGGTACCAGGACGTATTTGGGCCAGAGAACTTCTACCTCGAAATTCAAGAGCACCACGGAACCTTCGATGATGAACAACCTTCGCCACAGGGCAAACTCAATCAACTGCTTTACCAGATGCACAAAGAGATGCACATTCCGATGGTAGCGACCAATGATCTCCACTACGTTGAGTCTTCCGATGCAGATTCACATGACATACTCCTTTGTATACAAACTGGTAAAAGGCGAGACGAAACAAAGCGTATGAAGTTTGATAGTAATATGTATTATTTAAAAAGTCCGATGGAAATGGCTCAATTATTTGCTGATTTGCCCGACGCGCTGACCAATAGCATGCGTATCGCCGAGCAGTGTAGCGTTAACCCACTGATCTACAAAGCGCACCTGCCAAACTATATCATCCCTCCGGAATATGCCTCCCAGAAAGACTACCTGCACGCTCTGTGCGTAGAGGGCGTCAAAGAACGCTTTGGCGAGATGACCGAGACTATTTCGCAGCAGCTTGATTATGAGATCAACATGATCGCTGACAAAGGGTTCGTATCGTATTTCTTGATCGAGTGGGATTTTGTGAACTACGCCCGTTTGCAAGGCATTCGCTGTTCGGCGCGTGGTTCGGCTGCCGGTAGCTTACTGGCCTATACACTGGGCATTACCAATGTTGATCCACTGCGCTACCAGCTCCCCTTTGAACGCTTCTTCAATACAGAGCGCGCGGACATGCCGGATATTGACATGGACTTCCCGGATGACCGCCGTGAAGAAGTGATCGAGTATGTGGCGCACAAGTATGGGAATGATTGCGTGGCCCAAATGGTCACATTTAACACCATGGCGGCCAAGGCATCGGTCAAAGACGTAGCGCGTGTCATGGGCGAACAAGAAATCGGCGACCGTATCACACGCCTCATCCCGATCGGTCCCAAGGTCACGCTGCAAGGTTCGCTGGACAGTGTCAGGGAACTGGCTGACCTGTACAAAGAGAGCAAGCCCGCGCAGGAAATCATCGACCAGGCGTTGAAGCTGGAAGGCTCCGTGCGCACAACGGGCGTGCATGCGGCGGGCGTGATTGTTGCCAATGAAGCGTTGGAGCACTTTGTGCCTCTGCAACTGCGCGATCCCAAAGACCCGTCAAAAGGACGCATTACGCAATATGAACAAGCGCACCTGGAGGAACTGGGCCTGATCAAGTTTGACTTTCTGGGTCTCTCCAACCTGACCATTCTGAATAATACGCTCAAGTTTATCAAACAGTCGAGCGGCGAGGATGTGGTGCTGGAGAAAGTGCCGCTCGACCCGGTGGAGGGCGATAAAGAGCAAAACACCAGGAGGCAGAAAGCGTTTGATCTGCTGGCCAGTGGAGAGACGACGGGTATCTTCCAGCTCGAAGGCCCGAAGATGACCGAGTACATCAAGCAGCTCAAGCCGACATGTGTTGAGGATGTGATGGCGATGATCGCACTCTATCGTCCCGGCCCGATGGATAGCATTCCTGACTTCATCGAGGCCAAACATGGACGTAAAAAGATTAAGTACCTCGATCCGCGCTTGGAAGAATGGCTTTCAGAGTCTTATGGCACTATTGTTTATCAAGATCAGGTCTTATTTATCGGCGTCAATCTGGCAGGTTTCTCTTGGGGCAAAGTCAACAAGTTCCGAAAGGCTCTCAGTAAAAAGAAAATGGATGAGGTCGAGGGGTATAAGGGTGACTTTATCGAGGGATGCGTGAAAAATGGGATGAAGCGGGATGTGGCCGAACAACTCTTCACACTGGTTCTTCCATTCGGAGGGTATGGTTTTAATAAGGCGCATGCTGCTAGTTATGCCGTTGTTGCCTTCTACACGGCCTATCTCAAAGCCAATTATACAGCGGAGTTCATGGCGGCGACCATGACTACGGAAGCCTCGGATGCCAAGAAGATTGCGAATGCCATTGCCGAGTGCAAGCGTATGGGCGTCGGAGTACTGGGACCGGATGTCAATAAGAGCGACCGGGGCTTTACGGTCGAAGACGGCGCGGTGCGCTTCGGCCTGCTCGCCATCAAGGGCATCGGCGAGGGACCAATTGGCGAGATTGTGCGCGCGCGTAGCGAGGGCGGACCGTTCAAGTCGCTGGCGGATTTCTGTACGCGCGTTGACCCTAAATTCGTTGGGAAAGGAGCCATCGAAACGTTGATTAAAGTGGGAGCGATGGATTCGCTGGCAGATAGCAAACGACACCAGTTGCTTGATGCAGTGGAGCGAGCTATACAGTTTGGCAAGAGCGAACGGGTCGCTAAGGAACGGGGTATGGTTAGCCTGTTTGGAGATAGTGGAGAGGTAGACAACGCATTTGTATTCGCCCTCAACCCGAACGCAGAAGAGGTCCCGCGCAAGCAATTGCTGGAATGGGAAAAAGAACTTATCGGTGTGTACATCTCAAAACATCCTCTCACATATCTGAGCGACTTGCTCAATGAGCGAGTGACACATAACACTGCTGAAATTACTGAAGAGCTAGATAAGCAGAAGGTCGTGCTGGGAGGAACAATCAAGGATGCCCGGCGTATCACTACTAAAAAAGGCGACACCATGTGTGTTGTGCAGCTCGAGGATATGTATAGTTCCATCAGTGTGACCGTCTTTCCCAAGCTCTACGAGAATACAGCAGAAATGTGGGCCGAGGATACGGTGGTGATTGTACAAGGCGAGGTGCAAGTGCGGCGAGACGAGCCGGGTATTTTGTGTACCAGTGTCGAACTGTTACAGGTGACCGAGGAGGAGATGAACCGCAAACAATACCAGGTGTGGATTACGCTGCAACTCAGCGGTTCCGACGAAAAATCTATTTCCGACGATAAGCTGCGTGTACTGGACATATACAATTGCGTTCGAGACCAGCCCGGCCGCGACCATTACGACATACTGGTTGCAAATGGCGAGTGGCAGGTACTACTGACGCCGAGTGACAATACTATGCATTATTCTGAGAAGCTTCATAAAAAATTGGAAGAGATTTTGCAGGGACAGGGGGCGGTTGAGGTCAGGTCGATAGAACGGTAGCTGGGTTCCAAACTGGAGACTCGCGACCCGAGGATTGCTTCTTAATAAAAAATGTATCGAGGCGGTGTGGTATTGTGCTGGATCGGGCGACGCCCGATCCAGCACAATACCACACCGCCTCGATACAAAAAATAAGAAAATTAAAAAACCCACGACCAGTTTATTTTAAAACCTTCATCAATCTTCAAGCGTAAATGATGATAAAGACAAGGGCCCAATAAAAAGGTTTCAACAAGATACTGCGAATAGGAAAAGGTTCTAAGAAAAGGCATAGATAGTGTGAGTTTAGAAAATCACGGGCAAGTACCTGACCCAAATGAGCAAAGACGCCAGCCGACATCCGAATTATGGGGGCCCTGGGGACAAGAGGGCGAGGGCGGACAAGAAACTCAGTTTGTACCGGGTACGCAACCTGGTAGGCCGATGGAGTCCGAAACTCCAGCCGGGCAGCATAATATAGACGTTGATCCACAATTTACCCATCGCGAGCATGTTTCAGGCGCGTTACACTTAGATCCGGCAGAGGCGCCTTTATTTCGTCCTGCCTACCTTCCTTATCCAGCATTTCCCGGTTACCCGCCTCAAGCTCAGGAACAAGGCTACCCAGCGCCTCCGCCATACGTGGGTTACCCACCACAAAGGCCGGGGTATCCGCCTTATCCTGGATACCCTTCGTACCAGGGATATGTATCCCCTCCACCTACTTATTCCCTGCCATATGGCAGTTACAATGGCTACCCTGCTTATCCGTATGGCTATCCCTGGCAGCCACCGCAGCCAAAACGCGATGGTTATCTCTTCGGCGTGGCTATAGCCTCGCTGATTGGGTCGAGCCTGGTCTTGCTGGCTGGTCTTGGCGCATTAGGTCTACTAGCGCTGCTTGCCGTCATACCTCACACAAATTTGGGCGCCGGCGCATATTTTTCTGGTATGATGCTGCTTATCGGCCTGGTCTGTGCGGGTATCGTGGGTGGGGGCTTCGGGCTGTACCATAGTATCCGTTCGGCGTTCTTGAGGAAGCCCTCCGCCGATTTCGCAATGCCGCAGTTCTGGATCTTTGTGCTGCTGTACGTGGTCGTACTAGGTGTGGGTTATTGGCTCCAAAGGCAGGGGCTGGCAGTAACCTATCTACCATTGACAGTCGTGTTAATAGCCCTTGCCGGCATCTTTCCCGCGCTTGCGGTGCTGGCACTTGGTGATCGACGATTACGCTTTCCCAGGTGGGCTCGTTGGCCCACAAGCTGGCGACGTTTCACCCTGGCAATTGTGAGCGGGGCTACGCTGGGTGTTGGACTTGCTGCCGTCCTGGAATTTGGTCTCGAGATCTTGCTTGTGCGCGGGCAATCTGTGAATCCTTTGCTCTGCGTCAACCAGCCCAACGCGCCGAACTGCCAGGACCCGAGTGTGTATACTATCCTTCTTATAACGGTGGCCGTCATGGCTCCCCTGGTCGAGGAGGCAGTCAAGCCTCTAGCCGTCGTAGTTTTGATTGGGCGCATACGTAGCGCTGCAGAGGCATTTGTACTTGGCCTGGCATGCGGTATTGGATTCGATCTTATTGAGACGACCGGATACATCAGCTCTGGTTACCAGGACTGGTTGAGCGTCGCGCTCACCCGTACCGGATCAGGTTTGCTCCATGGCTTTGGGGCAGCGATGGTGGCACTCGGCTGGTATTACATCACGCACCAAGAAACAGGACAGGGGCGTGTGCTGAAAGCTTTGGGCTGCTGGCTCTATGCTGTATTGCAACATGCCCTGTGGAACGGCACGTTGGGCCTTGTACTTCTTCCGGCTCCGGTAGGCCCGTTCTTCAATCATTTGAATCTGATAATTGGCCCTGTCAACTTGCCATCATACGAAATCATCAATATTGTCGAAATGATCTTTATACTGGTATTCTTCATTTATATGACGGGCAGAGTGAGAACAAAGGTGGCGCCACCGCCATCGTCGCCACCTGAAAAGAGGGATACACAGCCTGTGGGTGCGAGCGCTGTAGGAGCATAATATATACGGGCGCGATGAGCAAGTTTAGCCAAATAACATGATATACTGTTTGTGTAGGTGGGTTTACCAGGTCCATTTGCGTACATAAATTCTGCTAGAGAAAAGGAGAGAGCGACGCATGGGACGACTTGAAGGACGCGTTGCCTTTATTACAGGTGCCGGAAGAGGTATTGGGGCGGCGACAGCGCTACGCATGGCTGAAGAGGGCGCTCGTGTTGCACTCGCTGACGTTGATATCGAGGGATGTAAAGAAGTAGCAGCCGAGATTGAGCGCCTGGGTTCGGAAGGGCTGGTGCTTGCCTGCAACGTGGCGGATAGCGTAATGGTACAGGACGCGATGGATAAGACTGCAAGCCAATTTGGACAACTGGATATTTTGGTCAACAATGCAGGTGTAACACACGATAACCTGCTCTTCAAGATGTCGGAAGAAGACTGGGATACGGTCATAAACGTGCATCTGAAAGGCGCATTTCTCTGTAGCCGCGCTGCGCAAAAATACATGGTACAGCAGAAGTATGGGCGTATCGTCTCGCTCTCCTCGTCAGCTGCGCTGGGTAATCGTGGGCAAGCGAATTACTCATCAGCAAAAGCGGGCCTACAGGGTTTCACACGTACATTAGCTATTGAACTTGGGCCATTTGGTATTACGGTCAATGCCGTAGCTCCTGGCTTCATCGATACTGAAATGACGCGATCCACTGCACGCCGGCAAGGACTCGATCCCGACGAAGTAATAGCCCAGGCTTCTAAAACGATACCCTTACGGCGTGTCGGGCAGCCGCGTGATGTTGCTAATGTGATCTGCTTCCTGGGTTCAGAGGAAGCTAGTTTTGTCAGCGGCCAGGTAATTTACGTAGCGGGTGGACCACGAGGTTGAAATAACAACATTGGAGAGGAAGAGCATGCAGCCCCTGGAGTGCCGTCAGGCAGTCATCGTTCTTGATTTCGGGTCACAGTATAGCCGGCTGATTACGCGCCGGGTACGCGAATGCCATGTCTATAGCGAACTTGTGCCCGCAAATACCACGCTTGCGCGACTTCAACAAAATACGCACCTCGATATCAAGGGCTTCATTCTCTCGGGCGGACCAGCGAGCGTTTATGACGAACAGGCTCCTGTATGTGATCCCGCTATCCTGCACAGCGGCTTACCTGTATTGGGTATCTGCTATGGCATGCAGTTGCTGGCTCATCAACTAGGAGGACATGTTGCTCCTGCCAGTGGAAGGCGCGAGTATGGGCCCGCGACCCTCGAGATACTTCCTGATACTATGGATGACCCTTGGCTCTCCCGCTTCTACCGTATTTTCGAGGGCGTTGAAGCCTCAGCTGAACAGACTGATCCTCTGGATGAACCACGTGCTGTAAGCCCGATACGTATATCGGTATGGATGAGCCACGGTGATAGCGTCGACAGGCTTCCGGCCGGTTTCAAAGTACTGGCATGCACCGAAAGCAATCCCGTCACCGCAATCGCCAACGTCCAGGGCATGGTAGGTCTGCAATTTCATCCCGAAGTCACGCATACCCCGCAAGGGACAGAGGTCATTCGCAACTTCCTCTACCGCATCTGTGGGTGCGAACCCACCTGGACTACCGGGTCTGTGATAGAGGAGGCAGTCGAGCAGATCCGGCAGCGTGTTGGTAAAGAACGTGTTATCTGTGGGCTCTCTGGCGGGGTCGATTCGGCAGTGGCCGCGTTACTCGTGCATCGCGCAGTAGGGGATCAGCTTACCTGTGTCTTTGTCGATACTGGCTGCTTGCGTGCAGGTGAGCGCGAACAGGTGGTTGATACATTCGGTCGTCACCTGCATATTCCACTCGTGGTAGTCGATGCGCGCAGGCGGTTCCTGGCGCGGCTTGCGGATGTGATTGATCCTGAACAGAAGCGAAAGATCATCGGCGAGGAGTTTATTCGCGTCTTTGAGGAGGAGGCTGCCCGGCTGGAAGAGCAAGGGGGCCCGATTGTGTTCCTGGCACAGGGAACACTCTATCCCGATGTGATCGAGAGTACCAGTCATGATACGGCAGCTACTGCAACGCGCATCAAGACGCACCACAACGTGGGTGGCTTGCCCGAAGAGATGGCGCTGAAGCTGGTTGAGCCGCTGCGCATGCTGTTTAAAGACGAGGTACGCGAGATAGGGTTAGCCCTGGGCCTGCCGGAAGACTGGGTTTGGCGGCATCCATTCCCTGGCCCTGGCCTGGCGATTCGCGTGATAGGAGCGGTGGATGAGGAGCGGCTAGAAACACTGCGGGCTGCTGATGCCATTGTTATTGATGAGATTCAACGCGCGGGAATCTACCGGGAATTGGGACAGGCCTTTGCGGTGCTGACGCCGTTACAGAGCGTCGGGGTGATGGGCGATGGACGTACCTACGCCAACGTGGTTGCGGTGCGAGCAGTTACGACGGGCGACTTTATGACGGCGGACTGGGCGCGGCTCTCGCCGGAACTGCTGGGACGCATCTCCCATCGAATTGTAAATGAAGTGCCGGGGGTCAATCGCGTAGTGTATGATATTACTTCGAAGCCCCCTGCGACGATCGAATGGGAATAAAAGAGGGATGAGTCAGGGACGGCTGGTACGGGCGACCACGAGGGCTTGCAAGGGTAGATATTTGGGAGGAATCCCGTTGGAAGCGGCCTGGCTCGCGTAGGGGTGGGGATGCTTGCATCGCCCTCGGTGGGAGCACGCTACCCCAGCCAGGGCGATGCAAGCATCCCCACCCCGCTCCACACCGCCCCCGCCCCTACGCGGCTGGATGCGTCTGAAGACGCTGTACACGGGAATTCATAAGAATAAAGCAACCATCTGATTGCTTGACAGCTGAACCAACTATCAGACTATCATTCTAGATAAAACCTGCATGGTATTCGTTGCGTAATGGATAGTGTAATAAAAAGGAGGAAAATTCGTGAAAATGTTCACTTCAACGCAACAAAAAAGAGGCGGCTACGATGATCGCCAGGTTTTAGATAGCCCTACGCAAGGAACGTCCTGGGGTCCTGGCAGACAGCGCACTCGCCCAAAGCGCTGGGATATCTTCTTGCACGCTGCCAAAACGGGGAGACTGATCGGGGCCTTAATGACTGATCGGCGAGTGCCTCTCTGGCGCAAAATGCTTTTTTTCGGCTCCATTGCAGGTCTACTCATCATCCTGCTTTTCCCAGATGCGCTCAATGAGGCGGTTTTGAGTACAGTTCTCCCACTCGCGGGTACCGTGCTTGGCGTTCCGCTCGATGCAGGTTTCGATTGGATGGCATTCGCTTTTGCCGTTGTTACGCTTTTCCATCTCTTCCCGGCTGAACTCGTTGCAGAGCATTATCGACAGATATTCGGTAGGTCAGCGACCCCACGCGCGTAAACGCGGGGGCTTGCACAGGTCAAGTCCCGATGCTGACCAGTCCCCAGGTTTCGGCCTGGTAGTCGTTAGCGAAGAATGTATAGGCACTCCGGCGGTGGCCTTCCAGCCCCG
>Ga0099828_10001001_pt1 | contig 18149 bp, 14 predicted proteins | sample CZO8metaG_2_FD_79338 | JGI IMG/M metagenome (GOLD analysis project Ga0099828, IMG submission 79338) | Vadose zone soil microbial communities from the Eel River Critical Zone Observatory, Northern California, USA - CZOApr15con2H1.8 metaG | ecosystem: Environmental > Terrestrial > Soil > Vadose... | reverse complement strand
GCTCACGTCTCCGACGTTCTGGTCCTGCTTCTCTCGGACCGCGGTGCCACACACGCCACGACCAACCGGAATCCGCGTATGCTCGGTGTCGCGGCCGGCGTGCGCCTCGAGCGCCAGCTCGTCGCCGTGGAGCATGTAGGCGTAGACAGACGTGTAGGGCGGCCCCCAGGACTGAATGCGCTCGCAGGCCATCTGCAGCAGCGCCTGACGTCCCTCGTCGTGCAGATGCGCGGCGCGCAGCGCGCGGACGACCTTCGCGGCTTCCGAAACGGCGCTGTTCGTCACGTCTGCTGGCCCGCCAGGGCTGTTGTGATCAACAGCAATGCGATCATGAGAGGTACTCTATAGATTCAGGCTCCCCATGGCCACCCCGCAGGACGTCGCCGCGTTGTTCGCGCGCACTCTGGACCTGTTTCGCGATCCTGGAGCGAAAGAGGAACAGAAGGCGCGGTTTCGAACGCTGGCCGCCATGCTCAAGATCGAGGGTGTGACGATCACGGCGCAGGATGGACGTCTCTTGGTGAATGGCGCGGCGGTGGATGCCGTTCCACTGCTGCAGCGGCTCGAATTTCACTCCGTGAAAGAGATCGCCGTTCCGGCGGATCCCCCGGTCGCCGAGATGTTCGAGTTGCTGCGCGCGCTCGCCGATCAGCCCGGCGATGAGGACATCGCGTCCCGCCTGCGAGCAAGCGGGGCGACACACGTCTCCGTCAGGATGCAGACTTTCGTCTTCGGAACGCCGATTGTTCCGCTCAGCACGCCGCCAGCGTCCCCGGCCAAGCCTCGTGCGAGCGGGACTGAAGACATTCCAGACATCGTCCGCGAAGCGACCGCCCACGGCGGCGGATTCTCACCGTCCACCGCTGCGACGCGGACGACCGCGGACTTGCTGGCGCAGTTACAGGCAAAGCCCGAGGGGCCACACGTGGGCGAGGTACTCGCCATCCTCGGTCGCCAGCTCGAGACGGCGATGAAGGCGCAGCGCATCACGCAGGCGCTGATGATCGTCGCTGGAATCGTCCGCGCCGAACAGCAGGTGAGCGGCGCGAGCCGCCGGCGCCAGTATTCGATCGCATTGAAGCGCATGTACAGCAAGGCGTTGCTCGAGGCGATCGCCGAGGTGGCGGATGATCCCGCGGACCGGGAGGACGCGCTGCTCGCGCTGCGCAGGGCAGGCGAGGACGGGGTCGAGGTGCTGCTCGATTTGCTCGTGGCGGCCCCGACCATCGAGGAACGCCGCGGCATTTTCATGGCGCTGACCGGAATGAAGGAAGGGACGGACCAGCTGGTGCACATGTTGGGACATCACCAATGGTTCGTGGTGCGCAACGTGGCCGAGCTCGCGGGCGAGCTCGCGCTGGACGAAGCGGTGCCGGCGCTCGCCCAGCAGCTCGACCATGACGACGAGCGCGTCCGCAAAGCGGTCGCGTTGGCTTTGGCGAAGATCGGATCCAGCGCGGCCGCGGAGCCGCTGCGCCGCGCGTTGCGAGACAAATCCCCCGAGGTCCGCATGCAGGCGGCCCTCGGCGTAGGCGGGCGCAAGTCGAACGCGCTCGCGATGCCGTTGGTCGTCACCATGGAAGAGGAAGAGGATGAGGGCGTGCTACGCGAGTTGATCCTCGCGCTGGGACGCATCGGCAGTTCGGCGGCGGTGCAGGCGCTCATCAAGTTCGCGCAGCCGGGCGGCCGGCTATTCGGCCGAAAGCCGGCGGCGCTGCGGGCAACGGCGGTAGAAGCGTTGCGTATCGCCGCCACCCCAGTGGCGATTGGAATGCTCGAAGGACTCACTGATGATGGCGATAAGGAGGTGCGCGCCGCCGCTCAATCCGCACTCGCCGACGTGAAGCGAAAATAGGGCAGATTATCTGCCTGAATGTCAGTTGCAGATCGCCTAAAAACCCGCATAACGCAACGTCAATAATCACGACAATAGCACGGCCGTATTTCGCGCTATCTTCGGCATCTATCTCATTAATCTGGAATATGTTATGCACGTCGTGCCGCAATGGGTGCGGTTCTTGCCAGTAGGGGGTGTGCTGTTCCATAACCAGACCTCTTCGGTCAGGAGAGATCATGAAAAGCGTTCGTGTCCTACTCGTCGTCGTCGGCCTCTTGGCGCTGCCGCTCATAGCGGTGGCGGCCCAGGGTCAGAGCGCCGCCAACAAGTGCAAGAACACCCCGCAGGCTGGCCAGAACGGCAACAGCCAGCGTGGTGCTGCTGCGGTCGCCGCGGCCCAGGCCAACAAGTGCCCGGCGCCCGTGCCTCCGCCCGCTGTGGTGCCGCCTCCGGCGCCGCCACCGGCGCCACCTCCGGCGCCGCCTCCGCCGCCACCGCCGCCTCCTCCGGCTCCGCCCCCGGCGCCGCCGCCACCGCCGCCACCGCCTCCTCCGGCGCCGCCGCCACCCCCGGCACCTGGGATCAATGAGGTGCACGGCATGGTGTGGGAAGACATCGACGGTAACGGCATCCGCGATCCGTTCGCGGGTGAGATGGGGCTAGCGAATTGGAGCGTGCAGCTGTTCGACGCCAATATGCTGCTCCTGAGCAGCGCCACCACGGATGCCTCGGGCAATTACATCTTCGCCCAGGTTCCGGCCGGCTCCTACAGCGCGTGCGTGGTGAGCCAGGCGTTATATCACCAGACCGTTCCGTTGACCGGCACTGGGTGCGGAGGGCTGGGGTACAGCTTCACGATTCAGGTCGCCTCGTTCGCGACCTGGGTCACGAACATCGACTTCGGTGAGAAGTTGAACCCGTAACGAGATTTACTCCTGACCAACTCAGGGCCCCGGGCAGTCCGCCGGGGCCCTGTTTTTTCAGCACCTACCGCGGAATGAAATCGATTCCCGGCTCGAGCCGGCGCGCGAACGCGGCGAGCAAATCGGCGGCGCGGTCGAGATCGTCGAGCGCCACCATTTCGTTGGGGCTGTGCATGTAGCGGTTGGGGACGCTGACCAGCCCGGTGGGAATGCCGCGCATGGCGTTGTAGATCGCATCGGCGTCCGTGCCGGTGTCGCGCGGTGCCGCCTGGATCGTAAACGGGATGTGCGCTTGCTCGGCGCACTCGACCAGCAGATCGAAGATCACCGAGCTCACCGAGGAACCGCGGCTCAGGACCACGCCGCCACCGAGTTTGTGATCGCCCGAGTGCTTTTTATCCGCGCCGGGATAGTCGGTCGCGTGCGTGACGTCCACCACGACCGCCACGTCGGGCTCGATCCCGACCGCGCTGGTCCGTGCGCCGCTCCCGGTCCACGCGATCTCCTCGCGCGTGGACGCGACGGAAAACACGGCCGCATGCTTGGGCCGCTCGGTCGCGAGCCGGCGCATCGCCTCCGCCGCGACGAAGGCGCCGATGCGGTTGTCGAGGCTGCGGGACACGATCCGACCGTTGGGATACTCTTCGACCCGGCTGTCCAACACTCCCGCGTCACCAATCCGCACCCGCGCCGTGGCCTCGTCGCGGCTCGCCGCGCCGATGTCGATCCACAAGTCGATCACCTTCGTCACCCGGTCCAGCTCTTCTTTCTTCAGCTGGTGGATCGCTTTCTTCCCCACCACGCCGTGCACCGGGCCGTCACGGGTCAGAATCAATACGCGCTGCCCCACGAGGACCTGCGAGTCCCATCCTCCGATCCCGCTGAAGTAGAGAAAGCCATCGTCGTCGATATGCGTGATCTGGAGCCCGATTTCGTCGATGTGCCCCGCGAACATCACACGCGGCTGTCCCTTGGGATTCAAGACCGCCACGGAATTGCCGTGCACGTCGGCCCGCACGCTGTCGGCGAACGTGCCTACCTCGTCGCGCCACACGCGGGCCGGTGCCTGCTCAAACCCCGAGGGCCCCGCCGTGTCGAGTAGCTTCTTCAGAAATCCGACGGTCTTGATGGTCACGCTGTCGTTATGGTATCGTTATAGTGTCGTTATGGTGTTTACTGTCGGCGCAGGCCCGTGCGGTACAACAAGAGCCCCAGAATCGCAAACATGATCAGGCCAACGGTGGCTGACGTCGCGAACCCGCCCAGCGTATGATACAGGCCGATCTTTTCGGCGAGCCACTCGGCTGACATACCGCGGGCGCTCCCCCAACCGGCGATGGCCGCGACGGCGATGCCGCAGATGGCGCCGCCCGCGATCAGGCCGCTCGCGAACAACACGCCCGGACCCGATTCGATCTCCGCCAGTGAGCGGTTCGCCGAGCGGACCCTCCGCTCGACGAGCCAGCGGACGATGCCACCGGCGAACATCCCGGCGGACGTTGTGATCGGCAGGTACACGCCGACGGCGACCGGCAGCGAGGACACGCCCATCAGCTCGATGGCGATCGTGAGGAACACGCCGATGAGCACCAGTCCCCACGGGAGCTTGTGCGTCAGAATCCCATCGGTGATCAGAGCCATCAGCGTCGCCTTGGGCGAATCGAGGCGCTTCAGCTCGTGGCCGCGGTATTCGCGAATGCGTCCACCGATGCCGGGATCCACGACGTAGCGAATCTCGTGTGACGCACGATCGACCAGGTACTTGCCCGGGGGCACACCCTGCGTCTGCACGTACACGCGAATCACCTGGTAGCTGTTGTTGTCGATCGAGTCCGTGCCCCCGATGCCGAACCGCGACATCGTCTCGGTATGGACGACGACGTTGCCGTCGGGACTCTTGCCGCTCGCTGGCGCCACGAACCCGGCCCGCGTCTCCGGGACCGGGTAGCTGTATGCACCGTTGAGGAACGTGAGGGTCCAGCCCACCGCCAGGGCCGATCCGATCGCACCGATGAGAATCGCGATCTGCTGGCGCCTGGGGGTCGCGCCCACCAGGAATCCCGTCTTCAGGTCCTGCGACGTGTTGCCGCCATTCGCGACGGCCACGGCGATCACGCAGGCAATCGAGATAGCGCGCACGCGATCATCGATCTGGTTCCAGCCGAGCAGCAAGAAGATGAAGGAGATCGCGATCAGCGCCGCGATGGTCATGCCGGAGATCGGGTTTGCGGAGCTTCCCACCTGGCCGCAGATGCGGGACGACACGGTTGTGAAGAAGAACCCGAAGACGATGATCAGGATGCCGCCGAGCAGGTTCACGCCAATCTGCGGGATCAGCGAGATCGCCACGGCAAGCGCGATCGACCCAAAGACGGTGACGCTGATGGGCAGATCGTCATCGGTGCGCAGCCTCGCCGCCACCGCCTGGCCGAGCCGGCTGGCGCGCATGTCGGCGAACCCGGCACGGAACGCCCCGACGATCGTCGGCAGCGAGCGGGCCAACGCGATGATGCCGGCGCTGGCCACCGCGCCCGCGCCGATGTAGAACACGAACGCCGCCCGGATCTCGCCGGCCGACATATCGCGGATCAGCTTCGTGGTGCCGAACATCGGCTCGGTCATCGCACTGCCGAACAGCTTGATCGCCGGCATCAGCACGACATACGCGAGGCAGCCTCCGGCGAACAGATAGCCGGCAATGCGCGGCCCGATGATGTAGCCGACACCGATCAACTCCGGACTCGCCTCGACCCGCACCTCGGCGCCCTGGTAGGAGCGGATCACCTTGCCCGGATACTCCTGCCACACCTTCAGGGCGGTCATCAGGAACTTGTAGACGAAGGCGATCCCGAACGCCTGGAACACCGTCTTGGCGTGGATTCCACCGCGCTCTCCGGCGATCAGGACTTCCGCACAGGCGGTGCCTTCGGGGTAGGGCAGATTCCCGTGCTCTTTCACGATCAACGCGCGCCGCAACGGAATCATCATCAGGACGCCCATCAAGCCGCCGGCGATGGCGAGGATGGTGACGCGCGAGATGTCGAGATCGTATCCCATCAACAAAATCGCGGGGATCGTGAAGACGACCCCCGCCGATACCGAATCCGCCGCCGACCCCGTCGTTTGGACGATGTTGTTTTCGAGGATCGTGGAGCGGCCCAACCAGCGGAAAATCGTGATCGACAGCACCGCGATGGGGATCGACGCGCTCACGGTGAGCCCGATCTTCAGCGCCAGGTAGACATTGGACGCGCCGAAGATGAGGCCGAGCAGGACGCCCAGCACGATGGCACGCAGCGTCAGCTCCGCGGGGGCCTGCGAGGGCGGAATGTACGGCTGGTGCGTCGCGCCCGAGGGGGCCGCGGAGACGCTCGTCATAGGCGGCACAATCTGCCCCTACAATGGCGCAGGTGTCCAGCAGTGGTCGATGCACCCGACTCGAACCTGCGCGCGGCCCGCGGGTATGCTGGTTCCTCATGGCCGAGTCCACCGACCCGACCCTGCTCGAGCTGCGCGCGGCGCTCGCCGCTGCGTACGACATCGAGGCGCCGATCGCGCGGGGAGGAATGGCGCACGTGTACCTCGCCCGCGAACGGCGGCTGGACCGGCGCGTCGCGGTCAAGGTGCTCCCCCGCGGGCTCGCCGCCAACGACGCCAGCCGCCAGCGATTTCTGCGTGAGGCGCGCACGGTGGCCGGGCTGACCCATCCGAACATCGTGCCGATCTTCGCGGTAGACGAAATCGGCGATTTCGTGTTCTTCGCGATGGCGTACGTGGCGGGCGAAACGCTCTCGCAGCGCGTCGCGACGCGCGGGTCGCTGGATCCCCATCAGGCGGCTCGAATGGTCTGCGACATCGGCGAGGCACTCGGCTACGCGCACGCGCGCGGTGTCGTGCACCGCGACGTCAAGCCCGACAACATCCTGCTCGATGCCGCTACCGGACGGGCGCTGCTCTCCGACTTTGGCATCGCCCATACGTCTCCCGCCTCCGCCTCGGCCGCGCGGCTGGGGCGTCCCTCCGCCCCGCGGGGGGTCGTCGTCGGAACGGCGGCATTCATGAGCCCCGAGCAGGCGCGGGGCGATGCCGTCGATGCGCGCAGCGACCTCTACTCGCTTGGCGTCGTCGCTTTTTAGGCCCTCTCGGGCCGGCTGCCGTTTTACGCGACGACCGACGCTGGACTCTTGGCAATGCATATCGCCGAGCCGGCGCCGCCGCTCGCCACGGTCGCTCCTCACGTGCCGCCGCGCGTCGCGCAGATCGTCGATCGCTGCCTGGCGAAGGAAGCCTGGGCGCGCTTCGCTGACGCGGCGGCGCTGGTGCGGGCGATCGCGGAGGCGGTGGTGCCTCCGGCGGTGCCGCTGGCGGTACGCGCCTTTCTTGTGAGAAGCAAGCACCTCGAGGCGCCCGCGCTGATCCACGCCTTCATGACCGGCGTGGGGCTACTGCCCGCGACCGTTGCCGCTTGGCTCTCGCCTGACAGCGGGGCCGTGCGCGCGGTCGCGACGTCGGTGCTCGCCGTCGCGCTCGTGCTGCCGGCTGTGGTCGCGGTGGTCCGGGTGCGCCGGCTGCTCGCGGCCGGCCAGCAACGCGACGCGCTCGTCGCCGCTCTTGCGGCGCGGCAGGCCCGGCGACGTGAAGAGCTGGCTTTCGTCTACGGTCCGGGCACCACGAGCTTCGAGCGCGGAATCGCATGGCTCGCTCGTGTCGCCCTCCTCGTCGCCACAGCGGCAGTGGCTGGAGCACTCGGCGCGATCGAGGTGCCGCTGGCGCTCGTGCCGCTGCTGCCAGCGGTTGCGGTGGCGGGCGCCGCGACGTCGTTGCTCGCGGGCGTCGTGGCACGCGCCCGTACGGAGCAGCGTACCGACCCGCGCGGCGAGCAGCGCCTGCGATTCTGGCGCGGGGCGCCGGGCCGGTGGCTATTCCGCATCGCGGGTGTGGGTTTCGAGCACACCACGCCGATCGTCACGATTCTGAGCAGATCAGAAACGCCCGCCTAAGTCGGGCGTTAGCGCATTAGTCGCGCACGCGCTGCAGCCGCTCCACCGCCTGCTGCAGCATCGCCTCCGTCTTACAGAACGCAAACCGCACGTACTTGCGGCCCAGCTCCGGGCGCGAGTAGAAGCTCGAGCCCGGTACCGGCGCGATGCCGTGCTCGGCGGTGAGCCACTTGGCGAACTCATCGTCAGGGAGCTCGGAAATGTCCGAAAAGTCCGCCATCACGTAATACGCGCCGGCCGGCACCCGACACCTGAAACCCGCCTTTACGAGCCCCGCGCACAGGATGTCGCGCCGCCGGCGGTAATCGCGCGCCAGTCCTTCGTAGTAATCGTCGCCCAACGTTTCCATCGCGACCGCGACCGCCTCCTGGAGCGGAGCGGGTGCGCCCACCGTGAGAAAGTCGTGCACCTTACGAATCGCGTCGGTCACGTCGGGCGGCGCGACGATCGTGCCGATGCGCCAGCCGGTGATGCTGAACGTCTTCGACGCGCCGCTGATCGTGATCGTGCGATCGGCCATTCCCGGAAGGGTCGCGATCGGGATGTGCTCGCCCTCGTAATAGATGTGCTCGTAGATCTCGTCGGTGACCGCGAACGCGTCGTGGCGCTGGCACAGCTCCGCGATTGCCGCGAGCTCGGTGCGCGACAGGACGCGGCCGGTCGGATTGTTGGGTGTGCAGACGATGATGGCGCGCGTCTTCGCGCTGAACGCTTTGCCGAGGCGGTCCAGGTCGATCGGTCCTCCGGCCGGCATGGGGACGAACACCGGCTTCGCATCGCAGAGGATGGCGTCCGGTCCGTAGTTCTCGTAGAACGGCTCGAACACCACGACTTCGTCCCCCGGATTCACGATCCCAAGGAGCGATGCGGCCATTGCTTCGGTCGCTCCGCAGGTCACTGTGACCTGCGTCATTGGATCGACGGGCAGACCGTACCAATCTTGGTACTTCGCCGCCAATGCGTTCCGCAGTCGTGCAGCACCCCAGGTGATGGCGTACTGGTTGACGTCATCGCGGATCGCGCGGGCCGCGGCGTCTTTCAGAACAGCGGGGCAGGGGAAGTTGGGGAAGCCTTGTGCCAAGTTGATGGCCCCATGCTCATTCGCGAGCCGGGTCATCCCACGAATCACCGATTCCGTAAAGCCGTGCGTGCGGCGTGCTGTGCGCATGACCGCCAAAGATACCGTCTTGACCAGCACTTCGGACGGAGGCTAATTCGCTGGCTCTTATGTCTCGCCGCGCCCTGCTCGCACTGGGTCTTCTTTTAACGCTCGTTACTTGCCGGGACGGTAACGGCCCGCGGATGTATTACGCCCGCGTGGCCATAGCTCCGATCTTTCCCTCGAATGCGGGGCTCTCCGCGTTCGGGCTGTCCATCGACCGCGTGCGGTTCGTGGTCGTGCGTAGGGTCGCGCCGCCTGACACCCTCGCCGATAAGACCGTCGATCTGCCGCCGGATGCGCGGGAGCTCGACCTCAATCTTCGTGTGCCGATCGTTTCGTCACCCGAAACGGTGCTGGTCTCGATTGTGGCGCTGGCGGGAGCCGTGCCGCTGTTCCAGGGCGCGGCTCCGGTTGCGGTGGCGAGCGGAGTCGTTTCCCAGCCGACCGACATTCCAGTCGCGACCTACGTGGGACCCGGTGCTGGTGTGGACAGCATCGCCATTTCACCGCGTACCCCTTTCATCTTTTTCGGCGATTCGCTGCGCTTCCAGGTACAAGCATTCCAGGCCCGGACACCCGTGCCGCAGTTCTACGTTTCCTGGAGGACCAGTGACACCGCGCTGGCGCACATCAATGGCATAGGCTCGCTGCGAGCGTCGCCATCGCGCAGCAATATCTGGGTCATCGCGCGCACGCCCGGCGCTATCGCGGATTCGGTGAAGGCGATCTTCCAGCCCATTCCGACCCAGCTCGCGGTCGTCGGTGGCGCGGGCCAGAGCGGAACCGTGGGTCTCCCCTTGCTGCTGCCCCTTGAAGTCGACGTCCGCGCGGCCGACAACCTGCCCGTCGGCGGCGTGCCCGTTCGGTTTCGTCCGCTGTCGGGCACGGGATCGGTGACCGATTCGGTCTCCGTGACCGATGCGACCGGCCGCGCACGCACAACGGCCACGCTGGGGAGCCTGATCGGACTGCAGAGCTTCGAAGCGAGAGTCAACGGGCTCACCGGCAACCCCGCGACATTTTCAGTCACAGCGCTCGCCGGGTCGGCCGCCCAGCTCCTGGTCGTCGCGGGTGATGGACTGCTCGCCACAGTGAACACGCTCTTGCCGACGGCGCCCGCCGTGCGGTTGCGGGACGCGTTGGGCAACCCCGTCGCGGGTGTCAGCGTGACGTTTCTCCCGACTGGCGGGAGCGTGACGGGTGGAAATCAGATCAGCGACGCAACCGGCTTTGCGACCGTCGGCAGCTGGACCTTAGGGACGATCGCGGGGGCGAACACACTCACTGCCTCCGGTGCTGGGCTCACCCACGTATTCAATGCGAACGGTGTTGCGGGACCGGCGACGGCACTGCTCGCGACCGCCGGCGACCTGCAGAGCGCCGTGGTGGGCGCGGTGCTTGGTACTGCGCCAGCAGTGCGGGCGCTAGATCAATTCGGAAATCCCGTCCCAGGGGCAGCCATCACGTTTGCCGTGAGCGGCGGCGGTGGGAGAGTCTCCGGGCCGACGCAGCTCACCAATGCCGCCGGGATCGCAACCGTGGGCGGGTGGACGCTCGGCACGGTATCGGGAGCGAACGCATTGACGGCAACCCTCGCGGGAGTCACGCCCGCCACATTCACGGCGACCGGGCTCGCCGGCGCGGCGACTCAGATCGTGCGGCTCGCCGGTGATGGTCAGTCGGCGATCGTGAATACGATCCTGCCTACTGCCGCTGCGGTGATCGTGCGCGACCAGTTCAACAATCCGGTCTCGGGCGCGCCGGTCATCTTTGCCCCCGCCTCGGGCGGTGGCAGCGTGACGAGTGGGTCGGCGGGGACGGACACCGCAGGCATGGCCAGAGTAGGAAGCTGGCGGCTCGGCACCCTCGTCGGGCAGAACACACTCACGGCGACCGCGAGCGGACTGACCGGGAGTCCGGTGCTGTTTACGGCCAGCGGCCTCCGGGATGTCGCAGCCCAGCTGGTGCGCGTGAGCATCGATACGCAGACGGCGATCGCCGCCCAAGCCGTGAGCACGCCCCCTGCTGTGCGAGTGACGGATCAGTACGGCAACCCCGTTCCTAGCGCGTCCGTCACGTTCATTCCAACAGGCGCGTTGAGCAGCGTAACACCGAGCACCGTCTCGACGGACTCGTTGGGCGTCGCACGCGTCACGAGCTGGACGCTCGCGGCCATCGCCGGGCTGAACACACTCGACGCCACAGTACCGGGGCTCGTGGGCAGCCCGATGACTTTCAAGGCAACCGGCGTCGTGACGACGGCTACTGATATCATCAAGAGTGCGGGGGACGGACAATCCGGCGTGGTAGGTACCGCCCTTGCAACCGCCTATTCAGTGCAGGTCACGAACCTCACTGGCCCCGTCCCAAACGTCCAGGTCCAGTGGGCGGCGGCCCCAGCCGGCGGATCGATGAACCCCCCGACGTCCGTAACGGACGTCAGTGGCACCGCTACCTCGCTGCGCACGCTTGCGACCACGGCGGGCACCCAGACCGCGACCGCGTCTGTCGGTGGGCTCACCGGCTCTCCGGTCACCTTCACCGCGACCGCACTGGCGGGTGCGCCGGCGCAGCTCGTCAAGCAGTCCGCCGACCCGCAAACAGGGACCGTGGCGACCGCCGTTACCGCGCCGGTGGTGAAGGTCGCCGACCAGTTTGGCAACGGCGTAACCGGCGTCATCGTGGACTTCGCGGCAACTGGCGGCGGCACCCTCGGCGCGATCAAGGACACGAGCGACGCTCTCGGGGTCGCTACCGCCGGCAGCTGGCTGCTCGGCAACGTGGTTGGGACAAATACTGTTACGGCGACCGCGGGTGCGTTGCCCGCTAAGACATTCACCGCCACCAGCGTCGCCGGCCCACCGGCCCGCCTCGCGTTCCTCACGGAGCCGCCCCCGCGCGCCCTGGCGGGCGACACCATCGCGCCCGCCGTGCAGGTGGCGATCCAGGATCAGTACGGCAACCTCTCGCTCGCGGCGAAGGACGTCGTATCGCTCCGACTTGGGGCAACGCCGAACCCCGCGGCCAAGCTCCAGGGCATCGTCGATGCTGCGGCGGTGAACGGTGTGGCGTCGTTCGCCAATCTGGCCATCGACTCCGCGGGGATCGGCTATACGATCGTTTCCTCGTCCGGCACCCTCACGGGCGTCGAGAGCAAGCCGTTCGATGTCGGCGGCGTGATTAAGGCGATTCCGGTTACCCGTCTCGGGCCCGTCGCGGCCGCGCTGAACGCTCAAACGAAGAAGCTGTATGTGCCGGGAACGAGTCTGCTCTCGGTGCTGGTGAACGAGAGAGAAGTGTTGCCGCAGCTCACGGGATTCGAGTCACCGTTTGGTGTGGTCGCGAACGCGACTACGAACAAGATCTATGTCTCGACCCTGGCGGGCGTTACCATGATCGATGGAGCTGTTGATATCGCCCGTCTCGTCATTCCTGTAGGGACCGGGCCCAAAGGTCTCGCGGCGGACGAGCGGACCAACTTCATCTACGTCGCGGGAAGCGATCCTTTGAAGGGGCCCGCACTCGTCCCCGTGGATGGCTCGAAAGACCTTGTCGTGTCAACCGACGTGGTGCCGTTGCCGGCGGCGGGCATGGGCGTTGCGTTCAACCCGAACGACGGGCTCGTCTTTGTCGCGATCCCGACGTTGCAGGAGGTAGACGTGATCAATCCCAAGCCCGGTGCGGCTGCGCTGGTGCAGCGCATCCAGGGGCTAGGGAAGGGCACGTATGGGGTTGCGGTCGACACCAAGGCCAACCGCCTCTACGTGACAAACCGTGACGAGAACACGGTGTCCGTGATCGACATCTCCGCTCCTGACCCGCGCGCCTTCAAGGAGATCGCGCGGTTGCCCGTGGGGTCGCTGCCTGAAGGCGTTGGTTTCGATGCAGGTCGCGGCGTGGCCTACGTGGGGAACAGCGGTCAGAACACAGTGTCGCTGATCGATGGCGGCAAGCTCAACGTGTTTGCGACGCTCGTCGTCGGACCGAGCCCGAAAGCCGCGGTGGTCGATCCTGTGACGGGGCGTGTGTACGTTCCGACGAAGACAGACGACCTGGTGCGGGTGATTCAGCCGTAGGCTATTTCAGCAGCAGCTTGGCGATTGTATTCAGCTGCATGTTGCTGGTGCCTTCGTAAATCGTGCCAATCTTCGCGTCCCGATAAAACTTCTCGACCGGATACTCCTTGGTGTAGCCGTATCCCCCGAACAGCTCGACCGCGAGCGATGTCACCCGCTCGGCGACCTGCGAGCTCAACAGCTTCGCCATCGCCGCTTCCTTCGTATACGACTCACCCGCATCCTCGAGCCGAGCGGCGTTGTAGACCATGAGACGCGCCGCCTCGAGCTCCGTCGCGGCCTGGGCGAGCTGAAACTGCACCCCTTGAAAATCGGCCACCGGTTTGCCGAACTGCTGCCGCTCTTTCACGTACTTGAGTGACGCGTCGAGCGCGCCACGCGCCACACCGATCATCTGCGCCCCGATGCCGATCCGGCCGGTGTTGAGCGTCTCGATCGCCACCTTGTAACCATTCCCGACCTCGCCGATCAGATTCGCGGGGGGGACCTCGCAACGATCGAGGATCAACTCCGCGGTCGATGACGCGCGGATGCCGAGCTTGTCTTCTCTCTTGCCGACGCTGAATCCTTTGAACCCGCGCTCCACCGCGAACGCGGTGATTCCCTTATACCCTTTACTCATGTCTACAGTAGCAAACACCAGAAAGAGGTGAGCCTCGGCGCCGTTGGTGATCCAGAGCTTGCGGCCGTCGAGAATCCACTTGTCACCCTGCCTGGTCGCTTTGGTTTGCAGACCGAATGCATCGGATCCCGAGCCCGCTTCGGAGAGCGCGTAGGCGCCGACGAGCTCCGTCGCGAGACGCGGCAGGTACCGCCGCTTGATGTCGTCGGAGGCCCACTTGAGCAGCAACGCGTTGACGAGGGTGTTCTGGACATCCACGAAGATCGCCGCGGAGGCGTCCACGGCGGACAGCTCTTCCACGGCGAGCACGGTCATGAACAGGCTCCCGCCGGCGCCGCCGTGCGCCTCCGGGATCTCGATCCCCATGAGGCCGAGCTCGAAAAACTTGGGGATGAGGGCGGGATCGAGTTGCGCGGCTTGCTCCATCGCGTGCACGCGCGGGCGGACTTCACTTTCGGCGAAGTCGCGCACCGCGCTCTGAAACATCTGCTCTTCTTCGGAGAGGTGCGTGAGGGCGTTCACACCTTCTTGTCGGACCCTCCCGTGAGCATTTCCCGGATGCCTCCCAGCGAGCCGAGCACGCCCGTTGCTTCATAGGGCATGTAGACAACCTTGTTGTTCTGCCCGCTGACCATCTCTTTCAGCGTCTCGATGTAGCGGATCGCGATCAAATACTGAGCGGGATCGCCGCCCGTGCCCTTGATCGCCGCGGTGATGCGCTCGATCGCCTGAGCCTCGGCCTCGGCCACCTTCAACCGTGCAGCCGCTTCGGCCTCGGCGTGCAGAATCTTGGCCGCCTTGTCGCCCTCCGCGGTGTTGATCTCCGACTGCCGGATGCCTTCCGCCGAGAGAATGCGCGATTGCCGCTCGGCGTCGGCCGTGATGATGGTGGCGCGACGTTCCCGCTCGGCGCGCATTTGCTTCTCCATCGCGTCGCGGATATCGCGCGGCGGGTTGATATCCTTGAGCTCCACGCGGCTGACCTTGGCGCCCCACTTGTGCGTCGCCTCGTCGAGGATCGCGCGCAGCTTGGCGTTGATCATGTCACGGGAGGACAGCACGTGATCGAGCTCCATCTCGCCGATCACGTTGCGCAGCGTCGTCTGTGTGAGCTTTTCGATCGCGTCCGGCAGATTCGCAATCTCGTACGTGGCCCGGACCGGGTCGGTGACCTGCGAATAGATGAGCGCATCGATTTCGACGACGACGTTGTCCTTGGTGATCACGTTCTGGCGCGGGAACACGTACACCGTCTCGCGCAGGTCGATGCGCTCGGTACGGAAGCGGCGCGAGTAGCTCTCGCCGGCGGGCGTGATGATCGTCTGGTGCCAGTCTACGGAACGGGGCCGGTCGATCACCGGCAGGATGAAGTTGATGCCGGAGGCGAGTGTCTTGTGGTACTTGCCGAGCCGCTCGACGATCATGGTCTGCGCCTGCTGCACGACGCGGATACTCTTCGAGATCAACACGATGACGCCGAAGGCGACCGCGGCCACGAGTATTGTGCCAGGACCCATCGCTACATCTCCTTTTCGACCATGAGGGTCGTGCCGTCCACCTGAATGATCGTGACGGGAGTACCGGGCTCGATGACCGTGGCGTCCGACGACGCGCCGCGCCAATCCTCGCCGTCCACCTTGACCCGGCCGGTCGATCCCGGCCCGATGCGCTCCGTCACGATGCCCGTCTTGCCGAGCAGCGCGTCCACCCCGGTGCGCAAGTCGGACCCGGGGCCGAGCTGGAGAAGATGCATCAGTCGGGGACGCAACCCCGCCATGCTCACGATGCTGGAGACGGCGAACGCGATGCCCTGCGTGACGAACCCAAGCCCCGGGATCAACGCCACAATCCCCGCTACGGCGGCCCCAACCGCCAGGCAGGCAAGCCAGAACCCCGCCGTGAACATCTCCCCGACGAAGAGGCCGATCGCCAGCAGAAACCAAATCAGCCAATCTTTCATAGGGTTCAAAGCTGCAACCCTTGTACGCGTTTCGCTATCCAACTAGTGCCAACTCCTTGTGGAGCCCCTATGATCGGTCGCTCGCTGCTGCTCGTTTCCGTCGTTGCATTGTGGTCCCCCCCCGTTCCGGTTGCTGCACAAACCTCACGTCATGTCCTCAAAGGCGATTCCGTCGCCGTCTACAACCTCGTCGGCGAGCTGCGCGTCGAACCAGGCTCGGGCAGCGACGTCGTCGTCGAGATCCAGCGCAGCGGCGCCGACGCCGCGAAGCTCGACGTGCAGTCGGGACCGCTGCGCGGCCGCGAGACGCTGCGGATCATTTATCCCGACGAGGTCATCGTGATGCCCGAATGGGGGCGCGGCTGGAACACGACGCTGCGCGTCCGCGACGACGGCACGTTCGGCGAGGAACATGGAAAACACAACCGCGGTGGCTGGTTCCGGGAAGGCCATGAAGTGCGCATCACCGGGCGCGGCCGCAATGGACTCGAGGCGTACGCCGATCTGCGGGTGAGCGTCCCGGCGGGGAAAAACGTCGCGGTGTACCTCGGCGTGGGGAAAGCGTTCGCCTCCAACGTCGATGGCGTGATCCGCGTCTGGGTCGCATCGGCCGACGTCGCCGCCGATCGCGCGCGTGGCTCGCTGCGCGTCGAGAGCGGCTCGGGCAACGTGGACCTGCGCACCGCGTCGGGCGACGTGAGCCTGGCAACGGGCTCGGGGGACATCACCGTCTCCGGCGTGAATGGATCGAGCCTTAAGCTCGAGACCGGCTCGGGCAACGTCACGCTGACGGATGGAAAGGCCCCGAACGTGCGTGTCGAAACCGGGTCGGGAGACATCGAGGCGACGGCGTCGTCAGGCGACGACCTGTCGTTCGAGACCGGCAGCGGAAACGTGAATGTGGCGCTCATCGCGACATTCCGCTCCGTGCGCATCGAGACCGGCTCCGGCGATGTCACGCTCAAGGTGCCGCCCACCCTCGGCGCGGAAGTGGACCTCGATACGGGAAGCGGCGACATCGATCTTGGCGGATTGTCGCTGCAGGTGCGCCGCATCGCGCACGATCACGTCACAGGGACGCTCGGGGACGGGAAAGGCCGTCTCTCGGTCGAAACCGGATCAGGCAACGTACACCTACAGAAGCTCTAGTTTGCGACGATCCTTTTTTGTCGGCCGACCCTTCCCTTCATAGGTAGGAGTCGGCGCTAGGCGATGAGCTTCCGCGAGCCGCTCGCGCGCCGCTCGCCCCTCAGGCGATTCGTCGTAGAGCAGCCGCGCGTCCCGCGGCGGACCGCGTCGCTCCGAGAGCGCGCGCACCGTCACGAGCCATTCGTACGGACCCACGCGCACCCGCAACTCGTCGCCGACCTGCAGCTTCTTGGCAGGTTTCGCGCGTGTCCCGTTCACGTGCACCTTTCCACCGCCGACAGCCGCCGCCGACAGCGCTCGGGTTTTGAAGAATCGCGCGGCCCAGAGCCAGCGATCGAGGCGTACGGCTGTCGGCTCAGCGTTGGGCGCTGAGATAATCCACCGCGAGATGCGCCAACGCCCGCACGCCCACCGGTAGCGCGGCTTCATCGACATAGAACCTTGGCGAGTGATTCGGCGCCGCTTTGGCCGGATCGATCCCCGGCGGCGTGATGCCGAGGAAGAAGAACACACCCGGAATGCGCTGCTGATAGCGTGAGAAATCCTCGGCTGCCGTGATGGGAGGCGCGAGCGTGACGTGGCTCGCCCCTGCGACCTCGCGCAGCGTTGGAAGAATCCGCTCGGTCAACGCCGGATCGTTGTAGGTCACGGCCGTCGTGGTATCGATGACGACCTGGGCCGACGCCCCGGCGCTCTGCGCGATCGATTCCGCCGTCCGCCGCACGCGTTGGTGGATGTCGTTGCGCACGGCGGTATCGAAGGTGCGAATCGTCCCGATCATCACCACGCTGTCCGGAATGATGTTGTAGCGGATGCCGCCATTGATGGCCCCGACAGTGACGATCGCCGGTGCGGCGGTCACATCCACCTGACGGCTCGCGATCGTCTGCAGACCGAGGACGATTTGCGACGCGACCACGATCGGATCGATGCCCGCCCACGGCAGCGCGCCATGGGTCTGGCGGCCATGTACGACGATGCGGAACGCGTCCGCGCTCGCCATCGTGCCGCCCGGCCGGTAGCGGATCTCGCCTGTAGGATAGGGGAAGACGTGGAGGCCGAAGATCGCGCTGGGCTTCGGATCGTCGAGCGCGCCTTCCTCGATCATCAACGCGGCGCCGCCCCGCTCACCCGCCGGTGCGCCTTCCTCCGCCGGCTGGAAGATGAACTTAACCGTTCCGGGCAAATCGTTGCGCATCCCCGCCAGCACTTCGGCGACCCCCATCAGCATCGCGACGTGCGTATCGTGCCCGCAGGCGTGCATGACGCCGACTTCCTGGCCGTTGTACGTTGTGCGGACTTTGGACGCGAAGGGAACGTCGACCTCTTCCGTGACGGGCAATGCGTCCATGTCGGCACGGAGTGCGACGACCGGGCCCCGCTTGCCGCCGCGGAGCACGCCGACGACGCCGGTATGCGC
>Ga0099828_10001000_pt1 | contig 18153 bp, 16 predicted proteins | sample CZO8metaG_2_FD_79338 | JGI IMG/M metagenome (GOLD analysis project Ga0099828, IMG submission 79338) | Vadose zone soil microbial communities from the Eel River Critical Zone Observatory, Northern California, USA - CZOApr15con2H1.8 metaG | ecosystem: Environmental > Terrestrial > Soil > Vadose... | reverse complement strand
TCGTTGTCGCAGGTACGCCCAATCAGACAGTCATCGTTCTAGGGGTTCTGACTCTCGTAATCAACGAACAGACAAGTTCATCCAGCGGAGGAACAAACTCGATAACTGTAAATGCTATCGACCTTACGACTATCGATGGCATTCGAATAATCATCTCTAGCGCCTCTAGTGACATAACATGCGTGACAACTACTGCTACGACAACCACAGCTACAGTTACAACAACAGCAGTGTGCAGCACAGTCACAACTACGGTCACAAGTACAACTACAGCTTCACAGACGCAGACTACAACTTCACAGACGCAGACTACAACTTCCCACCCTGTGGACTTCATGACTGGTGGAGGTTTCACAATCGTAAATGGCTATCATGCAAACTTTGGACTCAACGCAGGCTACAAGCCAGGTAAGACAACTGTCAGCGGTCAACTCACCTACATCGACCACGGAACGGGCATGAAAGTAAAGGCGACGAGCATCGACAACTACTACAACCCTAACGGTAGTACGGGAACCACGAGAACCTTCTCGGGGCAGGCGGAAGTAAACGGCGTCTCCGGATATTACTTCACGGTGACGGCGACAGACAACGGAGAACCCGGAACCGGCCACGACTACTTCAGCATAACGCTGACGGGCCCCAACGGCTTCTACTACCGGGCGGGGAGCACCCTGAGCGGCGGCAACATCCAGCTCCACAAGTAGGAGCGGATCGGGCCGCCACCCTTCCTATTTTTTCTTTATCCTCCGAGACGTGACCCTTTACGAGGTGTAAGAGTCGAGAAGGTGGGCCTTAATTCAACCAGAAGTTCGGTGGAGCAGATTCCACTTGGATTCGGATGCTCGACTGACTCAGTCTGGAGTCGCAGGAGCAACGCCCCGGAAGGTTCGTCGTAGGCGGGACCGCATGCCCTCTTGAGCTTATCTATCAACCCATCGATCTTCGGGTCCATGACCAGTTGCCCCTCAGGAGTGTGAAGGGTCTCTCGCAGCCTCCACACCTCCTCCAATTGTGCGCTAACTTCGTCGCATGAGCCTGCCTGCATCGTCCTTCCTTCTTCTTGCGCGAAGATAACTGTTGTCGATCTGAAGTGGGTCGGGCGAAGGCTTGGGACCTCCTGGGTAACCAGCCAGGACAGACATTCGTATGGTGTTTCAGAGACGCACCCGCTTGGCGAGCTCTGTGATCCAAGCTGTCTCGTTCGATTTCGGTGGAACTCTGGTTCAGACGAAGAAGTCGTGGCCGGAGATAAGGAGGGAGGGCACCAAGGCGACCTACATCTTCCTCAAGAAGAGGAGACTCAAGCAGAGATTCGAGGATTACGCCACGGTGAACAAGAAAGTCTTCATGAGGTATGCGGAGATAGGTGACAGAGGATAGGGACATCCCCGACATCCTGAAGTACAGAGAACTGATCGGTGAGCTATTCCCCTCGTTGTCGAAGCGGGAAAAAGTCGAGGCTGGCGTCGGCGACGAACGATGTCTTCTTGGCGGTGACGGCTAGGGCGCAGAAGCCCTCAAGAAGGGTCCGAGTCGCCCTGAGGAAACTGAGGTCGAGGGGATTGCGGATGGCGGTAATCTCCAACCACCACAACGGGAAGTCACTGCGAGAGATGCTTTCGGGATTTAGGACTGAGACAGTACTTCTCAAGAGCCTCCCCGCTCGAGCTGCTCACTCCAGGTCAGCCCTAGAACAAAGTACCATACCAAAAAGACACTAAGTGATTAAACAGTCAATTGTCCTTATAGAGATTTCCAACAAAGAACATCCTGAATACATATGCGAAATACGGTTCCTAAAAGACTGACACCTCAAATTCGAAAAACATCTATTCCAATGCTTTCAATCATCATACTCCTCACCCTATCCTCAGGAGTGGCTCACGCCTGGACAACAACAACGTCAACTGGGTTCAGCGGAAGGGCGATTGGATTGTCGGTAACCATTCCGCCGATTGCAGCCTTGAAACTCGCTGACACGGGGCCCCTGCCTTCGCAGGGAGGAGAGCTGGACGCGACCGTACTCGAGGTCAACACTCAGTACGCTAAGGCAGATGTCCTGCTCTCCGTTACGACGGGGTTCGACCAGACTGCCAGGAGCGAGGCGGCCGTCGCAGACTTGACGCTACTCCCAGGGACATCCAACCAGATAACCGCCGACTTCGTCCGCTCTGAAGCGGTTGCAACCTGCAGTGGGGTCTCGGGTAGCAGCGAATTGGTGAACCTACAGGTTCCCGGTCAGACCATCACTGTTTCTGGTCAGCCAAACCAGTCATTCACTATCCCGGGAGTACTAACCCTCGTGATCAACGAGCAGATAGTTTCGTCCGGCGGAGGAACGAACTCGATAACCGTGAACGCCCTCGACCTAACGACTATCAGCGGAATTCGGGTGATCGTCTCCAGCGCCCACAGCGACATAACCTGCGTGACACCCCCGCCCCCCGTACAGAAGAACTTCATGACGGGTGGAGGCTTCATAGTGGTAAGGGGCTACCACGCGAACTTCGGCTTCGTTGCGGGCTTCAAGCCAGGGCGCACAACTCCTAGCGGCCAACTCACCTACCACGACCACGGTGCGGAAATCAAGGTGAAAGGCGATGTGACTTCCTACTCGGGGTCTGGCAACACCAGGACCTTCGGGGGACCAGCGGAAATGAACGGCGCTCCTGGATACACATTCTCCGTCACTGCGACTGATAACGGCGAACCGGGCAAGGGCTCGGACTACTTCAGCATAACGCTGTCGAACCCAAGCGGCTTCTACTACCACGCCGAGAACTATCTGGGCGGCGGCAACATCAAGCTGCACGCGTAACAGCTCTAGGCCGCCACCCCTCCCTACTTTTTCTTCATTCGACGAGAAGGCAAGCCTTCCCGACTTGTCAGAGCGCGAGTTTTCGGGCAGCCTCAATTCAAGCAGAAGTTCGGATGAATCAGATTACTCTTAGGGTCGGATCTTCGACTGATTTCAAGTCTTGAGCCGAGCGAGCAGCGCCTGAAAGTCTCTTCGTAGTGGGACCGCAGGTCCACTTCAGCCTCTCGATCAGCCCCTCGATCTTTGGGTCCGTGAGTAGTTGCTGCTCGGGAGTCTGCCATGTCTCTCGTAGGCTCCACATCTCCTCCAACTCCTTACTAATTTCCTCACAGGATCTTGCTGTCATCGTAGTCGTCCTTCCGCTAACTCTTGCGAAGATAACTATTGTGATCACTCATTTGGAGGCGGGCGCCGACTCTCGGCATCCCCCCTACCGTTAGTCTCAGGGTTGGAGACGCGATTGAAGAACCACGTTCGCCCGAAGGGGAACTCGAGAAGAGAATCCAAGGATAAAAGAGCCAGAACGGCGCCGAACGCTGAGAGATTGGGCGAGAGCGAGCGTGGACTCGACGTTCCCCTTCCACCGCCGCTAATCTTCCTCGGACTCTTCGTCATCGGCTCCGTCGCGGGATATTTCATCCCGATTCATTTGCTCCCTGGTGGCGCTGCACTGCCGACCGGAATTGTGATTGCCTTGGCCGGAGTCTACCTTTCGTTCGTTTCCCTTCGAGAGTTTGCGAGAGCAGAAACACCACCCGATTTCCGCCCGGTCAAGGCGATTGTCTCGGCGGGACCCTACCGCTATACCCGGAACCCGATTTACATCTCATTCTCGACTATCTACGCCGGGCTGGGGATCGCGTTCAACTCGCTGGTGGCATTCTTGCCGCTGCTGGTTGCCATCGCAGTTGTGGACCGAGTGATCGTTCCGCGGGAGGAGAGATACCTGGAGCATAGATTCGGCGAGGAATACCTTCGCTATAAGGCGAAAGTTCGACGGTGGGTTTAAGCTCCTTCGCGTTCCCTCCAAAATCAAACCTCCGTACCTTTTCCGTCGCCGTCAACCGGGCGGCGCAAACATTCGTATACCGTTATCGGGGCAGCCTGTGATTGGCCGCAATGATTGAAGCTGTCCTGTTCGACTTTGGTGGGACGTTGGTTCAACCAAAGAAGACGTGGCCGGAGATAAGGAAGGAGGGAGTCAAGGCGAGCTACGGCTTCCTCAAGAAAGGGGGGCTCAAGAAGACGTTTGAGGATTACGCTAGGGTGAACGAGAAAATCTTCAAGAAGTACGCGGAGAGGGAGGCGGCAGAGGACAGGGACATCCCCGATATCCGGAAGTATCGAGAACTGATCGGTGAACTATTCCCTTCGTTGTCGAAGCGGGAAAAGTCGAGGCTGGCGTCGGAGACGAATGATGTCTTCTGGGCGGTGACGGCGAGAGCGCAAACGCTCTCGAGGAGGGTCCGATTCGCCCTGAGGAAACTGAGGTCGATGGGCCTGCGGATGGCGGTCGTCTCCAATCACCACAACGGGAAGTCACTACGAGAGATGCTTGGGAGTTTCAGGATGAGACAGTACTTCGAGGTCGTGATTGCCTCCGAGGAGGTCGGAGTCAGAAAGCCGAATCCCAAGATCTTTCGCATCTGCCTCTCAAGGCTTCGGCTCAGGCGAGATCAGGTGATATTCGTCGGAGACTCTCTCCTCTACGACGTCGTGGGAGCGAGGGCAGCCGGCATCGTCTCCGTTCTCTACGCCGAGGTGGCCCCAGACGAGCTGAAGACGCCGCGGGACAGACATGGGGTGAAGACACGCACGAATCCAGGGATCGTGCCGGACTTCATCATAGGCGACCTGGGCAGCCTCCCCCGCGTGATTGAACTGCTGGGCGGGCCCGCGAAGTAGCTCATCATCAAAATTCTTCCTTCAGCGTTCGCGTCAGGAGGTTCACCATAGCCTTGTTCTGGGTGTTGAGGATCTGGAAGTAAAACTTCTGTATCCCGGCCTCGAGCCTCTCGTTGACCTGCCCGACGAAATCCGCCACGGTCCCAATGAAAGCTCCTCTCCCTCTGAGCAGCTCGACGGCGGCATCGGCACCACCGGTGATTCCGAATAGCTTGGCGTGGCGCGAAGCGTTCTCTTTCAATTCTCGAGTGTTTTCTCCGATGAGGAAGGTGCCCATCTGCGAGACTTGCACCTCCCTCCCTGCCGAGTTGGAGTCAAAGACCCTTCTGAGCTTCTCGTAGAGGTCTATGGTCGGACCGAAGATATTCCACTCGTCAGCCGATTGAGCTGCCAATTCCACGATTTTGGGGGTCCTGCCGCCGATGATAAGGTGGACCTTCCCTCTTGGTCTTGGCAGGCAGTCGGTGTGGGCAGCGAAGTACTTCCCCTGAAAGTCAACCCTCCTCCCCTCGGTAAGGGGTCGCACAATCTTCAGCGCCTCGAGGAATTGTTCGAACCGGACCCGGAAGGGAGGGAACTCGAAGCCATTCGCCAGATATTCATCCCGGAACCACCCGGCCCCGAAGCCCAGAACGAGCCTACCCTCGGAGAATGAGTGGAGTGTGCAGGCCATCCTGGCCAGAAGCGCGGGGTTCCTGAACCCTACGGGCGTGACGAGCGGTCCGAACGCGACCCTCTTGGTGGATGCTGCCACGGCGCCCAGGGTTACCCAGCACTCGGGAGAAGGAGAATCTTCTTCTCTTAGGCCGCCGGTAGGCATCAAGTGGTCTGACCGGAGGATGTACCCGAATCCGGCTTTCTCCGCGTATTTCGCCCACTCGATGATCTCGCCGACCTGCATCCCGCCTTGCGGCTCGAGCATGATGCCACAATCTCTTAGCGAGAACAACGAGTTGCGCTTCCCGAACGGCGATTAAAAGTCTGTTCGCAAATGACTGACGACGTGTCTTTCGCTTACTGCGAAGTAGCGGAAGAGTATGAGACGCAAAGCGCTACATTTTTCCGAATGAGGTTCCCCAAATTCCTGTGGGAGGTTTCGGCGGCTCGCTGGAAATCGTCATCGGCTAGCGACAGTCTTTCTTTAATTGGCAAGTTCCATCGTCTAAACTCCTCCGGAAAGTCGGGAACTAGGAGCACTTGGTCAGCCACCACGGGCTGAAAAGAATCGAGATTTACCAGAGGACTGGACAGGAGCATCGAGAAAAAGAGTGCATTTTCATTTTGCAAAAAAAGAAGTGGGGTAGCCTTTGCAAGCTACCATGTTCTGACACTTCAACTCGGATCGCCCTGCTAATCCCCTTCCCCTCCCTCTCCGACTGAGGCAAGCATGTTGTCCTCCTGGTGAAAGCCCTCTTTCATTGGTCGTGTGTCTGTCCAGCCTATGTAGACTCTGCCGTTAAGGGATGCGACGCTGATATAGTCTCCGGCGAAGTTACCTCTGGTCTGGCGTTGAATATCTGAGGATAGGTCAATCGTCTTTGCTCCGAAGCCGTCGAGGACGTTACGTTCCGAGCCTTTCCATTTGACTCCAGACGCAGTTGGTGTGCCTTGTCTCAACATCACAGCGAGATTGACGTTCCCCGGGTCGGATTGGGTATCGTACCAGGTGACTTGGACTTTTCCAGTCGCAGGGTCTACCGATAGTGCGACGTTGAACGCGTCATGTTGCGACCCTGTTTGTTTGTCTACTCGAGCTGGTGTTGACCAAGTCGCTCCTTGGTCATCCGAGTGCGTTAGGACCACCTCCGATCCGCGTCCCAGGCAATTGAAAATTACCGGGAACGAAGAACAGCCAGTACCAAGGAAGGAAAAGAAGCCGACTGGTCCCATGTTGAAGTAGCTGCCCTGGTTCAGATCTTCCCAGGCTAGGTAGAGCCTGCCGCTAGTTTTACCGGAGCTGGCGTCGACCGCCATTTTGGGGATTGTGTCAACTCTCTGTCTTTGGTCGGCAAGTCCTCCAATCCTATTCGCTGTGAAGTCAAACGTCTCGAAGACCGGATTTGCGATTGTAGCTACCTCATGGACGGGGCCGACGTGGAGACAAGCTGGACTGGTAGTGCATGTGACGGTCACCGAAGTCTCGAACACGAGTTCGCTCTGGTCTGGTGTATCAAAGTTTACCCAAGACACATAAACAGTGCCGCTCGCTCCGACCACGACGTAAGAGAACTGATTGTCAGGACAGCGGTCTACTGGGTTTGGTCCTGTGATTTGACAGAGGTTTGTTGCGCTTACTGGAACAGGCAGTAGAATCCACGTGTTTCCGTGATCGAAAGATGCAGCGAATCTTATTGGAGAACCTGGACCGCCGAATGGGCTTATGCCCTCTCCGAATCTAGCCCAGACAGCGTAAATCCCACCCGCGCCGGTCCCGCTTGTTCTTTGGTCGGCAGCAACCCAGTCTTTATCATCAAAAATATTCGGGTTGTTGTCTGCGATTACTGTATGCTGAGTCCAAGTATTGTAGGGTGCACCTGAGGAGAAGACGAAGACCCCATTGTCGGGGGCGTTTGCTGCAGGTGCAGTCCCGGGGAAGAAGAAGCCCAGGCTACCCATGAACGCATTCCCGTTCCCGTCGAAAGCTGCGGATGGGTCTCCTGCTCCGCTGAAGGTCAACGCGGTGTTGAACGGGTCAGTCGGGGAAAGCACTCCGTCTGCAGAAATAGTCCGACCACCGTCGCTTGTGACATCGAAGCCGGTAGCTATCACTCCCGCAGTGAATGCGTTTCTGTAGTCGTTCGTTCCACCGAGAACTACCTGGGCATCTGTTGGATTGACTGCCAGAGATTCTTCGTTCTGCTCAAGGGAGGACGGGTCGAGGTTGAAGACGATGTTACCCGAATCAGACTCTTCCGTCTCATCTTGGATGGTACTCTTGCTTCCTATCTGCGACTGAGCGGATACAACCATCTCTGGACCAATTGTTGTGTCCTGCCTGACCCCGTATACGTGCGGTTTCTTGACGGAATTAGTAGGCGATTGTTGACTCGATGTAGCCAGGAGAAAGGATTGAAGAGGAATTGACAGAAGTATCAGAGCTGTTGCGGTGATGAGCATTGCTCTCTTTTTCATCTTTTCGCCGCAAGACGACGGGCGCAGATTCTTTTGTTATAAACTCATGGGGAGTGAGGTACAAAAATCGGACAAAATTTCGCATGAACTGAAAAAAGTGTAAAAAAACGCCTTGCGAAGGTTCTGTTGGCCGAGTTATCTCTCATGTTCAATAGTATAGTCTTAAATCTCATCCCTCTGCATTGGGTAGCTGGTGAGACGGTTGCGGCTCCTAGGACCAAGATCTAGACTTGGTCTGAGCTTGATTGGATTCGTAATCATTACTTTCATTTCCACATCCTTCTACGGCCCACCTGCTCTAATCACCTCCCTATCTTCCGCAACTGGTTCCACCCCTTCCATCTCCGGCTTCACGAATACCGGCGAGGTCTCTTCTTCAGCCGTCCCCGCTAGCCAGGGCAGTTCTCTGAAGGGAATCCCCGGGAAGCCGTTTGTAAATCCGCCGAACGAGCATCAACAAGGACTGACCGGTGTTATACTGACCTTGAGTTTGGACAAGATCAGTTTTGCTGCCGGCAGCGTTGCTACGGTGACCATAGTGATCGAAAACAGCGGCAATCAGGTGCTTGCAATCGACAACGCGGAACAATCCGTGGAGCTGGTCGTTTATGACGCCAGCATGAACCAGGTTGGAAATTGGATTAGATTTCAAAGGGTCTTGGCCATGCGCCCGCTCGGAAGTCCGTTCATCCTAGGAGCCGGTCAAACCTATTCTTGGACTTTTACGTGGAACTTGCGCGTCTATTCGAATTCAGGAACCGGTCTCCACCAACTCCCTGTTGCTGACTACAATCTTCAAGCGAAAATTAACCTCCACTCGAGAGGGTCGAGTCTCGAGCTGGGACCTGAACCCGCATACGCCATCGTAACGTCAAACATCATCCGCTTTTCAATCACATGACCCAGATGTTCGTACGTCGGAGTGAGAAGTAACCGATCCCGAGGGAGGCGCAATGACTCGTGCATCATCATTATCGGTCTTCCCGAAGCCGGAGCCGAAGCCACGCATACAGTCTAGAATTATCGCGTTTCCGAGGAAATTAGAGAGGAGGGGTTTCCCCCTCTATCGTGGTTATTAGTCGCCGCCGTCGTCGCCGTGCAGGAAGCTGCCGATGTCTTGGATGAAGTGGGCCACGTCCGGCGTGCCCCAACCCGTAGTCAGGTCGTATCCCTTGCCGGCTGCAAATCCGTCGACGCCTAACTGGCCAGCCGTATCGCTGTTTTCACCCTGGGTTATGTCATGGAATGCGTGTTTGAACTTCTCGCTCGCTCCCAAACTGTAGATTGCTGGATTTATGAAGCCGACAGGGCCTCCGTTCTTTTGGTCGAGTAAGGCGATGATTGCCGCCCAAGCAGGCGAAGAAGCACTCGTGCCGCTAAATACGGCCCATGCGCCGAGGAAACCGAGGAAAGCCAGGACGCCCCCTTGAGCCGCGGCGTTGAACGAGACGTCTGGAGTAAGTCGGCCTTCTGCCTCGACTGAGCTGCCCAAGATAGTGCTGAATGAGTCACGGAGATCCTCCTGATAAGATGGCCGTTCGTAGAGGGAGCTCACTCCACCTCCGGTTACTCTCCCGAGAGAGCGTCCGAGGTTACTTGTTCCTCCAAATGCTGTGAATTCGTTCCAGGCTCCTTCACCGCCGTATCCTACCGGGAAGCAGGAGCTCGGCACACCGGGCCTCGCTGCTGTTTTGCAGCCGCTCTCCCCCCCATTAATAACGACTAGACCTGTGTTGCATTTCTTGTCGGCAGCGCACGTGAATGTCTTGCCACGGCCAGGGAAGGATCCGAACTGGCCGCCGTAGGGCTGGCCCTGAGTGCCGCCCACGGCTAGATTGAGAGGATTCGTTGATGGCCAGGAGGGTGTCAACTCGGTTGTGCCCAGGAAACGGGTGTTCGTGTTGGCTCCGTCGTCTCCTGAGGAGGCGATGACGGTCCATTGGCGTTCCTTCGCGAGTTCGTAGATTGCGTCGGCGGTGGCCTTGATGGTGGGATCCGTTGCAGTGCATTGGAGGCTGACGGGGTCGACAGCAGTGCAGCCAACTAGGTCGTCTGGTTCCCCGAAGCTCTGGGACATGATGCTGCCCCTGAACTCGTCCTGGGAAACGACTGCCGCCTCAGCGCTGTTTAGGCTCGTGTCGAAGCAGTCGGCGCTTGCGACAAGGACGATCTTCGCCCCGGGCGCGAGTCCGTGAGACATCGTGACGTCGAGTGTCGTCTCTTCAGCCCAGCCCACGGCGCCGCAGATATCTGCGTTCGGCGCAGTCGAGAGGTCGGCTACGGTCTTCACGGGACAATTGTCAGCCGAAGATGCCGTCCACGTTGGCGGACAGAGGATTGTGACTTGCGTTGGAGGGATGCCAAAAGCCTGGTCAAACTTGTCCAGGTCGCTCTGAATTGTTGGGCTACCGAAGGCGTCAACTATGACAATGGTCGAACCCGATCCGGGAAGGTCGTTATTTTCGCCATTCCCTTCCTCCGCGCCCTTCGAATTGTCCTCTTCGTTAACTCTGGCGCCGGGAAAGTCGTAGGCAGTTTTCAGAAAGTTCGGAGGGTAGCATATTATTGTGCCAAGCGGACCGCTGGAACAGAATGGGACCCCTCCTACGGTCTGGGGATCGAATGATGGGTCAAGGAGTGTAAGGCGGTGCAGAGGTTTAACAATTGGAAGCCGGCTGGTCGATGTCGGAGCTGCGAAAGCGAGTCGTGAGATGCCGGAAAAAGCTAGCAATGATATTGTAAATGTTGTGAATAATATTTTCTTGAGTTTATCACTCAACGCGAAGGACCGAATCCGCACGATACTTAATGTTATTCCTTGAAATGTATGTTTGAGGGTTTTAATGAGGAATTGGTGAAGAAAAAGTCTGGGGCTTTTCCACGACTCTTCTGCCGGAAGGTCATGGACTAGGGAGAGCATCCAGAATGTCTAAGCAAGGGCACCGCTGCTTGTCTCACGGAGACACTGGCGAAAATTGTTAGACAACCAACGGTAGGGCAAGCGAACCCCGCTGTGATCGGAAGACTTACGGACATCTCTGGCAGCGTCAAGCTCTGCAACGCAGGCTCCATCGTCTTCATTGTCGGTTCATAGGTCACTGCCTTCTCCCAATCTCCGGAAGAGACCATCCTCTAGGGTCTTGCAGAGCCTCGGATATGCGATTCTCTCGATCAAGTGCATCCCAGCGAAGAGGCTCCTCTTAACCGATCGGTTGAAGCGCCCACCTCAGGATCGCGATACTAAACGCGACTACGATCATTGGGGGCTGTTCCGCATCCCGCGGAAGATCCGTGAAGTAGCAGCCGCACCATTAGGTTTATCTCACGACCGCTTTCTCGGCGACAGGATGCAGGAAACCTCGTCGCGCTTTGCCCGCCTCGTGAGCATCAGGGTGCGACCGGGAAAAGAAACAGATTTCGCGAAGACGTTCGAGGAGAAGATCCTTCCCTCTGCCCTTAGGGAGGCGGGACTCCGCCGCGTCTACCTGCTCCGCCCGCTCGGCTCCCCCGCCGAGTTTGTCACGTTCTCCCTCTGGGATTCCGAGAAGGAAGCGGAAGAATACGTTGACAGCGGCCGCTACAAGAGCTACGTCTCGAAAATTTCCGAACTGCTCGAGGAGGAGCCGACAGTCTCTAGGTTCGTCGTCGACATCCACGCAGTGGGTCAGTCGGTCAAGCCGCTGAGAAAGAAGAGACGTTAGTACGGCCTAAGCCATCGAATCAAACGGCGAGATGCCAACGAAAGAACAGACGAGCTCTGAAGTCACCCTACTGGTAGATACTGCCCTCGTCCGGCTGCTTGGCAGATAAGGGTCCCTTTGACGCCTGAAGCTCATCCAGGTCAATCTCAAACCCTACCATCTTTGAGAGCACCTCGAGCATCTTCGCCACCGACCTAGGGTGGGGAAGAGGTTCGCCGTGATTGACAGAGACCTTGTAGCCTCTCATCGCGTACCCTTTCGCCAGCCCCACGACCATCGAGGCAAAGAAAGGGGCGGGCTCATCTTTGATCAGCTCCACACCGTGCGATTTAAGCTCCTTAACTCCTATGAGGTCTGTTGCAAACCCTAGCACGGCGGGCGTCTGGTCGGGCGAGAGAGGCGCCTCGGTCCATCTTGCTCCGATAGAGTAGACCTCACCCACCCCGAGCCTTCTCGCGTACGTGAGGACAGCGTCAGCAAACTCGTACTGTTCGTCGAGGGGAGAGGAGTCGCCCCCGAAGAGGACGATGTCACGCTTTCCCCGATGGAGGTGGAACTGATTCACGACCAGACTCACCGTTCCGTCTTCCCGGACGGCAACCTCAGGGGGGAGTGCGGAGGAATACAGGGAGGCGAGAGGGACGAACTTCATCTTCTTCATCATGTAGCTCGCGAGTTCCCGCGCCTGCGAGTAGAGGGCCCGGTACTGAGGAATAGAGGTCGAGAGTGAGACTAGCAGGGCTGGCTTCTTCAGGGCGCCGTCATGGTGAACTTCGAGCTTCTGCCACACGATCTTCTAAGACGATTTGGGACCAAGGGTATATAATTCTCGCGACCGCTCGGACGACGTTGACGGACCTGAGCGACGCTCCCGGCCGTATTCCCGGACCGCATTAACGGTCGAAGAGCCTACGAAGGATTGAATCTGATGACAGTTGTCACAACGAGGCCTTCGATTCCAAGACTTGGCCTCCGGGGGAATGCCCCTCTACCAGCCGGGACAACACTTTAGTGCGGGTTCCGCCTTAAGTAGTAGGCACATAGGGAGGCTGAACCCTTTAATGACGTCCTACTGGAAGAGACTGTCGCACAACGGGGTCGCAGTTCCTGAACCCTACCTGCCCCTGGGCTTGAACGTCAAGGTAAGGGGGAGGGAGGTGAGCCTACCCCCGCTTGCGGAGGAGATGGCCTACCAACTCGCGAAGAAGAAGGACACTCAGTACGTCAAGGACGCGTACTTCGTCTCGAACTTCATGAAGGACTTCGCTGTGCTCCTCCCCGATTGGTGCAGGGGCGCAAAGTTCGAGGAGGTTGACTTCTCCCTCTTCTACGAGAAGGTCGAGCGAGAGAAGAGAGCGAAAGAGACGATGAGCAAGGAGATGAAGAAGTCGCTGGTAGCCGAGAGGAAGACTCGCAGGGAGGCCCTGAAGGCAAAGTACGGGTACGCAACCGTGGACGGGAAGAAGGTGGAGATAGCGAACTGGCTCGTCGAGCCGCCGGGTCTCTTCATGGGGAGGGGCGATCACCCTCTCAGGGGCCACTGGAAGCCGAGGGTGGCTCAGAGGGACGTCATCCTGAACCTAGACGAAAACAGCCCGGTTCCTCTGGGGCAGTGGAGGCAGGTCGTCCACGACCACAACTCGATGTGGATGGCGAAGTGGGTCGACAAGCTCACGGAGAAGGAGAAGTACGTCTGGCTCCACGAAAGCGCCCCCATTCAGCAGTCGAGGAACAAGGCAAAGTACGACTCCGCGATCAGGGTCGGGACGCATCTCGGGAAGACCAGGGCGAAGATACTGAAGGAGCTCACTTCAGGGGACCCGAGGGTGAGGCAGATCGCGACAGTCTGTTACCTTATCGACCGTCTCGGGCTCAGGGTCGGCGACGAGAAGGAGGAGGACGAGGCCGATACCGTGGGGGCGACGACCTTGAGGGTCGAGCATGTGAAGTTAAACGAGGGAGGCACGCTCGAGCTCAACTTTCTGGGGAAGGACAGCGTGCCGTGGTCGAAGAAGCTCGAAGGGGCTCCCCCCACCGTTGCGAAGAACATCCAGGAGTTCATCGCGAGAAAGCAGCCGGGCGGGGAGATCTTCGACGGGATCGACTCTAAAATGGTCAATCGCTTCCTCTCGGGCATCGCGGCTGGGCTCACCGCGAAGGTCTTCAGGACGCATCACGCCACACTGGTCGCCGAGTCGTACCTGAAAAGCGAGGACCTGCGCGGGAGAGAGGAGTCGGAGAAGCTCTATCACGCGAAGTTCGCCAACCTGAAGGCCGCCGAATTCTGTAACCACCAGCGGACGGTACCCAAGAACTGGGAGGACTCTCTCAAAAAGAGGAAGGAGAGCCTCAAGGAGCTGGAGAGCCTAGAGAAGAGAGACGAGAAGAGGATCGGGAGGCTGAAGATGGAGATAAGTCTCCAGATGCAAACCAAGAACTACAATCTCAACACCGCACTCAAGAATTACATCGATCCGAGGCTCTACAAGTCATGGGGGGACTATGTTGGGCTCGACTGGACCAAAATCTACACGAAGTCGATGCAGCGCAAGTTTGCCTGGGTTTCGTATTCGAAGACGAGGTGGGAGACCGAGGAGAAAGCCATCGAGGCCGTCACCCCATCGAAGCCTGGAGGTTCAAGTAACCGTTGAAGACTTCGTTGACTCGTAGTTTCTCCTGGTTTGCCCCGTGAGGGGTGGAACCGAGTCCGAGTCGAGTCGACAGGCGGGTTCGCATGCTCCTGCGTGCCGTTTGATTAGCTAGGGTACGAGACCTCTCTCGGAGGAGAGGGGTCTGGCCCGAGGGGCGGGAGGGGCCAGAGTGGCAGCGGGCGAGGTGGATCCCTCGGTTCGAATGAAACTACGACTACTGCTCGTTCCATTCTTTCGCCTCATCCGGGGTGACCTTCAGCTCCGTGATGACGCCACCTCTCAGCACCCGGAGGCTGACCGTCTTCCCGATGAGCTGCTCGTCCAGGGCCTTGTGCAGCTCGTACAGGCTCGCCACCGGGTGCTCGCCGATCTTCACGATGATGTCCCCGACGAAGGCACCGGCCTTGCTCGCTGGGCTTCCCGGCTCGGTGGAGAGAACCAAGATACCCTGGTCCTGGCTCAGCTTCGCGGCCTTCGAGAGCTCCTTCGGAAGGGAGATTGGCTCGGGAGCAATCCCGAGGTAGGACCTCCTGATCTTCCCTTCGCGGGACAGCTTCGATGCGACGCCCTTGAGGGTACTCACAGGGACGGCTATCCCCCTCGAGGAAGCGTAGGCCACGTTCATCCCTATCATCTTCCCGGAGGCGTCGACGAGCGGCCCGCCCGAGTATCCAGGATTGAGCCTCGCGTCCGTAATTATGGCGTCCTCGACGACGACTCCCCACATTCCCGGAATGGTCCTGCTCGGATTCGTGACGATCCCGGAGGTTATGTTCACCCTGCTACCGAGTGAGTTGGCGAGTGCCAGGACGAACTGTCCAGACTTCAGCGGCTGAGAATCCCCCACCTCTATGGGCTTCAATCCGGTCGCCTCGACCTTCAGTAACGCCACGTCGGATGTCGGGTCACGGCCGATTATCTTCGCCTCGAGGCTCCTTCCGTCCTGTAGCTCGACCTTGGCGTTCGTCCGTCTTCCCACTACGTGGTTCGCGGTCACCACATGCCCCTCCTTGTCCCACACCACTCCACTCCCTCCCCATCTTCCCATCTCCACCTTCACTACCGAAGGTGAGACCCGCTCTGCCAGACCAGAAATTGCGTCTGATAGAGATTGCAACAGCTGCGTGCCATCTTCCATCTTTCGATTCACCGTGAGGGGTATGGAGGGAGGGCTACTTGTTGAGTACTTTGAAGGGAAACCAGTCACGGCTGTGCTAGGCGAGAGTTAGGTATGTGTTGAACATCTGGAGCCTCTGGGGCCTGCGGAACCTGGACCTTGAATAGATTCTGGAGATGTGCCCGATGAGTTCGTGCGCGGCCCTGACCGCATCGTTAAGGGTGTTGCCCGCGGCAGTCTTCGCCTCCACGTGGAGCTCCCCATTGGAGAATCTCGCGTCGATCTGAACGCTCCCGTTCTCGGTGACCCACTTGAGCGTCGTCCCCTCCTCGTTCTCGGAGTAGCCTATCCAGCGCAGTGTCCCGAACCATCTCCCTTTCAGCTCAGAGACGATTTCTCTGACCCCGATGTCGTAGGGGAGCAGCGTGCTCAGAAGCGGGACGCGAGAAGGAGAAGTGCCGAGAGGGTGCATCACCATCACACCCCTCGCCTTTTCCGTGACCCTGTAACCGTCGGCGGCTGCCTCCACTATTCCGTCCTCCTGAAGCCTGCCGAGTATCCGGGAGAGAGTCTCGGGGTGGGTCCCCATCTTCCTCCTCAACCCGTCGAACGTGAAGCCCGTCAACTCCTCCTCCTCGATGAAATTCAGGACGGCCCCATCTCGCTCGCTCCTCAGAGAATTCGGTAGTTCGGGATTCATTCTATCGTCCCTACTCGTCGGGATGTCGTTGGTCAACGCTTTTTCTCTGCTCCCCCCGAGTTCGTCTCCCTCATTTAGCTTCTTCGAGTGCACCTGGTTACTGCCCGACGCCCAGAGTATTGCCCACGCCGATGAGAACCACGCTGTCTCCTTCAGAGGTCTTCTCTGCGATGAGCCTCCTCATCCGCTCAATAACCAAGGGGACAGCGTCCCCGATCTCTTTCTTCATCGTCGTTATCGCCTCCACGTCAGACTCTTTAACCAAGATCGCGTAGATCGGGATCTTGTGGCTGGCGGCCACCTCCTCTATCTGGAACTTTTCGACCCCGATTCCCCCTATTGCGGCACCCACGCCCTCCGCGATCTCTCCGGTCTTCTCCCCCTCAAGCTTCAGCGCCGCGTCCACCATTATGATTCCGGCCGGCTTTACACCCATTTCCTCTATCAGGCGTCTCAGAGCTACCCCGGGCTCCCCGACGTAGCCCATGGGACCCTCCGCCTTCACCACGTAGAGTACTCTCCCCTCGTACTGGGTCACGGCCATCACGGTGTCTCTTCCGAGACTCTGAGCCGGAGCGCCTCCCAAGAACCTCGAAGCCACCGTCGGCCCAAGCCCGTCGCCGATAGGTTGCGCCTCCCTTATTGCTGTCGCGGCTTTTGCGAGAGCCTGCGCCTGCTCCATTATCTGCGGCATCATCATCTGCAGCTGAACGAGGGTCATGTAGGAGCTCGTCTTCTTCCCGGTAAGGTAGTAGTGCCTCACGACCTTGTGAAGGGTGTTTAGAGCGCTCGCAACCTCGAGCATGTTCTGTGCCACCGAGACCTTCACCCTGTCGGCGCTCCCGAGAAGCGTCCTTACCTCGCTCCTGATTCTGTCGTCCCCAGTCCTGACCACGTGGTCTATCTTCGAGATCACCCCGCTCGGGTCGACGCTCTCCGGCATTATTGTGACGTATTCCAGGACTCCGTTCACTCTCTCTGCGATCTCTTCCTTGTCGCCCCGACCTTGCGTGATGTAATCGAGCGCCTCCCTCTTCGCCCCATCCTCCATCACCTTCAATCGATTCAGCGACCGACTGATGCTGCCGAGCGTCACGTAGTACTGAATCCTCTGGCCGTACAGGATGAAGACGAAGAATAGCGCATACGTTGCAAGACTGAACAGGGAATTAAGATCGATCCCGGAGACCAGCGCGAACGGAATCAACGAGGACGTGACCTAGCCCATCTCCTCTATTCCCTTCGACGAGGTGCTGACCGCAGCGGGGCGGAGGAGAGCGGCGAGCCTCCTGACCCAACCCGTGATTCGCCTACGCATCCAGATGACGATGTAAGCGTCAAAGGCAGCGTAAACGAAGCCGACAGCGACGCCCAGCTGCAGGACCCCTAGGTTGTAGGCGAAGAGGATCGAGGCGAAGTCTATCAAGGTGGCAACAGAGTTCTCGGCGAGTTCCTGACGACTACTACTACCAAGCCAGGTCATGATTAACCTCCCCCACCTTGTACGTTGCTCTCATGCAAGCGTTCATCACGTACCGGATCCCGTCCCGGGAGAGTATCTCCTTCGCCTCTTCGCTCTCGAGACCTAGCTGCGCCCAGAAGACGGGCGATACGCCGAAACGCCTGCTGAAAACCACCACCTGCTCCGCGACTCGTGGAAGCTCCTCGCTCGGCCTGAAGACGTCGACGACCTGAATCTCCTTCGCGAGTCCCTCAGGGAGATCGAAGAGACTCGGATAGGTCTTCTCTCCAAGAATCTCCCGCACACCCGGATTGATCGGTATGACAGTGAAACCGTGTTCCTTCAGGTACTCCGGTACGGTGTGTGCGTCCTTCTCTGGATTCCTCGACGCACCGACGACCGCCACAACCCTGTACCTCTTCAAGACCTCCATCGGCGAGATGGTTATCGAAGGCAGTGGCCTTCTCTCTCGCCCTGCATTCTGTGCGAACTCAGCCGCGGTCATAGCCCAATCACCGAGTCGATCGAGAGAGCTCCGCCTCCGAGCAAGAAGAGGACGACCGCGAGGAGGATGTAGAGCACGTCCAGCTCGTAGCCACCGATGTACGCCCTCTTCATCTTCAGCTTGTTCAGGGCCGAGGTCGATATCATCTCGATCGCGAAG
>Ga0099828_10000999_pt1 | contig 18163 bp, 14 predicted proteins | sample CZO8metaG_2_FD_79338 | JGI IMG/M metagenome (GOLD analysis project Ga0099828, IMG submission 79338) | Vadose zone soil microbial communities from the Eel River Critical Zone Observatory, Northern California, USA - CZOApr15con2H1.8 metaG | ecosystem: Environmental > Terrestrial > Soil > Vadose... | reverse complement strand
GCATCTGCTCGAAGTGGACGAGAGCGATCTTGAACTGCGCGAGGGATGTGTGCAGGTCTCTGGTGTTCCTGGCAAAGCGTACACCTTCGCCCAACTGGCGAGTATTGCCGAGAACCCGGTACAGAAAAAGCAGTTCCCCGAGGATCTCCAGAAAGAACTGCTCAAGGGGCTGTGCAGCTTGCAGGGCTTCGAGCCAGCAGATTTATCGTATCCCTTTGGCGCACATCTGGCTGTCGTACAGGTAGACCCTGAGACCGGCGAAGTGAATCTCCAACGCTATGTTGCGGTAGATGATTACGGTCATGTCCTTGTACCTACGCTGGTAGAGGGTCAGACACATGGGGCCATTACTCAGGGCATCGGTCAGGCCCTCTATGAACAGATGGCCTACGACGTGAGTGGGCGGGTGCTCAGCGCAACCCTGATGGACTATGCTGTCCCCTTAGCCAAAGAGCTGCCTCCTTTCGAGCTTACGCTGACCGAGACACCAAGTCCGCTCAACGTTCTCGGAGTGAAAGGAGCCGGTGAGGCTGGCACGGTAGCCGCTCCTGCTACTGTTGCCAATGCGGTTATCGACGCGCTGCTTCCCCTGGGAGTCACATCCCTGGATGTCCCGTTGACGCCTCACAATGTCTGGCAGGCTATCCAGAAAGCCAGAGTGGGAACTGGTTCGTGAAGCGATAGCCGACGAAGCCTTCCTCGTTTCTCAGTTAGATTGAGGGATGGCGAAGAGTCCAGGGCAACGCCTGTTCGAGCTGTGCTGCCAGCCGCAAGAGGGTAGCCTCGTCGCCGTAGGGTGCCACCAGTTGCACGCCTATAGGCAGCCCCTCGCTCGATTGTCCCAGAGGCAGGCTTATTGCTGGCTGCCCTGTCATGTTGAAGAGCGGAGTAAAGGGGATCAGCGCGAACACTTTGTTGAGCCAGCCCCTGGGATCAAGGCTCGGATCGTTCTGGTTGAGAGACCCCAGCCGAGGGGGTGGAGTAGCGACAGTCGGAGTCACCAGCACATCGTAGGAGCGGAAGAACGCGCTCACGCTTCTGGTGATGGTATTGCAGAGTCGCAGCGCCCGAAGCAGATCCACTGCCGTGAGTCGGCGTCCGTATTCCACGCTGGCAAGCGTCACCGCCTCTAACACATCCGGGCCTACCTCAATCCCACCGGCGCGAGCAAGGCCAAGAGCACTATCAGCGACCGATGCCGTCCAGATCGGGAGGTTGGCATCGACGAAGCATTCCCAATCTACTTGTGGGCTGGATTCCTCTACATCGTGACCCATCGCGACTAGTTCGTGGCAGACCATCGAGACGGTGTCTGCATACTCTTTGTCAACAGGCACTCCTGACCAGGCCTGCGTAGTCGTCGCTATGCGTAATCGTCCTGGAGGAGCACCAACTGCTTGAGCATAGGGACGCTCAGGCGGGGCGGCGAAATATTTGTCTCCAATACCCGGGCCACTCACACCATCAAGCAAGGCCGCGGTATCTCGCACCGTCCGAGCCAGAGCAAAATCAATGCCAAGACCTGAGAGGCGTTCATCGGAATCCGGTCCAGGTGGGGTACGTCCCCGTGTCGGCTTGAGCCCAACCAGTCCACACCAGGCAGCAGGAATACGAATCGAGCCGGCTCCATCGGTCCCATGTGCCACCGGGATCGCCCGGGCTGCCACCAGGGCCGCAGATCCCCCGCTTGATCCTCCTGAACTACGAGAGGGATCCCAGGGGTTGCGTGTGGGCCCATTGGAGACAGGCTCGGTGGTCACGTTGAAGCCGAACTCCGGGGTCGCAGTCCGCCCCAGCGTTACCAGCCCCGCCTGCTTAAACCGTGTCATGAGATCGGTATCATGGGGAAAGACGATCCCTTCCCCAGTCAGTCGTGTTCCCATGCCTGTCTTGACTCCTGCCGCGTGAAGCGAAAGATCTTTGATAACGAAGGGAACCCCGGCAAAAGGTCCAGTGGTCGAGGAGGGCAGCGATTCCTCAAACAGCTCTCCGACGAGAGCGTTCAGGGTCGGATTCACGGCCAAAATGGCCTGACGAGCGAGTTGTTGCACCTCCTGAGCTGAAACCTGTCCGCTCTTTATCAGATGTGCGAGACCAACCGCATCGTACTCAATATACTCTGAAAAGTGCATAATGCCTCCTGTCTTTGTAGGGACGATACGTATTCATGCCTGTGAAGCGACTCTACATGCAAGGACGACCTTCCAGAACGAGAGTTTCTGCATAGCACAAGGCCCACTTCCACCTGAAGCTCTCTGGTAGATGTACAGTATAGCACACGCAGAAGCAAGGACGGAAAAACAGGGAAGACAGGAAGTTTCATGTCGCCAAAGGATAATTTGCATTCTTGTCCCTGGACCCAGTTCGTCACGCTCCTCCCCTCATGTTCAATGCTTAGCGGGGAAAACGGGGGGGTAAAAATGTTGGGACCCCATTTAGAATGACATATTGGTTCGCATGGGGCAAAAAGCTATCTTTCCTCAAAGACTTTTGCGAACATTGCCCGGGTATCAACCAGTGCTGTATCATGCAGTATCTCCCCCATGCTTTGGTTAAGAACATTTCCCACTGGAAATGACCGGGCGAACACACAGGGGTACACTTCGCCGCTTGCAGTGACTGCGCATTTGCTATTGGCACATGCGCCGCACAACACAGCGACAGGATCTTCCGGAGCGATTGCGCCGCCACGGCCAACACCACGAATTCGATCTATGCCTATGTTTTTGACCCCTAGTTCTTGGAGCAATACCTTACCTTCTGGAAGACGCTGACCTTCTTGCATATCAATCATGCCAACACGAAGGGTCAACCCCAACGCAAGAGCCTTTTTGATATTTGACAGGGTTTTACTAAAGCTTCCAGTGGTTGTAGTGATCTCATCGTGGACTTCTGGAGTATCTGAGTAGAAACTACATGCCAAATGGACAGCATGTAGTTCAAACAGACTCCACATGCGCTCTGTAATGCCGGCAAGGTTGCTGTAGACTTCAATGCCGAAGCCAAGCTGGGCAGCGTATTCCACCAACTCGCAGAAATGCGGGTGGATTGTCGGCTCTCCTCCAATGAATTGGATAGTGATACAGTCAAGTTCATGGAGTTGATCGAGTACGCGAGTCCAGTCCTTAAACCTCATCTTACCATGGCCTAAGCCTGGCATAGACGCTACATAGCAATGCTTACACTTTAAAGTGCAGCTAGGCGTAATCTCCAGCCACGCGAACGAAGCCGATTTCACAAGTTGATGCCCCCCATCCAGACGACGGTCATAGGGACGACTGGCCTTGGGATTACAGACTGGATCCCTAGGTTGGCAGTCAAATGGGCGGCAGTTTTTAGGACGGCAATCATTGGGACTACACTCATCGGGATGACATTCATTGGGATGACAAATGTCAGGACCACATCCGGGACGACAGTCACCGGGACGACATTCACCAGGACGACATAAATCAGGATAACACGCCCTATCTTGGGATACTACAGGGACGACGTTAGCTGAATGAAAAGATGCCGATTCCACAAGATCATACGCCTTAGATTGCGGTTTGCAGTCTAAGGGTTTACAGTCCCTAGGGCCGCAGTCATAGGGGTGGCAGTTTTTAGGACGACATTCACGGGGACTACACTCATCGGGGCGACACTCAGTAGGGTGACAATCATAGGGGCGACATAACTGTGGATAACACCACCTATCTTGGGATACTACAGGGACGTTAGCTGATTGAACATGTAATTGTTCCATGGCTCTCCTTATACATTAAACTAAGAACAAGCCCACTCGACACAGGGCTGGAACAAGAGTACACTTGTTCTATACGACTGTTGAACGCTAAAGGCGAAAGTCTAGGTTCTCCACACGGCTCGACCGATTGAGAAAGCTCGCACTTCCCTGGCACCGAGCCTTCGCCAAACCGATCATGAGAGAGTCGCGCTTCGAGCGCCACAGTAGAAGGGCACGAGAGCGGAGGCAACCATTCTTGCCGCAAAGGAGTTTTTCCATGTGGTATGCCGGTATCGACTGGGCGGACCAGCATCACGACGCTCTGGTCATTGATGAGAAAGGCCATCAGGTGGGATCGATCCGCATCGATCACCATCCACAGGGATTGGCCAAGTTGAACACGTTTTTGCAGCAGTTCATCGGTTCTAGGCCAAAAGAGCAGATGGCATGCATCATTGAGACCACGCACGGCCTGTTGATTGCGTCTCTGCTGGAAGCGGGCTGGCCCGTTTATCCGGTCAACCCTCGCACTGTTGATCGGAGACGTTCGGCCTCGGGAGCCAAAACAGATACGATTGATGCCTATCTGCTGGCCAAGACGGGACGAGCGGACTTCGCTGATTTGCACCGCCTCACCCCAGATAGCGAGAAGGTGGCCGAGCTGAAATTGCTCACCCGTGATCAAGACGCCTTGATCCAGACCCAAACCCGCCTGGTCAATCAACTCACAGCTTGCCTCACAGCTTACTATCCCGTCGCGTTGGAGTTGTTCGCGAAGCTGCAGCAGCACACCACCCTGGTGTTTCTGCAAACCTATCCAACCCCTCAACAGGCTTCTGCCGCCTCCAGAGAACAGATCACTCAGGTGCTCAAGCAAGCAGGTCATCCCAATCCTTTGGGAGTCGCCCCCAAGATCGTTGAACGCTTGCATCAGCCGCATCTGCTGGCCGATGCGGTGATGACCCGCACCAAATCGCGCTTGATGGTGGCCCTGGTGAGTCAACTGCTGCCGCTCATTGCGCAAATTGCTCAGTATGACAAGGAGATTGACACCCTTTTTTTGACCCATGAGGATCACGCCATCTTTGAGAGCTTGCCGCGTGCAGGCCAACGTCTGGCTCCGCGACTGTTGGCAGAAATCGGCGATGATCGCACGCGCTACCAGAGCGCAAGCTGTCTGCAAGCTCTGGGCGGAACCTCGCCGGTGCTGTATCAAAGCGGGATGTATTCCAAAGCGCATCGTCGCTTGGGCTGCATCAAACCCTTGCGCAATGCTTTGCAGCACTTTGCCTGGCAGACGACGCAAAGTGAACCGTGGGCCAGAGACTATTACCAACGCAAACGAGCGGAAGGCAAAAGCCATACCGTGGCCGTGCGAGCACTTGCCAATGTCTGGGTCAGGATCATCTTTGCCATGTGGATGCATCACCAGTGCTATGAGACAGCCACCTTTGAGCGGGCACAACACCAGCATGCCCGCAAGCTGCCTAGTGCCGCATCCGTCTCCAGGCCCCTATGCTCCTGTGCATATAGGGCAACACACCTTGCCACGGTTGCCCTTTCAATGCGGTGCGTCTTGATGACGTCACACAAGCAAGCGGTGTGGATTACTGGTTTGTGCCCAGTTGCAGACATGGCTCTACCCCTCCTTTCCCTGAATTTTTTCTCTTCGCCCAAATTGCTCCAAAAAGGCTTGACTATAGAGAGTCTTTCTCTATTATTCCCTGTCATCCTCGCGCCTAGCGCTGCTGCCGAAGACCTGCTCCACACCGCGCCCGTACTTCTTTTCTGATCGTTTGAGTGACTTGAGATTTGGCTGCTGTTAGGAATACAACACATTTGCTATGGTGTGCAAGCCTCTTCTATCAGTTGGGCAACTTGTCTATAGGGAATTTCACCGCGCAGGATCGAGAGCATGGTCCGAACAGAGAAACGTTCGTGCGCTCGATAGAATGAGCCATCCAACACTGTGTCGCGGGTAAGACGAATTTTGGCCGATGATCTTGGCGTTTGAGAAGAAAATGAGATGTTCACTCCATGGTTTTTGTGTTCCTCGTATATCCGATAGGTAAGTGATGTTGGTGCATAGGTGGAAACACTCGAGGACGGGAGTGGAAGTTTCCCCGTTTGCTCATATATCTGTGTTTGTAGATCTGCGAGGTCAAGATCATTCGCGAGCATCCATTGGAGGCTCTTATAAGGAAGCTGTCCCCTCTGTACGAAGTGATCGAGAAGGGCAATATGTGGAGTGGTGACTCTGAGATAGATAGGATAATAAACGCGACCAGCGGAGATGTTTTTGAAGCTTCGCATGTGAATATATCCGTGCAGTTGGTGCAGTGTGAAGTGCCACTTTTCCCATGTGAAGAGGCTATCGCCCCATGTTTGCTCCGGACTCACTTCCTGCAATGTTCCTCCTGTGTCTTGAATGGCTACAAGCCATTGTGCTGCTTTTTGATGCATGGCACGCTCGCGTGCAGTGAGTTCTTCCTGCGTCTGAACATCCATGAGGGTATAATAGTCGAACGCGAGACCGTACTCCTGTATGGGATACTTCTCTTCATGTTGCGTCTGCTGAATAACCTTGTTGATGCCTTTGGCGATATTCGCCAAGGCTTGATCACGGTTGTTCCACGTCGTGATGGGTTTAGCCATCTTCGGCAGCGCTTGTAATGCACCAAGCGGCGTCGTTTTCCAGCCAGGTGTTGGCTTGAGAAGAATGGGGATCACACGTGCCTCTCCTGTAGAGTGCCTGGCGATCGCCCATTGCATTTCTTTGCTCCAGCAGTAATCGGAAGCCATGAATGCAGGACTGATGAGCAGGAGAATGATATCCGCAGTGTTGAGCTCTCGCTCAATTTCACTCTCCCACTGAACTCCAGGCAGGAGATCGCCGTAATGCCAGATGCTCACCGCATCCTGGCGGATGAGGACTGCCAGTGCTGTTTTGAGTTGCTGAAAGAGCGCTTTGTCTTCATGTGCATAGCCGCAAAAGATGCGGAGTGGTGATGGCTGCGTTGCCATCGTTTTCCTTCCTTTCTGATACGTCGTCTACCCCATGCGTGTGAGCAACCGGGAGGCTCTTCGCGCAAGCTACTCGGTGATGATCACGCCATCGTTGGCGATGCCGGTGCGCCTGGCGTATTTCAAGACCATCGTCGGTGACTTCCAGTTGCCCCCGGATTGCACGCGATCCACCGGCGTCGCATTGCCGAGCGCGTCGTAGGTCCAGAAATGCCGCAGGTCGTGCGGCGATAATGTCGGCAGGCCCACCTGCTGGCCCAGCACACGCACCCGATCATAGAGGCCGTAGCGGGTGATGCGGCGGCCCTGGTAGCCGACAAAAAGCGGACCTGTGGTGGCCCCGGTCTCCGCCAGGTAGCGCGAGGCAGCCAGCAGCGTGTGCTTCTTCAGCCGGTGGGTCTGCGTCTCGTCCGTCTTCTCGCGATAGACCGTCACGAGTCCTTGCTCCAGGTCAACATCCTCGATATCGAGGCCGGCGACCTCGCTCACGCGAAAGGCGTGTTCGATGAACAGGCCCATCATGAGCGCGTCTCTGGCTTCCAGGAGCAGATCGTGCGTGCGGCGGTGCGGACGCGCGGGCCTGGTGGTCTCGGTTTTGAGGCGCAGCGCCTGCGTCTTGCTCACTGGGGTCGGCGCGGCCTTCTTGGTACTCTTGCGCGTGGAGACGCTGCGGCGGGCGCGATCGCTGTCCAGATTGCGCCCCGTTTTCCCGCCATACCCCTTGACGGCCAGCACCAGTTCCAGCACCTCGTCAGACATGACACCCGCGGTGTGCGCCAGGCGGCAGTACTGGCGGATGATGGAGAGGCGGTGGTTGAGCGTGCCGATGGCGTATCCCTGCTCCAGCAGCCACGTGCGGAAGCCCTTGAGCAGCCCGGCAGACATGCCCCGCCAGGCGTCGGCATCCTGATAGAGGTCCTCGGCCTGCCGCTCGATGCCCGCCTGGGCCAGGTAGGTGGAGAAGCACTTGAGCGCGTCCTTCTGGGCGGCGCGGGTATTGTCGGTCTGCTCGGCGTGATACTGGGCGAAGGTATCGGTGCGGCTCGCGTGATCGGCAACCAGGCCCACCCTCGCCAGGTCGTCGCCGTAGCGGGACCTTCCCCTTGCGAGGGAAAGCGGGGCGTCCGTGATGATGGTGAGGGCGGTCGCTTCGTTGTCCATAGCTGGGCTTTTCCGATCCTAGAACACTCTTGTAATCCTACATAAGCTTTGATTATGTAGGATTATAAACCGCCCAAAATGCCCCTGTCAAGTCAAGATGAGGTCACTTTTAAGGATCACTTTCTACTGCCTGAAAAGCTTGATGTCACTTCAATATTTCGTCCGCACTGGTTGTGACTTTCGGGGTCATCCCAAAAATAAGTGAGCCTGCTTGCTGTAAATAGGCACCGATCTCTGATACACTTCCATCGATGGAATGTGACCTTATCAGGAGTACGGTATCGATGACTCAGAAAGAAATGGACATGTTGTCCTCCTTGTTCCACCTTCCCGCTGGAATCACGATGGCTTCCATTCATCCGAGCGCCTCAGAGCTGGTCATGCGAGTAGCGTGTGCCTCTGCAAGCATGGTTTGCCCTCAATGCCACCAACCCTCTGCTCGTCTCCATGGAAACTATCAACGAACCGTTGCGGACCTGCCTTGTGCTGGTCGCGATGTGATCCTTCTGCTTACGGTGCGCAAGTTCGTGTGTGGCACTTCAACCTGTCCCCAGAAGATTTTTACCGAGCGGCTCCTAGAGCTAGTGGAATCCTCTGCACGCATGACCACTCGGCTCCTTGCGCTCGTGCAAGTCATCGGGTTGGTGGCGGGAGGGCAACTGGGCACGCGTCTGGCTGAGCGCTTTGGGATAGCCATTCCCGCCTCGACTCTCCTGCTCCATCTCATGAAGCTGTTCCCACCGCCTGCTCCAGCGGTCCGAGTAGTAGGGGTAGATGACTGGAGTTGGAAGAAAGGGCGGCGGTATGGAGCCATTCTCGTGGATCTTGAGCGGCGGAAGATTATTGATCTCCTGCAAGACCGTTCCAGTGCAACATTCGCGCAGTGGTTACGCCAACATCCCGAGGTAGAGATCATCAGTCGAGATCGAGGAACCGAGTTTGCCGCCGCAGCGCGCAGCGCAGCTCCCCAGGCAAGGCAAATCGCCGACCGTTTCCATGTGGTACACAACCTGGCGGATGCGTTAGAACTGCTGCTGGCGCGCTGCCGGACAGAGATTCGTCAGGCGAGCCAGCAGACCTTACCCGAGGACCAGCCTCCTCCCGAAGAACTCGCTCCATTCCTCCCACCTCCCCATATCTGGCGACAACAGCCGTCAAGCCGAGCAGAACATGCCTATCAAGCCCATCGGGCAGAGCGAGAGGATCGCTATCGACAGATCGCCGCGTTGCATGCACACGGGATGACTCAAGCCGCCATTGCTCGGCGCGTCGGTGTGTCACCTTAGCAGGTTCGAGCCTGGCTCAAGCAAGAAGCAGCACCTGTCCACCGACGCCCACAAGGCCACAGCAGTCTCTTCGATCCCTATGCGGCCTTGGTCCTCTCGCGTTGGCGGGCAGGCGTTCACGATGGCAAACACCTGTATGAAGCAATTCGGCAGCAGGGCTATTCGGGCAGCCTTCGCCTGGTGCGTGCTTTCTTGCAACCTCTGCGAGGGCAGCGCAGGAAACCGACGGAGGTCGTTCCCCCCTCACCTGTTGAGCAGTTCTGCGCCCGTGATGCCGTCTGGCTGTTTATTCGCGCGAAAAGCAAGCTCACCGCCCAAGAGCAAGAAGAGCTTCTCCACGTTCGCACCGCAAGTGTGACTCCTGAGACGGCCTATGGGTTGGTTCAGCAGTTCCTCACGATGGTACGCAAGCGTCAGGGAGAGCGGCTGGATACCTGGATCGAAGCTGTTCAAGCCAGCCAGATCGCCTCCGTTGCGTCGGTTTGTCAACGCCATCCTCCAGGACAAAGACGCCGTGGTGGCAGGACTCACCCTCTCGTGGAGCAATGGACAAGTGGAAGGGCAGGTTCAGAAGCTCAAATTGGTCAAGCGCTCCATGTTTGGCCGGGCGAAGCTTCCACTGCTGCGGCACCGCTTGCTCAACGCCGTCTGATAGCGAGAGAGACCCCTCTTGACAGGGATTCACGACACGTGACGCTTTTCTCCATCTAGATGGAGACAGTCGGCTCTGCTCTACTGAGATAGAACACCCCCCAAGCGGTTTTGAGAGCTCAGACACTGGATCTCAGACAACGCTTCCCGCAGAGCTCTCGTGGAGAAAGAGAGGGATGAGAACCTACCATACGACCTCGCTCTCGAATGTCGCCATCTGGCACAACACCTGAGCGAAGATGACTTCCGGCTTGACACACCCAGCCGCAGCCGGAAGTCAAAAGAGAAGCAAGAGACGCTCCAGGCGCTTTTGAGCGTAGGGGATCAGCATCATTGCTCCTTTCATGACATCACCGATCTCCTCTGCGCCGTCTACCAGGGCAGTCCTTTCCAGTCAAAGGCAAGGCAGCATGTTGCGCAGGTGCTTTTAGCTTGGGCACAGCGACGGGACCTCCCCTTTGGGGATGCTGTAGAAGCCGCTCACACCCTCTACCTCATCCGTCCGAAAGGGTCGCAAGACCAGCAACAGGCCGTCCAGATGCTCTTGACCCAGGCACGCTGGCCGAATATCACCATGAAACAGTCCGTCGAAGCGGTGACGGCCCGGTGTTATGCCAGCCCCTCACGATCCAAGGAGAGGGATCAGGGCATCCTGGTCTTGTTAGAAATGGCCCAGCGCCCTGACCTCTCTGTTGAGGATGCTCTGGCATTCATTACGTTGGACTCTGATGATATATGCACCATCTCTACGACTTCTGCTTGGTTGACGAAGCGGCAAGTCGCGGTCAGGAAGCAGATGCTAGAAGCTCTGGCCCAACGCTCTGACCTCACCTCTGAGCAAGCCGCGCAAATCGCCGAGGCTTTTTCTTCGTTCAGTGATGCCCAGCCGTAGGGATATCATCGATCTCGTTAGCTTCCGTCCTGTCTAGATGTGTAACAGCATTATATGGCCTGAGCCCGGTTTTGAGATCTTCCTTCCTCTGTTTGCGCCTCGTGCTTCTCCTCTCAATCTTCTCTCTGTCAACCTAAGCAAGCAGGCTCACTTCTTTTTGGGATGACCCCGAAAGTCACAACCAGTGCAGACAAAATACTGAAGTGACACATGACACGTGACACCGGCGGTGTGTGGGAGACTACAGAGGGATGCGGCGATAGACCGCCTCAAAGGGGAAGCTCACGCCGATGCTTTTGAGTTCGACCTGGTCGCCACTCTGGTAGTGGTAGGGTCGCCAGTTGCTCTCGCGCCGGTAGACGATGATCTCCTGGGCCTCGCTGCCAATCAAGACGTACTCCATGAGGGAGGGCAGCGTCTTATAGACGGCGAGCTTCGCGACCCGGTCGCGCTTTTCAGTGGCCGGGGAGAGGACCTCAAGAATCACGGTCGGGTTCGTTGGCAGGGAGCCGGTTTCCTCACTGCAGGCCACCGTCAGGTCGGGAAAGAGGTGATTTCCTTGCGGGAGTTTCAGTCGTCGGTCACTGGAATAGACCACACATGGCGCGTCCTCTAATTGGTTGCCCAGAAGCAGGCCCAGGCGCATGCAGAGGGCCGCGTGGGCATCGGAGCCGCCCGCCATATCAAGGATGGCCTCATCGGCCCCGTACAGGCTGGAGGGCGGGCGCAGCATCGTGACCATGCCGTTGAGGCGTTCGTACTTGCCGTCCGTTGCCTCATCCAGGGCGAGATACTGCTCCTCGGTCATATACAGCCCAGGGCTTCCGGCTGCTCTATCGGCTACCATGGTCTCTGCTCCTTGCTCATCTCCTGGTTGGTGGATGGGTCACTCTCATCCTCTTCATTGTACCATATCCTGCTTTGCTCTCGACCTGTGAGCCTGTCACAGAAGACGCCGCTCAATTGAGGAGAACGGTGTGGGCGGATGTTCCAGGGGGACCACGATTGGATTCAGTTGGTGGATCAATCACGGTATATAATCATACCTTGATCCTAGAAGAGCCAACCCCAATTTCTGAGGTGTAGAGCGGGATCATGCCTAATCTGGTCCGACGCCATTTTTGCATCCGAAAATTGTAAAGTTTGCCGCTGAGAAGTGGGTATTATGAGACATCCGGGGAACCTGCTGCCCAAAACGTAGGGTGGTAATATTCGACATGATAGACCTATCTTACTCCTAGTAGAGCCTACCCCAAAATCCTAGATGTGGAGCGACTTCATGACCAATTGCCTCCGACGCACAACATGTGTCCGGATTCCGCCATGTTGCGGCAGATGTGCAGGGATTTTTACGCTTGGGGGCCAGTCCTCCTCTCCATCTCATCGGCGATCTCTTCGAGACGTGCAATGGTGATTCTGGCCTGTGAACCGATGTACGTTTTGACGAGCAGGCCACCACTATGCCGGTAGGCAATCCAGTAGGCGCCCCCTCGTGCCCTGGTTTCTTTGTGAGCAGTGAAGTGTCCACCATTCCTGGCTTGAAATGCAAATGAGGGAATCTGCTTGAGGAGGATGAACCAGTCCGCTGAATCAGGTTTCATGCCTAGCCAACCAATAACCCGGGGCCTGAAGTGCCGAATCTCATAGCTGCCCTTGTGCTCATTCCAGCCGACGCGATATCGTATCTGCTGCTGCATATGCTCTTCGTCCTGTTACCAAACATCTGCAAGGACTGTTACCAAACAGCCGACGATGCAGTCCTATCCTGTTACCAAACATTCTGACGATGGAGAGGGAGTGTTTGGTAACAGGCGCAAGAGCGTTTGGTAACAGCGTTTTTCCCTCGAGGGAAAAAGAGGAACTGGCCAGGCCGCACTATGTTCCGCTCAATGTTGACGATCTTGTCACAAAAGAGCCTGCTCAATTGAAGAGAACGGTGTGAGCGAATGTTCGAGGAGAACCACGGTGGATATCTTTGAGGAAGCATCAGCGATCGCTGCGCGGCAATGGCGGCACCATCGCCTGGCAATTATGCAGCGGTATAGGAAAGCCCTCTTTGAGGCAGACTTCGAGATGATCGAGGCTGTCTTCCAGGAGACCGAGGGCGATGAGCAGTTGAGGGCGATGATTGCTCTCTATCATAAGCTGTACCGGAGGCTTTCTAAGGAGGAGTGACACCACAATGCCTGTTATTGTTTCCGAATATTCGGCTGCTGAGTTGTTTGGTGAAGTGTAACTCTGTGGATCTCCGCTTTCCCATCATTCCTCTTGTCAGAAGGCCAATGGTACATCTGTCACTTACACCTGTCATTGGTTTTTAGTAGTTCAGAAGGCCCGTAAGTGCATTTTTGACGGTGGGATAGAATATGCGCTAAGTAGCGATTTTGGAAGGATAGTACTGATCTGCTCTCAGCCGCGACGTAACGGGCTTTTCAAGAAACGTAGGCAAGAGGAAGCATTCCAAGGAACCGGAAGAACGGCGTTCTCTTCTCACAACCATCCCTTCAGCTCAGCGAGCCGTGCCGCTTCCATCCGATTCTGTGCGCCGAGTTTCTGCATGGCCGTGGAAAGATGGTTGCGAATGGTTCCTTCGGACAGATACAGCCGTGTTGCGATCTCTGCCAAGCTGGCCCCGAAGAGGGACGCCGAGAGGACCTCGCGTTCGCGGTTAGTGAGCGGATTGGTTCCTTCACTCAGTGCTGCAAGGGCCAGGTCAGGGTCAACCACCCGCTCGCCACGCATCACACGACGCAGTGCTCTGGCTAATTCGGACGCTGGTGCATCCTTGAGCAAGAAGCCAACGGCTCCGCTCTCCATGGCCCGGCGCAAATAGCCACTGCGTCCAAAGGTGGTCAGGATCACACTGCGGCAGGCCGGCAGCGCCTTTCGCAAGGCTTGTGCAGCAGCAAGCCCGTCGCCTCCAGGCATTTCAATGTCGAGCAGGGCGACATCCGGTTGGGTCGCCAGTGCGGCTTGCACCACCTCGTCCCCTCGCGCCACTTCGGCCACGACCTCGATATCCTGTTCCCGGCTCAGTAGCGCCGAGAGCGCACCACGCACCATCGCCTGGTCTTCCGCTAACAGCACTCGGATCATGAGCATTCCTCCTGTAAGACTGGTGCCTCTCCACCCGGATTCATGGGCAGTTCCACACGGACACGAAAGTGTTCTTTGCCAGACAAAGTGAGAGGGCCCGCCTCCATACGTCCTCCCAGCGCGCTCACACGCTCCCGCAGGCCAGCGAGCCCCAGGCCGGGACGTCCAGACAGGCTTTCCGCACGCGCTTCTCGTCCCCCATCGTTGATCACTTCGGCACCGACTGTTCCGTTCTTCTGGATCAGCGTGATCTCGCAGTGTCGCGCGCGGCTGTGCCGGATGACGTTGGTTACCCCCTCACGCACCGTCCAGGCAAGAACGGCGGACGTCTCAGGAGGAAGAACGAGGGTGTTCGGTTCGATCTGGTAGTCGATCCCCGCTGCTTCTAGGAGTTGGCGCGCCCCCTCCAGTTCGCTCTCAAGCCGCGGTTGTCTGTACCCAGCCACCGCCTCACGTACCTCACGCAGCGTTTGGCGCGCCACGCGTTCAATCTCAGAGAGCTCTTGCGCACAACGCTCAGCGTCTTCCGCGATCAGGTGCCTCGCCAGTTCGCTCTTGAGCGTGATCATGGAGAGCGTCTGTCCCAGCAGATCATGCAGGTCGCGGGAGAGACGCAGCCGCTCCTCCTCGACCTTCAGGCGGGCCAGCTCCCGGCGCGCCGTATGTAGTTCCCGTATGGCGTTACCCATCCGAGCCACGCCGATCATGTCCAGGCCCAGTCCTCGCACCAGCAGCATCAGGGCGATGAGCCACCACCAATCCACCCCCACGATGCCACCTTTCATCTCAACGGTGATGAAGAGCGGCAGCAGCGTGAACAGCACCACGACAGCAAACGCGCTACGCATAGGAAGCAGCACCCCGGCAATGGCACTCACTCCGATGAAGAGCCAGAGCCAGGCGGGACCATACACCAAGCTGAACACCAGCACCAGCAGGCTCAGGGCGATAAACAGGAGGAACGATATACGGGAACGCGCTCGTGCTTGTGCCCCCTGGCTCGCAGGATGCGGCCACATCAGCCACGTGTAGCTGGCCGCAAAAAAGACCAGGGAAACCAGCCCCAGCACAAGACGAAACGTCGCCGGTGGCTCACTGACCAGGGAGACCAGGGGAAAGACGAGGCAGACAAGCCAAGCGTGCTGGTAGAGTCGCCAGAGATGGAAGGTGACCCCGCTGGAGGCGATCATGTCATCTGAGGGCCGTCTTCCGTCTGGGAAGGCGGCTCTCGGCGCCTTTGCTCGTGTCCTTTGACCTCGGCTGATCGGCATGTGGTTTCCTCCTTTCTGCCAGCGGAAACAGGTGCTCTGCTCCCGACTCCATTCTACCATTGCCTGGTCCAGATGGTCTTTTTCAGGTAGGGATCGGCCTCTCCATGGTTCACACCGTCAGGGGCACGCCTTGACCGCTTGCGTGTGGCAGTCCAGGATGGCGCGCTCGAGAGGAGACCGAGGAAAGTGGTGGCTACCATTACCAGGATGGAGGTGGCCAGGGGTGGTTTGGTGGTCATCAGGAAGACGATACCCAGCAGCATGGTTGCCAGGGTGGACGCGGCTATTACGAGGACTGGATCGTGAGTCCGAAGGATGTGCGCATCAGAAAGCGGACCATCTGGCGTCTCTCTCACCAGAGCGAAGATGGTGCGCATCCGAGGGTCGAGGACAAAGGCTCCGATGGGTCCGATGAGCACGACGCTGACCAATGACACGGCAATCCAGGGCGTCGAAAGACCCCAGGTGGAGAGCGCCATCTCGAACCCACCCACCCCCAGAAGCAGCACACTCCCCACCATAAAAGGAGAGGCGATGATGATCAACCAGGCCAGGGCACGCACCTGCTCGACCAGCCTGGCCCGGCGCAGAGCAGCGAGGCCAAAGAGCCAGATCCCCAGGCTGATGAAGGTTCCAATGGCCCCGCTCACATGCAGGAATAACGCCAGGGTGTACAGGCTCATGTGCCGCTTCCTCCTTCTTCCTCGGTGGACTCGATCACGACCGTGCCGGCAGTGCCATCAAGCGTCAGGCGGCTGCCAGTGGCAATCCGCTCGGTGGCGCCAGCCACGCCAACGACGGCGGGAATGCCATACTCGCGCGCCACAATCGCGCCGTGTGCCATCGCTCCCCCCACTTCCATCACCAGTCCCGCTACCTTGAGGAACAAGGGTGTCCAACCGGGGTCTGTCGAGGGAGCCACCAGGATCTCGCCTGGAGAGAGGCGGGCGTCGTGCGGATCAAGGATCACCCGCGCGGTCGCCGTCACGCGCCCTGCGGACGCAGGGGTTCCCTGCAGCGTTTTTTCTGACCGGGCAGTGCTCTGGGTTGTCTGTGGCTGAGCGGTGGGTTCGGTGCCATCTGAGAGCAGGACGAGTGGCACATGACGGCGTCTGAGCTCCCGCGCGAAGGTGGCTCGTCGCTCGCTCACGCGCTCACGCAGATCCGCTCTGGAAAGGAGCGCGTGCGCTTCGGGAAAGGTGAGAAAGAAGAGATCTGCGGCTTCTTTCAGCCTCCCAGCCCGGACCAACTCCTCTCCGACCGGCCAGAGCAGCTCGCGTGCCTGTGCCAGGACCAGACCCACGACAAAGCGCGTCATCTCGCGGAAGCCTGCCAGAGCATGGGCGCGTTGCAGACAAAGGCCCACCAGTCGCCCGTGGAGCCAATTCTTTTGCCTGGCGCGCTGCGCAAGGGTCACGATCATCGCTCGCGCCGAACGTTCGGCGCGTTGGAGTTGGCGATCCGGCGCGTGGACGCTCTCCTCCATCTCCAGATAGCCGGTGAGCAGAGCAAGCACGTAGGTGGGGTCCTCCGACCAGCGCAGCACGCCCAGGTCGAGTTCACAGACCCCTTGATGGCCGTACTCACGGAGGAAGCGCGCGACGCCCTGTTGCAGGGGAGCGGGGAGTCGTCCTTGCTGATAGTCCTGGGCGAGCCGCGCGGCTGGTGTGCTCTGGAGCAGCTGCCTGCTGGTCGCATCCGCCCGGATCTCCTGGGAGAGCCTCCATAAAGCCAGATTCATCTGGGTCGTGGGATTGGTAGGCGAGCCACCCAGGACGACCTGGCACTCACTCTCCGAGGCCAACTCTCCGAGCAGGCGGCGGGCCAGCGCAAAGCTCTGCATGCCCGCGAGCATCACTGGCGAGACGCGAAAGGCCAGGCGCAGGGAGTGCAGAAGGAGGCGCTCCGAGGCGGCAAGGCGGACAGCGGCATCGGCTGACGCGTCGATCTGGGGGGCGTTCCGCAGCTGTTCCACGAAGCGCTGCACCCGTCGGCTGGCGGCTTTGGGCGCGAGGAGCGCCTGCAGCAGATACCAGGGCAAGCGGGTGCACGCGAGCAGGAGCACGAGCGCACGCCCAAAGGTGCGTCGGGGCGTTGTGCGCAGCGAGAGCCGTGGATCCGTCACCAGACGCTCGAAGCTGGTGGCCGCGTGGACCTCCGCCTCTCGCATCGCTGTCAGGAGGAAGCGACGCCCAAAGGGGCTGCGCAACGCGGCGGTGACCTCAAAGAACGGGCGACTGGCGGCTTCCTTGACGAAGCTGGGACCGATCAGCGGATCGGGAGGTGGATACCCGATGAGCGTCAGAAAACCAGACGCGAGGAGTCGGAGCGCAGAAAGCCCCATGGGCGTGAAGGGGCGATAGGTACCCTGTTGAACACCGAATGCCAGATAGACGCTCAGGCTCTCATCTGTGGACGGAGCCTCAGCCGGGAGGGGAAACAGCGTGGTAATTGGGCGTGCCTGCAGCAAGAAGATCTGGCCAGAAGCATCGATGGCCCACTCAATGTCCTGGGGTGTCTCATACAGCGCTTCAACTCGCGCCCCAAGCGCTGCCAACGCGCGGATCTGCTCATCTGAGAGACAGACCCTTGTGGGGGACGCGCTTACTTCGATCTTCTGGATCCCACCTCCGGCTGCGGCCTGGATCAGCACCTGCTTGTCGCCCAGGCGACGCTCGACAATCTCGCCTGTCGTGGTCTGCACCACAAAATGATCGGGGTTGGTCGCACCGGAAACGACGGCTTCTCCCAGGGCAGGATTGGCATCGATCACCGCTTGCCGACGTTTCCCGGTCAGCGGATTGGCCGTGAAGAGGACGCCAGCCACTTCTGCCTCCACCATCCGTTGCACCACGACGGCCAGGCGCACGCTCCGAGGAGCAATGCCCAGGCTGCTGCGGTACTGCGTGGCGCGGTCCGTCCACAGCGACGCAAAACACCGCTGGACGGCGGTGAGCACTGCCTCGATGCCGATCACATTGAGAAAGGTTTCCTGCTGCCCGGCAAAGGAGGCCTCTGGCAGATCTTCGGCGGTCGCCGAGGAACGGACGGAGACCGG
>Ga0099828_10000995_pt1 | contig 18181 bp, 17 predicted proteins | sample CZO8metaG_2_FD_79338 | JGI IMG/M metagenome (GOLD analysis project Ga0099828, IMG submission 79338) | Vadose zone soil microbial communities from the Eel River Critical Zone Observatory, Northern California, USA - CZOApr15con2H1.8 metaG | ecosystem: Environmental > Terrestrial > Soil > Vadose... | reverse complement strand
CGGGGAGTACGGTGATGGTGATTGGCTGCGGGGGAGTGGGCGTAAATATTATTCAAGGGGCGAAACTGGCGGGTGCGCAGATGATTATCGCGGTAGATATTCACGATTTCAAGCTGGAGATGGCGAAAACCCTGGGGGCGACGCACGTTATCAACGCCAAACAGCAGAACCCGGTCAAGGCCGCCAGAGAACTGACCGGAGGTATCGGTGTCGATTATGCCTTTGAAGCCATTTCTACACCTGAGACGATTGGGCAGGCGGCAGCGGCGACGGGAAAGAATGGTACAATCGTGATTGTTGGGTTGACGGATGCAAAGGTTACGTCGATGCCGATACCGCCTATGCTCTTTGTGCTACAGCAAAAGACGGTGATGGGCACGATCTACGGCGATTCGCAGCCACAAAAGGATATTCCCGAACTGCTGGCTATGTACAGAGATGGGAAGCTCAAGCTAGATGAGTTGGTGACGCGCACCTACACGCTTGACCAGGTGAACGAGGCCTATACAGATACGCTGGAGGGCCGGACTATTCGCGGTGTTATTGAGTTTATGTAGATATTAGTGGATAGTGATATGCCATGCCATGCCTCAGCCTGCGGCTGAGGCATGGCATGGCATATCACTATCCACTAATTCACAATCCGAGGGCGAAGAGGGTTCCGTCCAGGCTGCCCTGGTAGAGTACGCCATCGGAGATAGTGGCGGGGCTCCAGAAGGTAGCATCCTGGGCAGTGTCATGGAACGTGTAAAGAACATCTCCTGTGACTGCATCGAGTATGTAAATGCGAGAACCAGCTCCTATTACTACCAGGCCAGGTACCACCATAACCGCGCCAAGCACAGCCTTGGGGAGGCAAAGCGACCAGCGAAAGGCACCGGAGGACGGATCGATGGCGCGCACGCTGCCGCCGCACTTCGTGTTACGGATAACTGTCTGGCCGCCTGCGGCGTAGACTGTCCTACCATCCCAGGCAGCCACAGAGACACTCCCCTGGCCGTTGATCGGTTCAGCTCCACCAATAGCTACGCGTGCCTGCCAGAGCGGTCCGGCACCGATTTTATTGCGATCAAAGGCATAGTAGAAACCATTTTTGTTCATCACTCCCACCATGCGACGTTTGACCTGGTCGATGGTTGCAGTGAACAGCGTTGGCGTTGAGCCGAAATCACCATCTAATGCCACCTGGTCAGCAGGTGGCACCTGCCAGGAATCGAGAAACGAGAGATCTGCTGCGCGCAGCTTGACTAACGAGGTGGTATATTGTTCTGCCTTCGAGCAGGCATCAGATTGGCTCGTGTCGAAGTAATTATCTTGACTCGTGGCGAAGTAAATGCTACCATCTTCCTCATCAAATGCCGGTGAACCCCAGACGGTCCCGCCCAGGCAGGCTGGCGGCACAACGCCAAATATATGTTCAATCGCACCGGTCGCGGCATTCAACTGGATAAACTGTCCCTGAACAAGTGGACAATCACCATAGGATGCCATGCCAAAATAGACACTCCCATTGACCACGGTCGGTGAACTCCAGATGAAGTGGGCTGGCGACGAACCAAGGGGAGTCTGCCAGATGATCGCACCTGTGACGGCATTGAGCGCGTAGAAATGCGCGTCACCGCCTCCGACAAAGAGTATTGAAGTCGGCTTTCCTTTGATCGAAAGGGTGGTGACGGTGGCAGTACTGGCTACGCCGGTGGAACCACATTCAGCGTTAGTGACGCCCAGATAGGTCTTCCATAGCATGCTGCCATTCAAGTCGCTTGCGTACTCGAACCCATTATAAGCTCCCCAGTAGATGATGCCATTGGAGATGATTGCCTGGCTACTTATTTCTCCGGGCACCTGTAGCGACCAATGGAGCCTCAGGTGAGGTGCGATATCGCGATTAAGGAGCTTCTCTGTGGCGTTGAAATCGGTGCGGGCATTGTTGCCCAGGTAGGTCGGCCATTCGCCCTGCCTGATAGCGGTGACGGCTGGTGGAGGGTTGATTAAAACGGTGAACAGGAGAAGGGTCCCACAGGCCATGATACATCGCTTCAAATAGCTTCCCCGCTGCCGAAATTTGCCCCCAAAGAAATAGTCCATGCTTGTGTTTTGCTCTTTCCCGCCAAGGTACCCTGTATCAGCATCGGATAGCTTTTCACAGGAGTATAGTATAGAACGTTTTCCGTGTGCTTGTTTCTGAAATGTGGTCGCGACTGGCTATAAAGTACCGTTTACAATTGATTTTTCATAATATATGGCTCTACATAAGTCATATCGAGGTTTATCACATGAGTCATCCCGAATGCTCAACCAGAAAGCACAACAATTTGGGCGTTTGACAGAGTCAAACGCCCAAATTGTTGTGCTTTCTGGTTGAGCATTCAAATTAGCTCTGGCAAAGCCAGAGCTAATTCTCTCTTTGAGATGACTGATAGAGTCGCTGGGACACTAACCGGTGAGAAAGTGGTAAAAGCTCTTACCAATTTTGCATAGAAGATAGGTACTTTTGAGTATATTTTAGGTAATCGCATGAAGGGTTGGTATAATATATTCAAACAAACTCATCTTACTGTCGCTATGTAGAACTGTTATGATAATCACACCTGCTAAGCATCAGAAACGCTGGTGGACAAAGGCATTTCGTTTTAGCCTCAGAAGTTTCCGCCTTGACAGGAACTTCTCGGTGCGACGTTTTAGTGTAACAGAAGCAGCATTACTGCTCCTGTTAGCTATTTGTGCCTCAAAGGGGTTGGGAGTATTACGGCAATCCATCTTCAACTCCATCTTCGGCACCGGCGCTGAAGCAACTGCCTACTACGCCGCCTTTCGTCTGCCCGACACTATCTTCAACCTCATCGCAGGTGGTGCGCTCACCCATGCCTTGCTTCCTATGTTCGTCTCGTATGAGAAGGAGCGCGGCAAGCTAGAACTGTGGCGGCTGGCAAGCCTGGTGTTCAATATATTGCTGGTTACGTTGACTGCTTTTGTGCTCGTGGCCGAATTTTTAGCACCTACCTTCGTCACCAACTTATTGGTACCCGGCCTCCCTCCCAATGTGAAGGCTCTGACCACAACTTTGACGCGCATCATGCTCCTGCAGCCGCTGATCCTGGGGATCGGCACTATTATGACGGCACTGCTGCATAGCAAACGCCAATTCTTCCCGACAGCCATGGTGATTGTGCTGTACGATTTTGGCTTGATCGCGGGTCTGGTAGTTGCACGCTTCGTGCCAGGGGTGGGTATCTACGGCCCAACATTTGGCCTGCTGGCAACGGCGGTCTGCCAGGTGGGGGTACAAATTCCTGCCTTACTCAAGCAAGGCGTACGATATACCTTTACCTGGAATCTGAAACATCCCGCTTTACGCGGGGTTATGCGTTTACTGATCCCAAATGTGCTCTCCGTCGCTGCAGCCTCGACAGGAGCCATTGTGATTACCTCCTTTGCCTCGTACCTGTCTGACAGAGCCAGTATAGCGGCCATGCACAATGCGTTCTTACTTTTCGCATTACCCCTGACACTTGTCTCGCAGGTCATAGCGGTTGTACTACTGCCGCTATTAACGACGCAGGCAGCCTATGGTCGCTACATACGTCTGAGATGGACAGCGTTGAAGATTGTAGGGGGATCACTGCTTCTGAGCATACCTGTGGCCACTCTCATCTATTTTTTTGGCAGACCGACCATCCATATACTCTTTCAATACGGGGCCTTTACCGCACATGCAACTGCGCTGACGAACCTGGCACTGATCGGTTACGCGGTCGGTTTACCCGGCATGGCAATTGGCGAATTGACGGTGCTGGTCTTCTACGCTTTAAAAGACACGCGAACGCCGCTGTTTGCCAATGTCGTGGCAGTGGCGGCACAGATCGGGCTTGCCTATTTTCTACTCAAGCATCTGAACGGCACTAATGCTATTCTGGCACTGCCGTTGGCCGCGAGTTTGACGGGAACCGTGCAGGCGGCGGCACTTTGCCTGATTTTATTTGTGCGATTGCGGGGAAAAGTGAAAATGGACATGAGCCTGCAACGCCTGCGGAGGCGGCGCGAGCATAAACAGGCGGTACAAAACCTTGCGATAGACAAGCGAGTGACACCGCTGTATCAACCGGCCATGCAGGAATACCAGCAGGCCATACCGGAGTACCAGCGTATCTTGCAACAGGACCCTGGCAACCTGAGGGCCCTGGCGCAGTGGCACATCGCTCTCATGACGAACTCCGACACAGAACTGGCTCCGACGCTTGAATTACTCAACTATATTCTTTTGCAACTGCGCACTGTAGGGCAGCGCAGCTATGAAATGGTCATGCAAGAATATACAGAGGCAGCCCTGGCCTATCCAGGCAACGCCAGCATTCACTTTACACTGGGGCAAATTCACCAATATTCGGGCAACTTTGACAGGGCCATCGAAGCGTATATCCAGGCAATGCGGCAACCGGTGCTTGAGGCGATGGCGCGGGTCGGTGCCGCACAATGCTTGCTTTCCGAGGGTCGCCCAGATGTCGCGGCCCAGCAGCTTGAACAGGCACTGTACATTGTGCGCCAGACCTCGATAGGTTCGACCTATGCCCGCATCTGGGCGGTACGCCCGCGCAAAGATGATGAAGAGAAGGAAGCTCCAGAAACAGAAATTTCCAGGCTACTCGCCAAAGCGTATGATCGTGTAAAACGACAGACACTCAAACAACCTGTCGTCTTGCAGGCAACACCACCATCACCCTCACAGATCACTGCTCCCTTGCCAAGGACAGCCTCGACCTCTCCCCTTGAGAATGGAGTTGGCGAATCAGCCCAGGAGGCAGAGACTCCTTCCTCTCAGGAAGCGATTCTCATCATCCCAGAAGGGGATGCCGACCCCTTTGATGAACTCATCACTGTCTATCTCAAGCGCGGCCTGCGAGATGAAGCTATCGAAGAATTGCATGCCCTCGAATTAGTCTACTTGCGGCAAGATCAATGGGAAGAGGCTGGAGAAGTGGTGCGGCGTATTGGTTTGATTTACGCCGAGATGGGCATGATCGATGAAGCAATGGCAAACTTACTTCGTGCGCTTGAATTAACCCCCAACAATATCGAGCTTCTGCGCGAGTTGGTGGCCTTCTATATTGAACTGGGGCAAAATCAGGAAGCGTCCCAATACCAGGCCATGATTGCCCGTTACTATTTTGAGAAGCAGCAGGTCAGGGATTCGGTGGAGGCACTGCAAGAACTGACGGCCATTGACCCCAGTAACTACGAGGCGCAAGACCTGCTCGGTCAGATGTACGAGCTGGTGGGCGAGTACGAGCAGGCCAGCCGCCTGTACAAACAACTGGCAAGATCATTTCCTGAAAGAGCCGAAGTGTGGGAGGAACGCCTGGCCACTATGAGAGAGTTGCAGACCAGGTAAAGAGCAGCAGGTGTAGCGAGAAGGAGTAGGTATTTGGGAAAACCGCCTGAGGAGCGGCATCATCGCGTAGGGGCGGGGGTGGAGAGGATGGGTGGTGGGGGCCCTTGTGGCCGCCCGTGGATGGGAAGGGTGTTTCGGTCACAGGAACAGGACGCAGGCACCCACGAGGGATGTCTCTACATTTCAGGATTTTCCCCTGGCAACGGACTCGAAGGGCGACCGGGCAAAGCAAAGAATAGAGCCAGCAGGAGATTGAAGATAATGCTGGCCGGCGCATAGACCCAGGCCAACCCAAAAGCAATGAGGTAGAGAAGCGGCCCAAATAAATACTGTCGGCTGATAGCCCTGACAGCCCGTGTATCTGCGTCCTTGCCTAAGAGCCGGTTGTGATACGAGGCATATCGCCAAAGCAGATTAAAGCAGATGGCCAGAATCACATTCGTCCCGCTATATATAACTGCTGCAAGGCGCTGACCAGGATGCACGGCATACTGCTGCGCCAGTAACGCGGTGGGAAAAGGGATGAAGACGATCACCAGTAAGAGCAGGAGATTGAGCAAGAGCAGGGTATTGTCCGTGCGCTTGATGTGAGCGTACAGCCTGTGATGATTGATCCACATGATACCGATGGTGGCAAAGCTAGTGACAAAGGCGAGCAGCATCGGCCACTGCCTGAGCAGGTAACCGAGAAGAGGGCCATCTTCTAATACATCTGGCGTAGCCAGAGGCGGCGGCTGAATATTTAATATCAGCAAGGTAATCGCGACGGCAAACACCCCATCGCTAAAGGCTTCCAGGCGATTGGTCTCTTTTTCATTCATGTAGTTTTCCTCTTTCATCTCTATACGCTACACGGTATCAGTGTACACGGTGGCAGAAGCGATAACAATGTTAGTATGAACAGGAGATACCTGTAGAGATGTGCAGGCACTGGACACACATCTCATTATTTGTCACAATCACCCAGGTGGCGATCCGACGCCATCGCCAGAGGAGCAAGAACACATCTTAGAGCCAAAAAATCCAGAACAACCCCCACAATCGGAAGTCCAACCGTTTCCTTTTTTCCTTTCCTCCCGTTTTGACAGTAGAGAAGCCTCCCAAGCTCCGTATAATACCATTCAAGCCATTATCCATGAAAAAGCTGTTGAGTTATCCGCATTTCGGTTGCTTCAAAACTGGCCTGAGAGCATGTCCAAAGCATCGCCAGGCAATAAGCGTTGGTATGTCGCCGCGTTAGGATTTCCCCCGCCAGAACCATTCTTGACCCAGGTGAGGGAGGCTATTCAAATGGGCGAACCAGCACAGATACCTGATGAGGCTATAGTGGAACTTGCGCGGCGTCGGTTGAAAGAAACAGCAAAGCGACAATACACCGAAATCCACCGCACACTTACCATGAGACGCAAGCAGGACAAAGAAAAGAGAAAGCAGCATAAGCAGTCACGCCGCCGCAATAGAGGACAATGATGGGTAATCGAGCATAATGATGCTTATGGACAATTCCTCTAGTCTCTTCTATTTGATAAACAGGTATTAACTTATTGTTTTACCATACCAAAAGAGTTAGAATAAGCGTTATGGGTAGTCAGAGATCATTCAACTAACAACGTTCGTGTAAAACCTCGTACATTTTATCTTAAGGGAAAGCAGCTCATAATTAGTAATAGAAATTAGTGACCAGGAAGAGGTTCATTCTTTATGGCAACCTGTAGACGCTGTGGGATTGAAGTAAGTGGCATCAATTCTTTGATTTCTTTCAATAAAGCTTCAGGTCGATGTAAATCATGTGATGCTGCTGTTCGACAGAAACTTATAAGTTTTCGAGAAACGTTTCTACACCTAACTCATGATGGTATATTCACACCTGAAAAATGGAACAATCTTTATGGGCAGTATCTTTCAGGCTCGGCAGGAGGGGTGACTGACGGACTTAATAAAGGAGAAGCATTGGAATACATATGTGCAGATGTACTACATTTTCTAGATCGTATGCTCTCTAACGCTACCTTTAGAAGGCCACTTACTGATGAGGTAGAGAAGCATATTTATCAATTATTGGGACTTTTTGCTATTCCAAATGCTCAAGCAGGCCAAATCTTAAGACGCCTTACTATACTCAACATCTATCGCGGCAATTTTCCTGTCATTCCTTTACAGTGGTTACAAAGTATACACTTGGATTCTGATGAAAGTTGTTATATGTTCACCTCTGCATCCTATATTAAAGAAAGTGCTTCATCCAGAAAAAGTATTATCCAGGGGAACCTCGTGGTTACAAATAAGAAGCTCCGCTTTTTATCAGCAACTGGAGGGTTAGAAGTTGGGTGGAACACTATTATGCGGATTGAACAGAGACAGAGACAGGAAACAGTGACTGTTAAAGGGAAGAATTTACTTCTAACGATGAGAGGTATATATCTAGAGTTAACCAAAAAGTCAGGTAATGGTTTTTATGACGTACCTGATCCAGAAATGGCAATTGCAATTATTGAAACGCTAGTTCGTATAGCTAAACGCCAAATTGTTCAGGCCGACGATAACAATAGCCGCCATATCCCTCAAGATGTAAAAATTGTTGTCTGGCAACGAGATCATGGAAAGTGTGTTCAATGCGGTGCCGGCGATTATCTAGAGTTTGACCATATAATTCCATTTAGTAAGGGAGGTGCAAGCACAGTAGGGAACGTGCAGCTTCTATGTAGAAGATGCAATCTAGCGAAACGCGACCAGATTTAAGCATTAAACGAGTATAACGGTACTTATACCCACTTCCCTTTTTTGGGAAACGTTCTTCCTATGTATTAATTGTCTCTAATATGGAATTAAGATGAGGTAATGCTCTCATGTACTTTGCAATAACATCTTTGACTGCATATCTTTGAATTTCACTATGAGCAAATTGTTTTTGGAAAAAGTGAAATTCGAGAGCGTAGGTATCCGTATCTGTATAAATGGTTATATCTGGTACTGGATCAGTACGTCCTTTTACTAGAGGCATTTCTGTCTCAACATCAATAAAACCAGCGAATTGATGATACTGAAGCAAGTCTTTTAGAGCATATCCTAGACAGTAATGTAGATGAGCTTCATTAGCTTTCTGTCTTAAATGTAAGTATTGAGCTAGAACTTTTACCGACTCAGTCTTACCGCCTTTCTGTGGTTCTGCTGACATCCCTCGCAGTAGTAAAAACAAATTTGTTCTTCCAATTGAGTCTCTAGCATTCTGAACTTGCAATCTCCGTTCGGCTAAGGGTTGTTCCCAATCTACATTAGCCCCAGGCAATTCTTTGAGGATTTCGTCTTTATAATCTTTTAGCTGTGTCCTCTTGAACGACTGTATCAAATCTTCCTTACCCTACGTCAACGCAGCAGTTACTACGGTAATGATGGGTAAATTAATCAATCTCACATCTAGAAAGTCTATGGTAGCAACTAATCGTGCCCATTGCGGAGACTTGCGCCAGCTTTTAGCAAAAGAAGTATTAGAGTCAGGAGGGATGAGCTTAGTAGGAGATACTTTCAGCTTTTCATCGTGACACAGCCCATCTAGTAAAAGATAGGTATGATCGAAATGGCGAAGTTCGGGAGCACAGAATACAATCCAAGCACGCTCTCTTTTCCCAGCTAAAGGTATAGTAGTAGCAGCTCTTATATGTGAGATGCGATTAGCAAGGATTTCGATAAACCTTCCACTTGTAGGAGCAGTATCAACCCAACTTTTTACTTCATCTGAACTAACTCCAAATTCATATAAGGTATAAGGGGGATTAAGTGCTCTTACTGTTTCCTCTGCTACCTCAATGTATTTATCTTTGGGTACTCCTGGGAAGTTATACCAACGAGAGCCCTCATAAAGCTTCTGTTCAGGGATAAGGTCTCCAACCTTTGTCCCATGATCGCACCAACTTCTGGCTACTTGCTCTTCAGTTGTAGGAATGACAAATAGCAGAGGTATTTTTTTGGCGCGAGCAAAGCGGTTTATATTCGCAAGAACTACTTGTATGTATTTATCAGATATGCTTTCCGGTTTTTCACGGCCCTCTAGAATAACCAAGTTTATACCATTTGAATTAGTTCTAATATTCCATAAGGCTTTCCCGAATTCATCTTCACTAAGTGGCTGAAGATCAATTGTTTGTATATGAAACTCAACATCTTGCATGTAATGGGGAAGAGTGTTTAGAAAAGTAGTTTTTCCACTTCCTGTATCAGCACGGATGATAAGAACCTGACATCCACGAGTAGTTCTGAGGTATTCAATGATATTTCTCACAACAACCATCGCTTGAGATATAGGACGAATTACAGTATGCAGTGATATTTTGTTCCCCTCAATTCTTGGCTGGAGATTTTCCCATCGTGTAGGCAGTATAAGTTGGGGTATTCCCTCAGACATTCGGATTTGTTCTGGTTGAGATGAAATTGCTACTTTTGATTTTAGTTTAAGCTCTTGAGGTTTAGTTTTTGCTGAAACAGGAGAGCCAAAAAGGTCAAGTTGCTCGATTTCTTCATTTTTTTCATCCGTATTACCCATTCTAGCTTCTCCTCATACCATTATTCGTTGTTGCAACATCAAACTTTGTACAGTACTGTCCATTTTCTGCGAGTATAGCATAGTACGGCTTTAAGCACAATGAAAATAAGCTGTACCTCTATGATATGTAAGTATAATCAGTATAACTAGCATTATTACCAGTTTCTGAAACTGTCTGCCTTTATTGTCATAGAGCCTTCAACCACCTTTCTTAATATCAAGATTGAGCAATGTGAGATAAATTTTGCTTAGTCTCTATAACTCCCGTTTGCCAGTTGTTTCATAGTTTATGCCCGTCATTAAAGACTTGAGATAATCATCATTAAAAATTCTAAGCAAAGCATATTTTTCCCTTGCCTTTGCCTGCGGATTGAAGAGAATTTTCTCTTGCCCCCCGTCATCTATTACCTCTACAGGAAGATGGTTTATCTTAATAATTTTTTTAACATCGCTCATCTTGAGGTCTTTTATATACGGCTTGGCGGCAATCTTCTTGAGCTTCCTCAACATGGTCATATTCCCATTGCAGGCTTGTACGAGTTCATCGAAATTTTGAATTGGTAAACAGCAATTGATAGCATCAAGTGTTTCTTGTGCTGTGGCTCGTACTTCTTCTAAGAAATGAAACATCGCTTGAAAGTTGTTCTTATTAATAACGAACATGAACCCATTATGACTTATGCAGTCTATTGACTCGTCAAATGAAATATACCTTTCATCTATCCGATCATATTCACCTCTACTGCCTAAAATAGCATGTAAACCAGTACGCTTCAGTATCTTCTTTGGAGTGTAAGAATGATAAAAGTAAACAGGCTCGCTCTCATCGGGTTGTACAACGATCACGTAAAAGCGTATCCCTTTGGTGAAATCTTTTTCCTCCGAAAATGTCTCGATATCTGTGAGTAACTTGAGGGGTTCTATTTGTTCCACTATCGTTTTCCGTGTTGTAAGTTCAAAACGCTCTATTTCGTTAGCATCGAGCACACTTTCAATAAAATAGTCTAAAAAAAGAAGATCGTTACCTCCCATTTCTTTTCGGTACTTCTGTAAGATACTTTCGATAATATCACGAAAGCCATCTGTAAGCTTCGGTGTCATTAAAATTTGCTGAAAATTTGGCACTAAATCATTTTTGTCGGCAGATGCTAGGTAAACGCTTACAGGGCATAATCTGATATCCAGTGATAAGATGTTTTTGAAGACATAGATATGATTAACGGCTACTGAAGCACCATCTACCATTTTCACTTCTCCCAGAATATTCCGTTTTCGACTTTGGTGAGTAACACTTTATCACCACATTTAATACGTCGGCGAGTAATGAGGGCAAAAGAGTCTTTACCTTGCTCAACTGTTATTTCGTAGAGGCGGTAGCCAAACACGTTAAACACTGGATTAACACGTATCATATCTTCAGAAAAAATGTAGACAATTCCTAAGATCAATATGAAGATAGACAGTGCAACTATCTGTCGCCAGCTATTAAGGGAAAAGGTGACGAATGGCACTATGTAGCTGGCAATATATCCCATGATCTCACTACCTCGTGCATGTCTACTGGTAATTTCACCTCTTATAGGAGACCTGCTGAATACCACTACTTTGAAATAGAGGTAAGTTATAGCTAATCCAAGTAGCCCCACTCCTAAAGAAGACCACGCGAGTACAGGTTGTTCTTCCCCAAGTAGTACAAATAAAATTACGAACAGCGGAAAGTATGAACTCAAGAACAGCATGCAGCGAACAAAAATATTCATGGTTTTTCCTTTAACCGCTAGAGATTTATAACATCTCTGGGCACTACTATACTTAGTTTAAGTACGATTTACAATAAAGTTATCAGTGACGATGAAGAAAGTACTATCTCGTTACACAATCTTTGTATTACGGCACTAATAATTACTTTCGTCACCAGTACTTGGAGGCTTAAATGCTTCCAATTAAGGCAATCATTGATACTTCTCTCTTTGTAAATTCTTTTTCAGTAGGATGGATATGGTATGAATTGTTCCTTGCCTAAATTAGAGGCTGATCTAACTCCTTAATTCGAAATTGCCAAAAGATGCGATTACAAATAGGTACAAAAATTGCTCGTTTACACTCTCGTAGAGACGCAAAACGCTATTTTCTCCAATCACCTCCCTACAAGCTTGTTAAGTTAAACGTCCGTTTAATCTCGACAGCTATTGATGACACAAAACTTCTATTAAATTCAGCAGAATTTGTATAAAGAAATTTGGTAAAGGGTTTTTGCTCAAGCCACATCTGGAAGTTTTACGACCTCAATCAGGCGAAGATTAATCTTTTCTTACGAAAATACTACTTCCCAGAAATCCCGATAAAACAGCCCTTTTTGCCATTCCAAAATGGTATGCTATCAGCAGATGGATGAACGACAGCTTTTTCTTTCCTCAAAACCCAGGAGGAGGGAGAAAGGCAAGCTCTTTAGTGATTTCGGTCTGAGCTGAAGAGAACGACTTGCGCCCGTTTACTTATCTCCCTCCGTCTATGGGAGGAGGTGATGCTATGTGGAAGATGCAAACGTTCTATATGCCTATTCTTTGGATCAGGCTATTGCAGATGGTGTACTCGTTGAGGTGTTCAAAAACCGATGGAAAGAACTCTCAGGAGGAAAGCCAATAGTTGCAACAGCGCACTTGTATAGCGAGGTAAGTCTTGCAGGACTTATGGAAATCTGGAACAAGTACGTTGCATGGAGAAATAAACCGAAAGTTTATCATCAGGACGAATACGACGATGATGAAACATACGTAACTCAAATGAACGGAAACGATATTTGGGTTATCGAAGACGGTGCAGCGTTCACCATGCTATATCCAGAGGATTATTAACTGGTTAGCCGACTGGAAAGGATTATACCTTCTTTGCCAGGAGGCAATCAATGCAAGCTGATGCTGGCAAGCTTGCTGTCATAAAGCAAATCCACATAAGGAAGCACCATCCTTAAAGGTGCAATTCTGGCAGAGGTGAGACCGAGCACCAACGCCAGAAATAAAATCCTGAGATCCCCAGGTGTAGATAATAAACGTCCGTTTAATATGCCCCGAACTTGATTATATGAACCCCCTTTTAACCTGAGCAGAAATTGTATAAAATAACTCCATAGGTACATTTTTATTAACTGACATGAATTACGCCTACATCCGGGTCAGTACAGACAAGCAGACGACTGAAAATCAGAGATTTGAGATCCTTAAATTTGCGGACGAGAAAAAAATAACCATTGATAGCTGGCTCGAAGAGACAGTTAGCGGAACCAAGAGAGTTTCAGACAGGAAACTTGGGGAGTTAATTCAAACACTTACAAAAGGCGACCGGCTAATTGTCACCGAGCTAAGCCGCTTAGGAAGAAGCCTTCTTGAAGTAATGAGCATCCTCCATACTCTGATGGAGAAAAACGTGCAGGTATACACCACAAAGGAACGGTACGAACTGGGGAATAACATATCTTCCAAAGTGCTTGCTTTTGCATTCAGCTTGTCCGCTGAGATTGAACGGTCGATGATATCATCCAGAACACGCGAGGCCCTTCGTAGAAAGAAGGCAGAAGGCGCAAAGCTGGGAAGACCAAAGGGGAGTTTTTCAAAACAGACTAGGCTTACAGGTAAAGAGGAAGATATAAGGGAGCTTCTAAAAAGCAGAGTATTGGATAGTGCCATAGCAAGGATATTCAAGGTAAACCGCATAACCCTAACAAAGTTTGTGAATAGCAGAGTTTTAAGAAATAGCGTATAAGGTAGTTTAGGCATGAGTCATCTCAATAGAATTCATGTAATCATATTTACGTTTTATATGCTATAGGTTATAATTAACTGACTTACTTTATCTCTTGAAGCTTTAAGAGATTAGAACCTTTCATACCTTAGTACTTTTTACTGAACATCCTATAGGTGAGGTAATGTTTTATATATTCATTTATATTATTTGTTTACCGCTTAACCTATGTTTGCTATTAATAACATTTGTTAAATATAAACGTTATAAAAATAGAACATCTATTATATGGATAATCATATGGAGCATAGATTTTGTCACTTTTTTTATCAATTATTGTTTCATTTTCGTTGAGTTTTTACTACTCTTCAATTCTTCCTAAATCAATTAGTACTTTTCCTATTTCGACCCCCATCCTGATTGTGAATTTGCCGCCGTCCTCAATAGATATAGTTACGGATGCCCCACTTTCGATGCAGGTTAACCAAGCGTATATAGTCAAAGTTTCTCTCATTCCAAAGGGTCAAACCGTTGTTTCAAGTCTTATGATTGAAAAGGCGAGTGCAACTACTACTGATACACTTCCTGTAGGAACACCAGGTACATCTCTCAAAAATGCCTTTGGTTTAGGATATGAACCTTACGCAACCGCAACCCTATCTCCAAATGAATATCCACTCGACATTACTCCTATTCAACCGGTAGAACGATCTCTTAGGCAACAAAAGATTGAATGGAAATGGTCAGTAATCGTGCTGATAAGTGGTACCCAGTTCCTAGATGTGGATATTGAGGTTACTTGGAAATCAGCTAGTGGTATCCAACAAGGACCTTATAGAATTGGGGACAAGCAATTTCATATTGATGTCACAGAGCCTGTTCAAACACCAACGGCAACACCTACCCCAGTACCTCCCATATCTGTGTCGCCTATTAAAATTGATTTAGGCGCAATACTAAATAGTTTGTTGCCTTATATAGTGGGAACAGGAGGATTAATAGCGATACTTATTCCTTTGGCTAGAAGACATTTCAATAAAAGTAAGGCTTCTAGGCCTCGATCCAATACAAAGAGCAGTAATAAGAAACACAAGTATTGACCCTTTTGTTAAGTTGTTTTCGTAATATGTAGCAACCGAGTATAAGGCTAATTATAACCGGTTTTCCTGACCCCCTACTTTTCCTACTGCTACGCTAAAAATCCTCTGCTGCCAGGTCTCCAATTTCGTCCAGATCGCAGAGATGTAACCTATAGCTGGCAGATGGGCAGGCTATAGTGATAAACTTGGCCTCCCTCAGATACACAAATTGCTGAGTTCATAAAAGTCGTTCAGTTTGACAAACAAGCAGCATTTTACTATGATAATGACTTCAATTCTCCTACAAGAGTGAAAACTGAATGTATATTAGCTTTTGCGAGATATAAAATTTAAAGTATTAACGATACATCTATCCATTTCGCTACGTAGTTCCCTGAACTTAAACCTGATAAAACTCCATCCTTGCTTCTCAAGCTCTAATTGCCTTCTTTTATCATGTGCTATTTGATCTGGAGAACTGTGATAATGTTCACCGTCAACTTCAATAGCTGTTTTTGTAGGAAGGTGAACAAAATCTATTCGATATTTGCCGACCTGATATTGAGGAGATAGATCGACCAAACATCTTGTCTTCCAAGCAACCCAAAACAATTCCTCTAGTGGACTATCAAATTGTGGAGCTGAATGCTGGTATTCTTCTTCAGGATCAAAAGACTCCTCGTTCCAAAACTGCTCTAGCTTATAACTCCATACTAAATTACATTCAGTACATCTTACTCCGTAAGAGAAAGAAGTAAATGTATTATCCCAATTATATACAAAGTTTTCTGCATCTTCTGCATAATAAAAATTTACGCTTGCCCAGTTATACAAAAAGTTTACTCGGTTCTCTCTTACATAATGTTGTTGAACATTACCGCAAAATTTACACTTAACGAATATCATAATCAAAGGCACATCATCGCAGTCCCAATCTTCGGGGAAGTCAAAGTATCTATTCACAAAGGATTTGATAGACATTTCATTAATATCAGTGTCATTCTGTCTGTGAAACCAATCTTTAGGCCAACCAAAGTATGACATACGAACTACATGCCTTTCCTACTATTTGTGGGAAAAAGTTGAAGGTTGTTTTAGCTTTGAAAATCATCATCAATCTCAGGTAACATGTTCTTGTCTGGCACTTCTTCAGAAATTTCTAAGTAAGTTAAAAGTTTATCCATTCCATATTCCAAAGCCTTCTCTATGGCCTGAATAAAAGTAGAAGCTACCCCTCTTCGATCTAAGAATGCCCATGTATACTCATCGTGATCTTGTTTAATTGAGATTGCAATAGACAAGCCATCAAGCATCTGTATTAGCTCTTGCTCTCTAAAAACCCTTACTTGAGCTGTTTGATTTTCTATCCAGTCAGCAATTCTATCGGAAGTGATCTCATCTGACCAACTATTGGCAACCTCATTCTTAAAGTTAATATGAAGTTTCCAACTCATACATTGTCCAGAGTCAAGTTGCTCTTTTGATGGCTCTTCCCCTAGATAATCAGCAAGAATTGATAATGCTAAGTCAGCCGCTCTCGCTTCTTCTTTTGCCTCATCATCATCCCATCCCCTAAAATTGTAATATTTTTCAAAATGGTAGGATATTTCTGTGAGTGAGTCACCATTGACCATCCAAAAGACAGAGCCATCTACGTCATACACACGTTTGTACAACTTCCATTCACTCATATCCCCTTTTCCTCCGATGAAGTATTCTATTTAATGCTCGAAAGGACTCTTTAATTCATGACTAATCAAATGGCTAAAAGCTTTACAGCTCCATATTTTAACTTAACAATATGAGAGTAGCAAGAAATTTATACTTAAAGGCTAACATAGCTATATTTCGATTTTTTGATACAATATCTTTTTATAGCAGTCAATTTTATGAAGCATTCATTCAGTATTTCCCTTATACTCAGGTTACTTTAGAGTCAGTAAACCGCATAAAAGAGCTGTTATAATCATATCTCTAAATCTCCTACTTTTGGCATAACTGAGCCATAAACCAACCGCTCGATAGCCACCCAGATACCAGCTTGTAACAGATTTTACCCCATAGCAGGTAATTCTCCACGCTACAGAATGAAATATCTCCTATTCGATCAAAAGTTGACTTATTTAGTATAAAAGGTATAAAATGTACGAAATAGTATTTTAGATGGATTCTATGCAAGAGCCAATAAAACAAACAATGAAATCATCGGCAGTCCGTGACCATTGGAGCGAAGTAGTAAATGATGTGTTTACGAAGAAAAAAACGATTAGAGTGAAAAAAAGTGGCCTGACTGTTTTAGGTTTAGTACCCCCAGAAGACCTGCAATTAATACAAGAGTTCAAGGCAGAGAAACTCAGGGTTGAAAATCTCCTGGATAAAATAAGTACTGCTTTTGAGGGTGTTCCAGAGGAAGAGATACAACGTGAAATTGAAAAGGCTCAGCTTGAAGTATGGGAAGAGTATCAACGGAATACATCCGGTAAATAACGGTGAAGGTCATTTTAGATGCAAATATTCTTGTCTCCTTAAAGACTGCGAGAAAAGCAAGTCCGATTCAAGAGCTTCGGCAGCTCTGGTTAATAAAGAACGCCTTTCAGGTTGCCATGTCAGACTATATTCATGAAGAAGTTGTACGAACGTTATACAAGCCGTACTTTCTAAGCAAATTAGATCATGACGCAAGAATTGAATATCTCTGGAGGTTGAGAAAAATAACCACGCGAGTTGAGGTAACAACAACTGTCGTTGAAGCAGCAGCCCATCCGAAAGACGACCCTATTGTTGCAACGGCAATTGACGCTCATCTCAAGCATATCATCACAGGCGATAAGCCATTTCAAAGAAAAGCTCCCCACATATTTGAAACATACGAGATATCAGTATTAACCCCAGAAGCTTTTATAGATGAGGAAAAAGACTTCCGCGGCTTTTCTGTGCTATTATATGCTCATCATTCATCATTGTCACTCTGTGGCAGAGCCTGTCAAGTATTGCTGAGGCCCAGGTATCTACTCTATGAAGTAACGGTAAGAGGACTCAGGAATGCTGAATAATGCTCACGCCAGAAAGCAGAGGAGCAAATGTCTCGCTCAACGAGCCCAGCACCAGGCCGTAGCAGTCGCCATTCAATAAACTCGATAGTGAGGCTTGCCCTCTGGAACTGGCGTCAGCACCGCTTTCTCCTCCTGGTGACAGGCGTAGGGATGATAACGGCTGTCATGCTTGTTTGTACCACTCCTCTCCTCACAGAGGTGATGCAGACCGCCGGGTTACGCAGCGTCCTTAATGCAACCCCCGACAGCGCAGAAATTACCCTTCGTGCTACTGTAGCAGGGCTATCTACACAAAACCTCGAGAACGTCTACCAGTCACTTAGCCCCCCCTTGCAAGAACACCTGGGAGCCTACCTGAACGGCCCACCAGCACTCGAAATACTGT
>Ga0099828_10000994_pt1 | contig 18187 bp, 13 predicted proteins | sample CZO8metaG_2_FD_79338 | JGI IMG/M metagenome (GOLD analysis project Ga0099828, IMG submission 79338) | Vadose zone soil microbial communities from the Eel River Critical Zone Observatory, Northern California, USA - CZOApr15con2H1.8 metaG | ecosystem: Environmental > Terrestrial > Soil > Vadose... | reverse complement strand
GACGTTGTTCAGGATTCCCGAGATGACGATGGCGGTGAAATTGCCGAAGAACACCAGCGGCAACAACTGCGCGAGCACCTGCCCCTGGTTCTGGCCCAGGATTTCAGAATAGCCGACCGAAAGCGGGATCGCTCCCTCGCCTACGCCTCCGGCCATGATCGGAATGACAACGAAGAATAAACTGCGCCACGCGCCGAGTCCGGCCAGCCACCCTACGGTGACGCCAACGATGATCGCCAGGATGGACCCAGCCGCGAGGGGAACGCAGATTTTTAGGAAGCCCTCGATCATGGCCTTGCGATCCATGCTCAGGATGCTCCCCACGACGACCGCTGCAATGAACAGGTAAATGAAGTTGGTTGAATTGGTGAAAGCCGTGACCGTCTGGATGAACTGTGCCGGCAAAAGGTGCGCGTCCACCAGGTACGAGGGAAGAAAAATGGTAACCAACGCCGCGCCGCCGACGCTGCGCAGAAGGGGAATGTGCTTGCCAATCTCAGCGCAAGTAAAACCGCCGAGCACCAGGGCGGCCATCATCATGTTGATCTCACCGCTCATATTTCCGGTAAGGGCGAAGCCGGCGACAAGCGCAAGCAGGACGAGATAGACCGGCAACGGAATGATTCCGATCCGGTAATTCATGAGTGCTCTCAGGCCAGCAAACGACCCCCAACGGGCCCGCACCGCCGGCTTGGCGTAGTCTATCTCCGTGGGGTTTTGCATGGGACGGGTCACAAATTTCGATGCATCCGGCATCTCATCACTTGGCGCGTGCCGCGTATCTCAGACGGATTGCGATCGGTTTTGTTCACGTGGTTGTTTTGCGAGCAAAGCCCGGGCGCGTGCGACCACCGGGACGTCGATCATCTTGCCTTCGAACACGCAGGCCCCTTTGCCCGCCTCCAACGATTCCTCATAGGCGCGGATCATGCGTTTCGCGCGATCGATCTCCTCGGCGGAGGGTGCGAAAGCCTCGTTCAGGATGGCGACGGCGCTCGGGTGCACGCACGTGGCGCCGTCGAAGCCGAAGGCGCGGGCCTCCTGGGCCGCGCGGGTTATGCCCGCGATGTCGCGGAAATCGGCGACGGAACGCAGCAGACCAAACGAGAGCACACCGGCCGCTTTCGCTGCCATGTGTACCATCAACTTGGGGAAGCGCAGCACCTCGGGCGTGGGTTGCGCGTCCATCGCGGTGGCCAAGTCCTCTGAGCCGGTGATCAGACCGAACACCCGCGGAGTCGCGGCGGCAAGGACTCGAGCGTCGAGCACGGCACCGGGATCTTCGATCATGGGCACGAGCACGGTCTTCTGCCGGCGCCCCATAGCGTCCTCAACTTCGTCGAGAAGCCGGTCCACGCGCTTCAGTTCGCCGGGATGTCTTGCCTTCGGAACGAACAGCCCAAACGCGCCGGCGCGGCAGGCGGCTTGTGCGTCGGCGAGGATCATGTCTTCATTCGAGTTGATCCGTACAAACACCGCGGCCCCATGGCGCGAGACGGCCGGAACCGCTTCGCCGAGCCCGGCGCGCGCCTTCTCCTTCTCGTTTGGTGCGACCGAATCTTCCAGGTCCAGGATTATGGCATCGGCGCCTCGTTCGTGCGCCTTGGGAATGAAGCGCTCGGAGCTCGCCGGCACGTACAGCAGTGAACGGATCATGTGGCTGCCTTTCCCGGCACTCGGGGTCCTGATTTATTCCTCAGCCGCTTACACCGTGAGATTCCCCTCGGCCGCGATGCCAGAGGCAAGCAGCTCTCTGTAGGCCGTGTCGTCGACACCAATTTCTTCGAGCAGCTCCCGGTTGTGCTCACCCAAATGTGGAGCGGGTGTGCGAATGGATCCCGGCGTTCCTAGGAACCGCGCCACCACATGATGCATCGGCAAGGCGCCCATCTCGGGATCGGGATAGTCGGCCACCAACTCGCGCTCAATCACGTGCGGGTCTTCCAGGATCTGCGAAATGTCGTAAACCGGTCCGATGGTGACCTCGGCCTGCTCGAAGAACGCCACGTTGTCCGCCTGGACCCGCTGTGCGATGAACGCGCCGATGAGTGCGTCAAGCTCCTCGGCGTGGTCCACTCGGTCGTTGTTGGTACGGAAGCGCGGATCGCTGACCAAATCCGGCCGGCCGATGGCATGCATCAAACGCTCAGTCATCTTTTGCGTGGATGCCGAGAGCGCCACGTATTTGCCGTCCTTGCATTCGTAAACGTTGCGCGGCGCGGAATTGCTCGAGCGGCTCCCCGTCCGCGGCCTCACCTTCTTGGTCAGCCGGTAGTTTGCGGCATGCGGGCCGAGCATTGCGAACAGTGGATCGAGGAGCGGAAGGTCAATCACCTGGCCACGCCCGCCGTTCTTCTCGACCTCGCGCAATGCGATCATTGCGGCTGCGGCGCCATACAATCCGGCCACGCCATCGGCCAAATACATTGGCGGCAGCACCGGCTCGCGATCGGCAAATCCGTTCATCGCCGCGAAACCTGACAGGGCCTCTATCAGCGTACCGAAACCTGGACGCCGCCTGTACGGCCCAGTCTGACCCCAGCCTGAGATGCGGATGATCACCAAGTTCGGATTGCGTTCGAGGAGCGTTTCCGGCGCCAGCTCCATCTTCTCGAGCGTGCCGGGCCGGAAGCTCTCGATGAAAAGATCTGCCGAGGGAAGGAAGCGGAGCAGCAGTTCTCGGGCTTCGGGCCTGCGCAACTCCAGGCACAAGCTTTTCTTGTTCCGCGCGTAAATTTTCCAGTGCGTAGACACGCCATTCGTGTGCCAAGCCCGCAAGGTATCGCCGGCGGGCGGTTCGACCTTGATGATCTCCGCGCCGAAGTCGCCCAGGATCTGCGTCAGCACATTGCCGGCAAACAGACGCGACAAATCGAGCACGCGCAGTCCCGCCAGCGTGCCTTGGGCGTCCGGCGTGTAGTTGCGTTTCTTCAATGCCATGTGAGTCGGGTCACTCAGCTTTCATCCAGCCGGAATTTTCTAGATAAAAGAGCGGCTCGCGTGGCCCCCATAGTGGGCCCGTGAAAATGATGATGGGTTGTAACGCTTGGATTTCAGCTCCGCTGAAGCAAGGGCCGCAGCTCTCGAATATTCTTCACGCTTTCAATTGCCAGCACCTTCTCGATCAGGTTGTTGCAGGCCGCTGCACCGAGCACCGGGGTCATTAAATCGCGCGCCTTCGCAACGACCTCCTCTCGCGACATGGGGTTTTCTGCCGAACCCCGCACTGCATGCACGCGCTCGCTCAGATGCGTGCTATCCGTTAGCGTGACCTCCACGATGGCCTCCCGTGCTGGAAACGCCTTCTGCAGCTCCTCATCGCCTACGAGTTGCACCTTGGCCCGCTGGCGGAGGGTCGCAGGATCCTGCATGCGCGCCACGTCATGGGACGAACGGAAAGTGACCGTCTTGTCGATTAGCAGCACCGCGATGAGGTGCTGGAGGCAAATGTCAGGGAGAGTGCGGTTATCCACGATTGTGCTCTCAGAGGTGGGGAGGCGCACAATGATCTTCTGCACCTGTTCTGGGTTGAGGGGGCGCTTCTTCAGCAGGTTTTCCAAAGCATCGAGGGCCGCTTGAATGGGCGATCCCACCGTCCATTTCTTGATATTCGTCCGCGTCACCTCGACGCGTTCACCGAGCTTCTCCACGAGGCCCGATGGATTGGCCTCTGGCGCGAAGGCTTGTAGAAAATTGTCGGCGCCGGAGAACACGTCATCCACCCCCGTCCACCCCCCGTGCACCAGTAACGCAGCGGTGACTCCGTTACGCGCCGGCATTCCGGCGAAGACGAATCCCTTTTCGATATGGTCGGTATCGCGCTGCCAGGAGGCGATGCCCGAGGCTTCCTGCGCCGTGTAATCGAGCATCCAGCGCATCTGCTGTGCGCTCAAATTCGCCGCGCAGCCCGCGGCCGCCGCAGCGCCGAAGGTTCCCGCAATGCTGTGGCTGCTCCGGTGATCCTTGAACATCACGGCCTGACCGCCCATCGTCATCGTCACGCGGGGTCCAATGTCATAGCCAAGCGCCACCGCCCGAAGGAACTGCGTGCCGTCAACACCGAAATGCTCTCCGGCTGCCAGTGCGGCGGGCACGATCGCGCAGCCCGGATGGCACTGAGAAGGCGCATGCGAATCGTCGGTCTCGTCCGAATGCGCGAGGACTCCGTTGGCGAGCGCCGCCTCGATCGCGCCGCAAAGCACGTTTGAGCCGGCGACGGTGGCAACTTTCTCGCCACCATAAGCGCGGGCGAACTGAATCGCCGCGCGCCCCGGCGGGAGCTCCGATCCGGAAACCATGGCGGCCAGCGTGTCCAGTGTATGGCGCTTGGCCTTTTCCACCACCTCCGGCGGGAGTTCGCGGTTGCGCGCCTCGCCCATATAGGTGCTGAGCTTGGTCATCACGGGGCTGATGGTGTCGGCCGCCACCAACACCCGCGGCGCCAACGCAGCGCCAGCCATGACCCAGCCGGCGCTCCGCAACAGGGTCCGCCGGCTCAAGTTTGCGCCGCTGTTCGAGACTCTCATCGGTGCGTTTCGATTGCGTCGCATAAACTGTCCCTCACTGTCTTGGGTGCGGATCACCGACTATAGAGGTTAGCCTGCTCGTCGCTTCCCCGATGCCCGGCACATCTTAGCATCCATCGCCTAACCCTTGCGTATTTTTGGGGGCCACCGAATCCTACGGGTGGTTCATCCGAGACGGTTTTTCATTCTGAATCTTGAGAATTGGAAGGCATAATCACGGTCGAGATGGGAGCCAGTGTTGCTAGTCGGGTCCGGTCCAAGGAGCTTTATGGTGTGGCATGAAGTGAAGGTCCACCCCTCCGCGGCGAATTTTCCAAGGGACAAGCAGTTAGCCTGGAAGATCGCCGCAGTTGCTGCTGACCCTGTGGGCGTGGAAACGGACGTAGCGGACATGATTGCGAATCGCATCATAGACAATGCCGCCGTCGCGATCGCTGCGATCAACAGGCGTCCGGTTGTCTCCGCGCGTGCCATGGCGCTCGCGCACTCGCGCAAGGCCGGCGCCGCCGTACTCGGCGTCCCCTCAGAGCAGACCTTCTCGCCAGAGTGGGCGGCCTGGGCAAATGGCACAGCCGTCCGCGAACTGGATATGCACGATACTTTTCTGGCTGCCGATTACGGCCATCCTAGCGACAACATCCCACCAATCCTCGCTGTGGCCCAGGCCATGGGGAAGTCGGGTAGAGACCTGATCCGCGGAATTGCCGCGGCCTACGAGATCCACATCAATTTGATACGTTCCATCTGCTTGCACAAACACCAGATCGATCACATCGCCCATCTTTGCCCGGCGCAAGCCGCGGGGATCGGGGCACTGCTCAATTTCCCCACGGAAACGATCTACCAAGCGGTTCAGCAGGCCGTGCATGTAAGCTTCACCACGCGGCAGTCGCGTAAGGGCGAGATCAGCAGTTGGAAGGCGTACGCTCCGGCACATGCCGGCAAGCTCGCGATCGAGGCCGTGGACCGGGCCATGCGCGGCGAGAATTCCCCCAGCCCGATCTACGAGGGCGAAGAAAGCGTAATTGCCTCGCTACTCGATGGCGCGGAGGCGATGTACTCAGTTCCCTTGCCGGCGCCCGGCGAACCCAAGCGCGCGATCCTCGAAAGCTATACGAAGGAGCACAGCGCGGAGTACCATGCGCAAGCCTTGATTGATCTGGCGTTTCGCATGCGTGCGCAGGTCGCCGATCTTTCGCAAGTGGAAAGGGTCATCATCCACACGAGCCAGCATACTCACGAGGTGATCGGCACTGGCGCCAACGACCCGCAGAAGATGGATCCGAAGGCCAGCCGGGAAACGATGGACCATTCGATCATGTACATCTTTGCTGCCGCGCTCGAAGACGGCCGCTGGCACCACGTCGAAAGCTATACGCCGGAGCGCGCCAGCCGCCCAAGCACTCAGCGACTCTGGCGCAGCATCGAGACGCGAGCCGATCCCGAATGGACGCGCCGCTACCACTCCGAGAACCCTGCGGAAAAGGCGTTCGGGGGGCGAGTCGAGATATTCTTTCGAGACGGCGTGCGCGTGGTGGACCAGATCAGTGTGGCCAACGCTCATCCTCTGGGGGCGAAACCATTCACCCGCGAAGATTACTGCCGCAAATTTCAAGCGCTTACGGAATCCACCCTCTCGGCGCAGGAGTCGCGCCGTTTTCTTGAGACTGTGCAGGAACTGCCTGATATGCCGGCGGGCGAACTCCGCAGGCTCAATCTGGCGGTGCCAGCGGAAAAACTGGTTCAAGGCAAGCAGGGCATCTTCTGAAACACAGCGCCTCTAGCCCACCACGGGAACGTGGAAGAGAATTGTCGCGAGCCTGGGTCACGGAGCGGAGACCATGACGACAACCGATCAGGCGTTGATGGGCCGGGAGGCGGCTGCCATCAGCGCGCGGCTGGACCGGCTTCCGGCCTCGCGGTATATCTGGCGTCTGGTATTGCTTCTCTCGTTGGGCGGCTGTTTCGAGTTCTACGATCTTTTCTTCACAGCCTACATCGGCCCCGGCCTGGTGCGCAGCGGTCTTTTCTCCACTGCCTCGATTTCTTTTTTTGGCTTCAGCGGGTTGGCCGCGTTTGTGGCCGCCACTTTCGCGGGACTCTTTCTGGGGACGCTTGTATTTGGATTCATGGCCGACAAATTCGGACGGCGGCTGATTTTTACCGGATCGCTGCTGTGGTATGCAACGGCGACCTTGGTGATGGCCTTTCAACATACCGCCGCGGGGGTTGTATGGTGGCGCATGATTGCCGGCATTGGCATCGGCGTGGAGCTGGTCACGATCGATACGTACATTGCGGAGCTGATGCCGAAGCAGCTTCGCGGGCGCGCCTTCGCGATTAATGAAGTCATTCAATTCACCACCGTACCGCTAGTGGCTCTCATCGCGTGGCTGCTGGTGCCGTTCAGCCCCTGGGGCTTCGACGGCTGGCGCTGGGTGGTGCTCATCGGTTCGATTGGCGCGGTCTTTGTTTGGTTCATTCGTCAACGCATTCCGGAAAGCCCGCGGTGGCTGATCGCTCAGGGCAAGCTATCCGAAGCAGAGCGGGTGACGAGCGCGATGGAAGCGCGAGTGGCAGGAGAGTTGGGCGTGCCGCTGCCGCCGCCGAACGTGGCAACACCCGTCGAGCAACGGGGCAATTTTCTGCAGATCTTTCAGGCGCCCTATGGCGCCCGCACGCTCATGCTCATGGTGTTTCACTTCTTTCAAACGATCGGCTTCTACGGATTCGCGTCCTGGGTGCCCACGCTGCTGATCGCCAACGGGATCGAGACCACGTCCAGCTTGCAATACTCGTTTGTGATCGCCATCTCCGCGCCGTTCGCCCCGTTGCTGGCGTCCGCGGTCGCGGACAAGTTCGAGCGAAAATGGCAAATCGTCTGGAGCGCCGTCGGCATCGCCGTGTTCGGCGTGCTGTTCGCCCGCCAGCGGAACCCCGTCTGGCTGATCTGGTTCGGCGTGATGCTGACCTGCGCGAACAACTGGATGTCTCTGGCGTTTCACGCCTACCAGGCAGAACTGTTTCCCACGCGAGTGCGCGCGCAAGCCGTCGGCTTTGTCTATTCATGGAGCCGCTTGAGCGCGATCTTCACCAGCTTAATGATTGGCTTCTTCCTCCGCGACTTCGGCGTGGGTGGAGTTTTCGCCTTCATCGCGGCGTCCATGCTTGTCGTGGTGCTTTCCATCGGCGTATTCGGCCCACGCACGCGAGGCCTTGCCCTTGAAGTGATTTCTCATTGATAGCAACGAAACGAATCGCGCAATCCCCTGTGGCAGACCTTTTTTTGCGGAACTATGATTCAGGAAATGGGGTGTCTGTTTTCTTTGTGGCTAGTCTGGTTGGGCTGGTGTGTTACGATTTGCGCGGCAACCTGATCTTCCGGGGGAGCGTGCGATAGAACTCGGCCCCTTCCCCGTCGATGTTTACACCTCAAGTGACAAGGCCCCATTGAGAACGCGAGAGGAGACGTCATGCGACACATGCTGGCAGTCGGTATGCTTCTGGCGGCCCTGATTTTCACTGCGGCAGTTGCGCCGCCCAGCTTCGGCGATGACGCCGATCAACTCCTCACCATTGACCACTACGTTTCCGTACGCTCTGCGGTGCCGTCGATCGCAGGCCAGCCTGCGCAGATCTACGTGCGGGAGAGGCTGCGCGCGGCAAGTGTTCTTCGTGGCACTTCTGTGGCGGACCGGGTGGTGCTGTTTGTCCACGGAGCAGGCACGCCCGCAGAGGTAGCGTTCGACGTGCCCTACCAAGATTACAGTTGGATGGCGTACCTCGCCAAGGCCGGCTTCGACGTGTTCGCGATGGATGTCACGGGTTATGGCCGTTCAACACGGCCGCCAGCGATGAATGATCCGTGTAATCTCGCGCCCAATCAGCAAGCGGCTTTGGTCCCGAGCCTGCTCTCCGCGCCGTGCGCACCGAGCTATCCGCGCCAGGCGACAACGATCGCCTCGGACTGGAACGACATTGCCGCCGTCGTTGACTACGTTCGAGCGTTGCGTCGCGTGGATCGCGTGAGCCTCGTTGCCTGGTCGCTGGGCGGGCCGCGAGCCGGTGGCTACACGTCGCAGCACCCTGATAAGGTGCAAAAGCTAGTCTTGCTGGCTCCTGGGTACAACCGGACTACTTCTGCGAGTGCGCCGGAACAGGTCCCTGCGGAAGGTCCCGCCATGAATACGCAATCACACCAGGATTTCACCGCGAACTGGGATCGCCAGGTGGGGTGTCCGGATCAATACGACCCGGCGGCCAGCGACAGCGTCTTGTCGGAATTGATCAAGTCGGATCCAGTCGGAGCAACCTGGGGTCCGGGTGTGCGGCGCGCTCCCCAGGTGACTACCTGGGGCTGGAATGCTGCGGCCGCGGCCAAGACGCAAACTCCTACGCTCATGGTCTCCGGTGAGCACGACAAGCAGGTACCTCAGGAGCGGGTGCGGGCGCTGTACGCGGACCTCGGTTCACGCCAGAAGGTGTTCATCGACTTGGCCTGCTCGTCGCACAACGCGATGTGGGAAAGGAACCACGCGCTGTTGTTTCGCGCGTCGCTCGAGTGGCTGACCAAAGGCACAGTGGAAGGGAAACAGGAGGGCATGCTGCGCCTCGGATATCCACCGGCCGAAGCGCCGCACTGATGATGTAAAGATGCGGCTGCAGGACGAGCTCGCGGGGACCGAGAACCGCATCGCGGTCGAGCGCAAGCGAAACAACGACGCGGTGCAGGACTACGACACCTGCATCGGCCTATTCCCAAACAACTTTGCTGGGTGGGCAGAATTCCAGCGCAATAACGCGTACTTCGCAGCTTCCGAGGCCTCCCGCGAGGCCCCGACAGTACAATTTGCTGGCCCGGACCGTTGAGTGAATTCAACGCGGCGCCCCAAGCTCTTGCGAACGCGTTCAAGCCAAAATCGGGAAGAGTTGATTTGAATCCTTTCGCGCGCGCACTTTTGCCTTTATTCTCATCCGGATCATTTGAACCCTAAGGAGAACCTCTATGTCGGAAACAATTGGATTGATCGGCTTGGGAAATATGGGGCAACCCATCGCGGCCAACCTTATGCGGGCGGGTTACAAGCTGCGCGTGTACAACCGGACGCCGGGGAAGGACGGCTCGCTGGTGGCCAGCGGCGCCGTGTCCGTGGCGCGCTCAAGTGAAACTGCCGAGCCGCGCGGCATCGTCTTGACGATGCTGACCGACGACGCTGGGCTCGAAAATGTTTGCACGCAATCGGCGTCGTTCGTCGAAAGGCTTGGGCCAGGAGGGATTCATATTTCCCTGAGCACGGTTTCTCCAGCGATCTCCCGCCGCATGGCCGAGCATCACGCCAAGTCCGGCGTGGCGTTCGTCAGTGCTCCCGTGTTCGGCAGGCCGGACGCCGCAGCCGCGGCGCGGCTGTGGATTTGCGTCTCGGGGCCTGAGAAGGCCAAGAACAGGGTGGCGCCAATTCTCAAAGCGATTGGGCAGGGCACGTTCGATTTTGGAGAAGATCCTGGCGCCGCTAACGTCGTGAAGCTGTGCGGAAACTTCCTGATCGCCTCCGCTATTGAGGGGCTTGCAGAAGGGTTCGTCTTCGCCGAAAAGAACGGCGTCCCGGCATCGCAACTGGCCGACATGCTCGGGCAAACGTTCTTTGCGTGTACCGCTTATCGAAATTATTCGAAGATTATCGCTGAAAAGCTGTACGAGCCCGCTGGCTTTCGTCTTGTCCTTGGCCTGAAAGATATGAACCTCGTGCTCGACGCCGCGACATCGGCCTCCGTGCCCATGCCTTTGGCCAGCCTGCTGCGCGACCGCTGGTTGTCGTCGCTCGCCAAAGGGCGCGGGAACCTGGATTGGTCGGGAATCGCGTTGGCCGCGGCCGATGACGCAGGATTGAACTCCCCGACCCAAAAGAAGATTTGAGAGCTTGCCCTGCCACAGGTCGGCGTGTACCGCAATTTCGGAACCTTCACCACCGAGGCCACAGAGAACACTGAGGAAGACACAGAGAAAACAAATCTGATCACTTCGAGCGCGAAAGGTGCGACATAAATTTCACAATTCTATCGCCGTTCAAATTTGCCGCGCCGTGCGCAAATTCTCGGGTTCGCTCGGAGGGCCGAGCCTCAGCCCGGCCGTATCCGAGCTTTTCTTAGTCGGCTTTAGCCGCTGAAGCTTACTTTGGTTGCGGCTGTGTCCTCTGTGCGCTCCGTGGTGAAACTATCTCGAACTGGCGTGTAGATTTTCATTCTAGCGCGCAGCTTTCACCGTCGCTCGGCAAAGAAAGATTGAAGTAGCGCGGCGGATTCTTCCGCGAGGACGCCGGAGGTCACGTCGACGCGGTGATTCAGTGTGGGGGAGTCGAGCACTTGCATGCAGGTGCGCACCGCGCCGCCCGTGGGGTCGTCGGCGCCGTAAATCAGCCGAGCGATCCGCGCCTGCACCAGAGCCCCCGCGCACATGGCGCAAGGCTCGATCGTCACATACAGGGCCGCGCCCGGCAGGCGATAATTGCCCACGGCCTGCGCGGCGGCGCGCAGGGTCAGTATTTCGGCGTGCGCGGTGGGATCACAATCGCCGATCATCCGGTTGCCTGCCGAAGCCAAAACGCGATTCTCCAACACCAAGACGGCGCCGACTGGAACTTCTCCGTGCAGGGCCGCCGCTCGCGCCTGGCCGATCGCCACAAGCATGTAGTCGCCGTCGGTCACGTTGGAGGCGCAGCCGTGGAGGTAAGGAGGCATTCCAAGATCATCACATCGTGAAGCCCGTCGCGCAGGCGCGCATGAGCGACCTGGCGGCCCACGTCGCGCCAACCGGCCGCGCGCACCAACAGCAAGGCATCCCGATTCTCGGCCAATATGCGGCCGACCAACTTGCGATAACCGAGCTTCCCGGCCGTCTCCTGGATAGCGCCCAAGAGTTGCCGCCCCACGCCGTACCCGCGGAACGAGCGCCGCACATACACGTAAACCTCGCCAATATCGTCAAGCGCGATGCGGGGGTCATAGGAAACCAATGTAGTCCACCCGGCGACCCAGTTCTTTACGTCGGCGACCAGGATGGGGTGCTTCGGATCCTGTTCGGCAGCGGTAATCCACAAACGCTGGTCGTCCACCTGCCGGGGGGCAGCGTCAAACGTCTCCATGTGGTCCTGCACGGCTTCGTTGAAAATTTCGCAAAGCGACGCTGCATCGTCTTCGCGCGCGGGACGGATCTGGAGTTGCGGCCGTATGGTCGCAGTTCCCATCGCCGCGATTGTATCACTGCGGTACAGTTCGGATGATTCACCATTCCGCGTTGCTCAAAAAATTTATCGGACCAAGCTAGCGGCCTCAGTGCCCGCAACGGCCGCAGTCTCCTGCCGGGCACTGCGCCTCAGCTCTTCTGCTCGTGTCCTCACTTGAGAAGGCGGGAACGGAAGGCCAAAACTGGCCCGCCTGTAACAGAATCTTGAGTCTTGCTGCCAACTCAATCAGCAGACAGGTGTTATACTCTGGCCATTCCCGGGGAACACGAACAGGCAGGGGTTAAGGAGCAATCGATGACGGCCCCGTCGCCCGAGCAAGTCTCCCGACTACGTAAAACCTGCAGGCTGGGGCAAGACGCAGTGCTCGTGGAGGAAACTGCCGAAGTGCCGAAGGTTTCATCTGATCCCTTGTTGGGCGATTGGCGGTTGGGCAAGGCTTGGCTGGCTCGGGCTATGAGAAACGCGGTGGCGATCAAATGATGGAGCCTGAACATAGGCAAAGAATCAAGCAGCTTTATCACGCGGCGCTGGAGCGAGATGAGAGCCAGCGCGCGGCGTTCCTGCAACAGAGCTGCGCGGGCGACGACGCGCTGCGGCAAGAAGTGGAATCGCTGCTCGCGCAGGGCAGTGCCACCGCAAGTTATCTTGAAGGGCACGCTCTGGAAGTAGCGGCCAAAGCCTGGGGAGAAACGCGAGCTTCCTCGCTCGTCGGGCAGCAACTCGCGTCTTACAAAATTATTTCCTTGCTGGGCGCAGGCGGGATGGGGGAGGTTTACAAGGCGCGGGACACGAAGCTTGGCCGCGAGGTCGCCCTAAAAATCCTCTCCAAAAACATTGCCAAGGAGTCTTCCGCCGTGGAGCGCTTTCAGCGGGAAGCGCGCACCGCCTCGGCGTTAAATCATCCGGCGATCGTGACGGTCTATGACGCGGGGACGGCAGACGGGGTCCCATTCATCGTGACGGAGTTGGTGGAAGGAAACACGTTGCGGGTTCTTCTCAAGAGTGCGCTTCCCGTTGAGCGGTGCCGTCAGATCGCACGGCAGGTGCTGGAAGCCCTTGACGCAGCGCATCGCGCGGGGATCGTCCATCGTGACTTGAAGCCTGAGAACATCATGGTACGTTTCGATGGGTATGTGAAAGTGCTGGACTTCGGTCTTGCGAAACTGATGCCGACCTCGCCTCTCCATGGCATGGAATCGACGATCTCGGCGGCTTTAAGCCGCCCGGGTCAGCTCCTGGGCACGGTCGCCTACATGTCCCCCGAGCAAATCCTCGGGCAAGAAGTCGATCAGCGTTCCGACTTGTTCACATTGGCGGTCATTCTCTACGAAATCCTTGCGGGACAACTTCCGTGGCCGCGCAGCTCACCCGTGGATACCATGCACGCCATCCTCCACGCGGACCCACCTCCAATGGATGCCACCTCTCCAACGGCTGCGGAATTCGCCCCCGTTTTGCAGAAGCTTCTCCGCAAAGCTCCCGCGGAGCGCTTTCCATCGGCCGAAGCGGTTTTGGAAGCTCTCGCCGGCCGTACGGGTCAGCAAGAGCCGAAAACGGCGGGGCTTGAGGAGGATGACGAACCGGCGCGACGCTCTCGCACTCTGACCCGGCTGATCGTCCTTCCATTCCGCCTTCTGCGCCGGCACGAAGCGACCGACTTCCTTGCGGTCAGCTTGCCGGACGCCATCACTAACTCGCTGGCTGCGATTGATTCTCTGGTCGTCCGGTCGACTATGGTCGCCTCCCGATTCGCAGCCTCAACGGAAGTCGAGGTGAACTCGATCGCCGAGCAGGCTCAGGTGGACACCATTCTCACGGGTAGCATCCTCTCGGATGGCGAGCATCTCCGGGTGACCACCCAACTCGTCGAGGCTCCCCACGGCACGGTCCTCTGGTCGAACACATCGCAGGTGACTTTGCGCGATATCTTCCAGCTTCAGGACGAGCTGGTCGATCGGATCGTTCAGTCTCTGACGCCTCCTTTGACGGCTCGCGAACACCGTGCCCTCAAGCAAGACGTTCCCGCCAGCGCCATGGCCTACGAATTCTTTCTTCGCGCCAATCAGGTTGCGGCCGCCGCCGACGAATCCAGCATGCTCGTGGCTCGGGATCTCTATCTCCGCTCGGTGCACGCCGATCCGAACTATGCGCCGGCTTGGGCCTGCCTGGGGCGCGTCCACCGCTTTGTCGGCAAGTATGTGGGAGACCAGACCGAAAACCTCGCCCGCGCCGATGACGCGTTTCGGAAGGCCTTCGCACTCAATCCGGAACTGGCTCTCGCGCACAACTTCTACACTACTCTGGAAACTGATTTGGGGCGCGCGATGGAAGCGATGGAGCGTCTGTTGAAGCGGGCCCGCACGCATCGCAACGACCCCAATCTCCTCACCGGCCTGGTTCAGTCCTGCCGTTACTGCGATTTGTCGGAAGCTTCCGTGGCCGCTCACGAATGCGCCAGACGTCTCGACCCTCATGTCTCGACCAGCGTGGCCTACACCTATCTTCAACTGGGTGAGTTCCAAAAGGCGCTTGAGTACTGCCGGCCCATCGATGGATATGTATCCGTGCCGGCGGTCATGGCTCTGGGCCGCGAGCACGAAGCGATCAGGCAGTTGCAAGACTACGAGAAGGGCAACCCCGGAAAACCTCTGACGTCCTGGGCGGTTTTCAGTCGGATCTTTCTCCAGGGTGACCGCGCCAAGAGCCTCGAGGCGCTCGATGGCGCGATGGAACTCGTCCCATTCCACACCAGCGATCCCGAGGCCCGTTTTCGCGTTGCCTGTCTTCTCGCGAAACTGAATGAGCCGGAACGCGCTTTGGAGTTTTTGTCACTCGCGCTCGACCGGGGATACCGCTGCCACCACGCCCTGATGCATGATCCCTGGTTGGATTCGCTACGCTCCCACCGGCAGTTCAATGAACTCGTGAATCGTGCCGCGGCACTGAGCCTCCAGGCACGAACCGTCTTTCTCGACAACGGAGGCGACCGGTTGTTGGGGGTTCATGTGGACCGCAAGCTTCCTGAGCCCACCCCGCCGGCTTCTCTGTAGAGCCCTTTGTTCGATACAATGCCGACGGTTTCAAGCTCGCTCTTGAAGAATCGAGTCTCATTTGCCGCGTTGCATGTCGAAGTTCGTCGCAAAACCATTTTGAAGAATTGAAGCGCCGCGTGTCGATGGAGAAAGAATGATGAGTTTGAAAACCGGGACCCAACTCGGCCCTTACGAAATCATTTCTGCCGCGGGTGCGGGCGGGATGGGCGAAGTGTACCGCGCGCGGGACACGCGCCTGGACCGCACCGTTGCCATCAAAGTCCTGCCTGCGCATCTCGCGGATGAGCCGGAACTTCGTGAACGGTTCGAGCGCGAAGCGCGCACCATCGCCAGCCTGAATCATCCGCACATCTGCACGCTCTACGACATCGGGCGGCAAGACGGCATTGATTTCCTCGTGTTGGAGTATCTCGAAGGCGAGACGCTGGCGCAGCGTCTGCTGAAAGGGCCGCTGCCGCTGGAGCAAGTGTTGCAGTACTCCATCGAGATTGCCGACGCACTCGACAAGGCGCACCGCAAAGGCGTGACGCATCGCGATTTGAAGCCGAGCAACATCATGTTGACCAAGGCGGGCACCAAGCTGCTCGACTTTGGCCTGGCGAAACTGCGGAAGGAGGCGGCGCCCGCCACACCGCTTTCCGAGCTTCCGACAGCGGACGATGCCATCACCGCGCAAGGAGCGATTGTCGGCACCTTGCGGTACATGGCCCCGGAGCAACTGGAGAGCAAGGAAGTGGACGCCCGCACGGACATTTTCGCATTCGGCGCCGTCGTGTACGAAATGGCGACCGGCAAGCGCGCCTTTGAGGGCAAGAGCCAAGCCAGCATCATTGGGGCGATCATGTCGTCCGAGCCTCTTCCCATGTCATCGCTTCAGCCCATGACGCAGCCGGCCCTGGACCGCCTTGTGAAGAAATGCCTGGCCAAGGAGCCGGAGAAAAGATGGCAAGCGGCCAGCGATGTATGTGACGAGCTGAAGTGGATCGCCGAAGGCGGCTCCCAAGCAGGCGGGCCTGGACTGATCGTCACCCACCGTAAGATTCGCAAGCGCCTTGTCTGGTTAGTCGCGGCTGTCTTGCTCGTTGCGGCTCTGACTCTGGGCGCTTTTGCGTATTTCCGGCGGGTTCCGGAGGAGACACAAGCTGTCCGCTTTTTCGTTTCCCCGCCGGGGAGCTTGGCGGGATTCGGCACCACGACCTCGGGAACAACGGCTCCCGTGGCGGTTTCGCCCGACGGTCATCGGGTCGCCTTCGTGGCTATGAGTATGGACGGCAGATATCTCCTCTGGGTCCGCTCGCTCGACACGCTCACCGCGCAGGCGCTGGCAGGGACCGAGGGCGCGTCGTCGCCTTTCTGGTCGCCCGACAGCCGCCTTCTGGGATTCTTCGCGGGTGGGAAGCTTAAGAAGATCGAAGCCTCGGGTGGCCCTCCAATTACATTGTGCGACGCGCCGAACAATCGTGGAGGCGCGTGGAGTCGGGATGGTGTGATCGTGTTTAACCCGGCGAATTTAGTAGCGCTCCAGAAGGTGTCCGCGTCGGGCGGCGTGCCGACCGCCGCAACGGTGCTCGGTCAAGGTGAAACAGCTCACATGCGGCCGAGCTTCCTCCCTGATGGGCGGCACTTTCTCTACCGCGCGTACACAGGTTCGGCGGCAGGGCCGATTTACCTGGCATCGCTCGATTCGTCCGAACGCAAGTTCCTGCTGAACGCTGATTCCCAGAATGTCCTCTACACCCAGGGCCATCTGCTCTTTCTGCGCGAGACGACGCTCGTGGCGCAGCCGTTTGACGCGCGGGGTCTGGTACTAACCGGCGATGCGTTTCCGATTGCCGAGCAGATTCAGACCACTGGAATCAATCCGCCGTACGGGGTCTTCTCAACATCAGAAAATGGGGTGTTCGGGTATCAAACGGGAACTGGGGGGGCTGCCAACCTCGTGTGGTTTGACCGCACCGGCAAACAGGCCAGCGTACTTGGAGAGCCGGCTGCATACAGCGACCTGGAGCTTTCTCCAGACGGGAAGCGAGCTTCCGTCAGCATTTCAGACGGCAAGCAGCGGGACATCTGGATTTACGACGTGGCGCACGGCCTAAGGACGCGGTTTACTTTCGACCCGGCAGACGAACTACAGTCGTTCTGGTCGCCTGACGGCAGCCAAGTCGTTTTCAACTCACGACGAAAAGGGCATCTGGATATGTTTCAGAAGGCCTCCAGTGGGGCCGGCTCTGAGGACGTGCTCCTCGAGGACAATCTCGACAAATACCCCGTGAGTTGGTCTCCGGACGGCCGCTTCATCCTTTATGATAGCATCGGTAGCGCGACAGGCCTCGATTTGTGGGTCTTACCCTTATCCGGAGATCGCAAGCCGGTTCCGTTTCTAACCACGAAGTTCAACGAGGCGGCTGGTCAATTCTCTCCGGACGGCCGGTGGGTAGCATACAACTCAGACGAGTCTGGTAAAAACGAGGTTTATGTCACTCCCTTTCCGGGTCCGGGCGGGAAGTGGCAGATCTCGACCGGCGGGGGCGCTTTGCCCCGATGGCGGCATGATGGCACTGAGATCTTTTATCTCGCGCCCGACAACAAGCTCATGGCAGCGGCAGTGAACGGCAAAGGATCGAGTTTTGAGGTCGGTGCTGTCAAACCGCTGTTTGAGACGCGTGCGGTAGCCGGGCTCCGTAACCGCTATGCGGTGTCCCCCGACGGCCAGCGCTTCCTGATCAACACCGTCCCGGAGCAAGCGGCGTCAGCACCCATTACGGTCGTCCTCAACTGGACCGCGGGGTTGAAGAAATGACGATCCCTGTTGGAAAGCCGTTTGTGTCCCCAGGAAATGCCTCATTCCGTTGACGCGTTGAGGGATCCGGAAGGTTGCTGGCGGCAGAGGTGCTCTCGGTTTGCTTGACAATCCTGCGCTTTGCCGACAGACTAACAATATGAATTCAATTCTCTGTCGGCTGTTCCTGCTCGATTTCTGGAAAGGTATGCGGCTGACCTTCCGCACGCAGAACCCGAAATACATTTATACCGAGCAGTATCCGCTGGAGCGGCCGATGGTGGCGGAGCGGTACCGCGGGGCGCCGCGTTTGAACATCAATCCGGAAACGGGCGAGACGCTGTGCATCGCCTGCAATCTCTGTGCGCTGGCCTGTCCGGAGAATCTGATCGTTGTGGGATGGCACCGGGACGACGCGACGCGGCGCAAGGTCCTCACCGCGTTCACCTACGATACTTCGCGCTGCATGTTCTGCGGCTTGTGCGAAGACGCGTGTCCCACCGATTGCCTGGAACTGACCCAAGACTTCGAGCTAGCCTCCTATACGCGAGAGGGGGCGATCTGGGACCGGCATCGCCTCGAAGAAGG
>Ga0099828_10000993_pt1 | contig 18190 bp, 17 predicted proteins | sample CZO8metaG_2_FD_79338 | JGI IMG/M metagenome (GOLD analysis project Ga0099828, IMG submission 79338) | Vadose zone soil microbial communities from the Eel River Critical Zone Observatory, Northern California, USA - CZOApr15con2H1.8 metaG | ecosystem: Environmental > Terrestrial > Soil > Vadose... | reverse complement strand
CTGACCGACTTCGGCGGTGTCGCGCCCATCGTCCTCTTCCAGCCGGGCATGTCGGGTCCCGAGACCATCGACGGCCTGGGTCGCTGGCCAATGTCACTCGCTCTCGCGGAGTACCGGAAACGTCACGGTGACGACATGCCCATCGGCGTCGCGCGCTCGGTGACCCCCGCGGCCTGCGACGCGTGGCTGACCGCGCTTGCGCGCCACGGCCGCCTCACCCTGGCCGAGGTGCTCGCGCCGAACATCGAGCTCGCGGAGGGCTTCCCGGTCTACCCGCGCCTCGCGCGCGCGATCGCGATGCTCGAGGAGCGCCTCCGGCAGTGGCCCTCGAGCCTCAAGGTGTTCCTGCCCAACGGCCGAGCGCAGCGCGTGGGGGAGATCCTCGTCCAGAAGGACCTCGCCGAGCTCTTGAAACGGCTCGTCACGATCGAGAAGGCCAACGCCGCGAAGGGTCGCGCCGCCGCGATCATGGCCGCGCGCGACGCGATCTACACCGGCGACATCGCGCGGCAGATCGTCGACTCGCAGAGGCGCAACGGCGGCGCGATCGACCGTGAGGACCTCGCGTCGTATCGCGTGAAGCTCGAGCCGCCCGCGCACACCACGTATCGCGGCATCGACGTCTACGCCTGCGGGCCGTGGTCGCAGGGTCCGCTCGTGCCGATGACACTGAACCTGCTCGAGGGCTACGACATCGCGTCGCTCGGCCCGGCGTCGCTCGACTACCTCCACCGCTACACCGAGGCGTTCAAGCTCGCGGCCGCGGACCGCGAGGGCTTTTTCGGCGATCCTGATCAGGTGGACGTGCCCATCCGCGGCATGCTCGACAAGGCGTACGCGGAAGAGCGCCGGCGGATGATCAACGACCATCGAGCCGCTCCAGAGTTGCCTGAGCCCGGCGACCCTTGGCGCTACGAGGGACGCACCGGTCCCGCCGGCTATCGCCCGCGCGTCGCGGCGGGCGTCGGCGCGCCCGACACGTCGTACTGCTGCGCGATGGACGCGGAAGGAAACGCGTTCTCGGCGACGCCTTCCGACCCCGGCCTCGGCGCGCCGCTGGTGGAGGGGCTCGGGATCATCGTGAGCACGCGCGGCGCGCAGCTCTGGACGACGCCCGGCCATCCCTCGGCCATCGCGCCCGGCAAGCGTCCGCGGCTCACGCCGAATCCGGCGCTGCTGATGAAGGACGGCCGCGCGCTCATGCCCTTCGGCTGTCCGGGCGAGGACGCGCAGTGTCAGGCGATGGTGCAGACGGTCTGCAACGTCGTGGACTTCGGGATGAATCTGCAGGCGGCCATCGAGGCGCCGCGAGTGATCTCGCGTTCGTTCCCGTGGACGTTCCACCCGCACGCGTATGAACCGGGCGTGCTCTGCGTCGAGGGCCGCATCGCCCGCGAGGTACGCGACGCGCTCGCGGGAAAGGGACACGCCATCCGCGACTGGCCCGACATGACGCCTGGCGCCGCCGGGATGTGCGCGATCCGCGAGCTCGAGCCGGGCACGCTCGAGGGCGGGGCCGATCCGCGCCGCGAGAGCTACGCGATCGGCTGGTGAGATGAGCATCTCGGCCCAGGAGCGGACCTGGCGCGACGAGTTCCCGATCACCCGCGACCTCGTCTACCTGAACAACTGCTCGCTCACGCCCCTCCCGCGGCGCGGCCGCGAGCGGATCGAGCGCTTCGCGCGCGAGTGGACCGAGCTGGGCGGCCGCGCCTGGTACGACCACTGGATCGGTGAGTACGAGGCGCTGCGCGGCGACATCGCGCGCGTGCTCGGCGCCGACGTCGACGAGGTCGCGGTGGAGCCGAACGTGTCCGCCGGTCTCGTCGGCATCGCGAGCACGTTCGACTACGCGAAGCGGCCGAAGATCATCGTGTCGGACCTCGACTTCCCGACCGACGGCCACGCCTTCCTCGCGGTCGCGCCGCGCGGCGCGCAGGTGGAGTTCGTGCGGAGCCCCGATCGGGTGCGGATGCCGCTCGAGCTCTTCGAGCGCGCGATCGACGAGCGCACCGCGGCCGTGTGCACCGGGCACGTCTACTTCACGACCGGATGGATCCAGGACGTGAAGGCGCTGGCCGAGATTTGCCACCGAAAGGGCGCGCGTCTCATCGTCGACGCCTACCAGTCCATCGGCGCGTTCGCCTTCGACGTGCATGCCTCCGGCGTCGACTACCTCGTCGGCGGCACGCTCAAGTGGCTGATGGGCGGTCCGGGTATCGCGTTCCTGTACGCGCGCCGCGACGTGGCCGAGGCCGCGCGTCCGAGCGCCGTCGGCTGGTGGGGCGTCGCCGATCCGTTCGCGTTCGATGTCGAGCACCTCGACCCGGGGAAGGGCGCGCGGCGCTTCGAGTACGGCACGCCCGCGGTGGCGGCGATCTACGCGGCGCGCGCCGGCATCGAACTTCTGGAGGAGATCGGCGTCGCCACCGTGCGGCAGCGGCACATGCTGCTGTCGCAGCGCCTGGTGGATGGGGCACGTGACCAGGGCTGGACGGTCCGCTGTCCGACCAACGCGCAAGAGCGGACCGCGATCGTGACGCTCGAGCATTCCGATGCGCACGGCGCGGTCGACGCGCTCCGTGCGCGCGGGGTGATCAGCGACACGCGACCTGGTCTCATCCGCCTCTCGCCGCACTACTTCAACACCCTCGACGAGATGGATCGCGCGCTCGAGCTGCTCGCGCCGCTCCGCGCGGCCGCGGCGACCGCCTGACCCATTACCGGCTGCGCCTCACGGCGTGGCTGGTGCTCATCGCGGCTATCTCGGCGCTCTCGTACGACGCTCGTTTCTCCGCGCACGGGCCGGAGCCGGTGGATCTGCTGTTCCGCTGGAGCACGCCGATCGCCACGTTCGTTCTGGACGGCATCCTGCTGCTGGTCGCGCTGCTCATCGCGCGCGGCCTGCCGATCCGCGAGGTTTTCGCGCTCCGCCAGCCGTCCTCGTGGCCTCAAGCCGCGCGGATCGCGGGCGTGGCGCTCCTCGCGACGTGGACGACATCGCTTGTGCTCGAGCTGACCGTCGGCCACGCCGCGCGCGAGCAGGCTGTGCCGCAGTACTGGGATCCGACGCGCGCCGCCACGTTCGTCGCGAGCGCGATCGCGATCGCGCTGTTCGTGCCCATCGTCGAGGAATCGATCTGCCGCGGCATCGGCTTCACGCTGCTCCAGCGTTGGGGCGACGGCGTCGCGATCGTTGGGACCGCGGTCGCCTTCGCGCTCGCCCATGGCGCCGTGCTCGATCTGCCCTGGGTGCTCGTCACGGGCCTCGGACTCGGCTACCTGCGGTCGCGGACCGGGAGCCTGTACCCCTGCGTCGCCCTGCACGCGACGGTGAACGGGATCGCGGTGCTCGTTTCCGCGTTCGCCGCGTCGGCGGCGCGCTAGCGCGTTCGGATCGACGCGACGAGCTCGCGCAGATCGGCATCCGGATCCGTGCCCGCCGCCGCGGCCAGTCCTTCGCCGGAGAGGACGTGCGCGCGCAGCGCGGCGTAGGGGAGGAGCGGGTCCGCGAGATTTGCGGGATCGTGATCGAGGCCGTGCTCCTGCGCCAGCCGCCGCCGTATCTCCACCCACCGGACGATCACATCCCGGTCACGAGCAGGCAGGCGCGCGTACGCCGCGAGGTCGTTCAGCGCTTCTCGATACGGGCCAAGCGTCCGCCGCTCGGTCCCGCGCGGATGCTCCCGCGCGACCGCGAGGTCACGCTCATCGATGGCCATGAGGCCATGCTAGGCACGATTAGACTTCGGGCGACCCGCTCGGCGGGTGTGGGAGGAAGCATCAAGGATGGGTATCGACCGCGCTTATGACCGACGGACGTTCCTGAAGTTCGCCGGAGCCACGGCAGCCATCGCGGCCTGCGGCGGAGCGTCCACCGCGTCGCCGAGTCCGACGACGGCCGCTGCCACCGCGACGGCGACCGCGGCACCGGTGACCGGCACGATCTCGGTGTACTCGGCGCTCAACGAATCGACGAACAACGAGTTCTTCGGCGCGTTCAAGAAGGCCTACCCCGGTGTCACGGTGAACGTCCTGCCGCTGGCCGCGGCCGGCGAGCTGCAGACCCGCATTCGCACCGAGAAGGCCAGCCCGAAGGCCGACATCTTCATCGGCGGCTCGAGCGAGTTCCACGACCCGCTGGGGAAGGAAGGCTTGCTCGAGGCCTACATCGCTCCGAACGCGAAGGACATCGACGCGAAGTTCAAGGAGGCCACGGGTCTGTGGACCGGCTGGTACACGGGCATCTTCGGCTTTATCTCGAACAACGACCGTCTCGCGAAGGAGATCGGCGGCAAGAAGCCCACGACCTGGGATGACCTGCTCGACTCGGCGTGGAAGGGCAAGCTCGTCCTGCCGAGCCCGGTGACCACCGGCGGGGGCTACATCTTCATCGCCACGCAGATCTTCCGCTTCGGCGGCGGGGCGACCGGCGAGACGAAGGCGATGGCCTTCATGAAGAGCCTGCACGCCAACGTCGCGCAGTACGTCCCGACGTCGCCGGGCGCGCTCACGCTCATCGACCAGGGCCAGTTCGTGGGCTGCCCCAACTGGGCGCACGACATCCTGACCGAGAAGAGCAAGGGCAACCCGATCGATCTCACAATCCCGACCGACACCGGCTTCGAGGTCGGTGCGGTCAGCATCGTCAAGGGCACGAAGAGCCTCGCCGCGGCGCAGGCGCTCGTGAACTGGTCCATCACCAAGGAGGCCGGCGACCTGAACGTGAAGCTCAGCAACCGCGGCTCGACGCGGACGGACGTCGCGCCGGCAGCGGGTTCGCCCAAGCTCTCCGACGTCAAGCTCGTGAACTACGACCGCCAGTGGGCGACCGACAACAAGGACCGGATCATCAAGCTCTGGCAGTCGACGGTGGGCCTCTAACCGCGAACTCGTACCGATAAGAAGATGCGCAGCTTGCAGCGCGAGCCGGGTCTCCTGCTCGCGCTGCTTGCGGTCATCGTCCTGGTGGGCATCTTCATCGTCTATCCGCAGGTCCGCGTGATCGCGACGCCGGGCACCGGTTACATCGACTTCCTGACCGGAGGCTCGTGGGTCAAGGCCACGCTCAATTCGCTCCAGGTCATGGCGCTCTCGACGACGAGCGCGGTGATCCTCGGCTTCGTCTTCGCCTACGCGATGGTCTACACCCCGATGCCGTGGAAGCCGTTCTTCCGGCTCGTCGGCATCCTCCCGCTCCTCTCCCCGCCGTTCGTCGTCGCCGCGGCGTACGTGATCCTGTTCGGGCCGCGTGGCCTCATCACCTACGGTATCTTCGGGCAGACCATCAGCGTCTTCGGTCTCAGCGGCATCTGGGGCGTGCAGACGATCGCGTTCTTCCCGTTCGCGTACCAGCTGATCGCCGACGTGCTCTCGCGCAGCGACGCGCGCCTGGAACAGGCGGCGCGCAACCTCGGCGCGGGGCCGTGGCACGTCTTCCGCACCGTGACGCTGCCGCTCTCGCGTCCGGGTCTGGGCGCGGCGATCCTCACGACCGCGATCTACGTGCTCGAGGACTTCGGCAACCCCGCGCTCATCGGCGGGACCTTCACCGTGCTGCCGGTCCTGGCGTACGGTCAGCTCAGCGGCTTCGGCGATGTCCAGGGCGCGACGGCCATCAGCACGCTCCTCCTGGCGCTCGCGTTGGCCCTGTACTTCGCGAAGATCCGCCTGGACGGCGGCCGATCGTTCGTCACCGTGAGCGGGCGCGCGTCGTCCATGCCGCGGCCGCCCGTCCCCGCCGCTCTGACGTGGTCCTGCTTCGTCGCGTGCCTGCTGCTCTCGGGCCTCATCCTGCTCGTCTACGGATCGCTGCTGGTGTCGGCCCTGACGCTCAACTTTCCGACGAACTTCACGTTCACGACGAAGCACTTCGAGTACATCACCTCGGGGACGAATGGCACCGCCCTGCAGAACACGCTGGTGTTCGGGCTCGCAGCCGCCGCGTTCTCCGCGGCGTTCGCGATCCTCGCGGGGTGGCTCGTGCAGCGCGTCGCGTTCAGGGGAGCGCGCGTGCTGGACCTCTTGCTGATCATGCCCGCCGCGATCCCCGGCCTGTTCTTCGGGATCGGTTACGCGACCGCCTTCAACGAGCCCTGGCTCGACTGGCTCGACCGTGGGGTGCTCATCATCATCGCGATGATCTTCTGGAACATCCCGGTCGGGTACCAGGCGGCGGTCGCGGGGCTGCGGCAGATCGACAAGTCGATGGACGAGGCGGCGACCAGCCTCGGCGCATCGAGTCTTCGCGGATTCCGCGACATCCTGTTGCCGATGCTCGGCGGCTCGCTACGTGTCGGCTTCGTCACGACGTTCGTCCGCGCCGTGACGACGCTCTCGGTGGTCATCTTCCTGTTCACGCCCGCGTCCACTGTCGCGACCATCCGTATCTACCAGCTCGTCAACGACCTCAACTTCGGCGCCGCCACGGCGTTCACCGTGGCGGACATCGGGATGGCGATCGCCGCGCTCAGCGTGATCGCGGTGCTCGCCCGCGGGCGGGTCGCCCTGGGGGCCGCCCGTGCGTAACAACTTCCACCTGGAGCTTCGCCACATCAGCAAGAAGTTCGGGGAGACGGCCGCGGTCGACGACATCTCGTTCGACATTCCGCGCGGGTCGTTCGCCACGCTGCTCGGCCCCTCCGGCTGCGGGAAGACCACGACGCTCCGGATGATCGCCGGCTTCTACGATCCCGATAAGGGCGACATCATCCTCGGCGGCCGGCGCATCAACGACCTGCCGGCGCACCGCCGAGGCACCGCGATGGTCTTCCAGGATTACGCGCTCTTCCCGCACATGACTGTGCGAAAGAACGTCGGGTACGGCCTGACGCTCGCGCACCTGTCCAAGGCCGAAGTGGATCGCCGGGTGAACGAGACGCTCGAGTTCGTCGGGCTCGGCACGTTAGGCGACCGCTGGCCAAATCAGCTGTCTGGTGGACAGCAGCAGCGCGTCGCGGTGGCGCGCGCGCTCGTGCTCCGGCCTGAGATCCTGCTGCTCGACGAGCCGCTGTCGAATCTCGACGCGAAGCTACGCGTGCAGCTGCGCTGGGAGCTCCGCGCGCTGCAGCAGCAGCTGCAGATGACGTTCGTGTACGTGACGCACGACCAGGATGAGGCCCTGTCACTGTCGGACTGGATCGCGGTGATGAACGCCGGCCGGGTGGAGCAGGCGGGGGCGCCGTGGGATATCTATTACCACCCGCGCACGGCGTTCCTGGCCGACTTCGTCGGTGCGGTGAACCTCGTGCCCGCAACCGTGCGTGACCTTCGCGGCGCGCAGGCCGTCGTTTCGTTCGGAGAGCGTTCGCTCACCGTCAACGTGCCGGCGGGCTTGGGCGTCGCGATGGGTGCCCAGGTGCACCTGTGCGTGCGCCCGGAGGCGATCGGCCTCGCGGCGCGCGGCGCGTCGTCGGACGGCGCCGCGTTCCCGGGCACGGTGGCGCGGAAGGCATTTCTGGGGGACCTCATGCGCTACTGGGTCACGGTCGACGGACGCGAGTGGATGGTGGATCAGCCCGACCCCGGCGCGAGCACGCCGTTCGATGGCGATGTGCTGCTCGAGATACGGCCCGAGCGCGTGCATGTGATCGCGGAGCAGGCCGCCCCATAGATCGCCGTCCAGGATCAGACCGTCAGCTCCATTTCATCGGTCGCGTACTCCATATCCATCTCGCGCAGATGCGCGAGGCTCGTCGCGCCGAGGTGGGTGAGCACGATCCGCCGGCAGTCGAACCGCGCGCGGTTGCGCCGCAGGGTCTCGTACGAGACATGCACCGGGTTGTCCTTCTCCTCGGCCGCCGCGAACAGCGTCGCTTCGCAGATGAACAGATCGGCGCCCTTCGCGAGCGCGACGAGGTCATCACTCCACGACGCGTCGCCCGAGTAGGCGATGAGCGCGCCGTCGACGCGCGCGCGCAGCCCGTGCGGCTCCGCCGCCGGCGAGTGGCGGACCGGCACCGCGGCGACGCGGGCACCGCCGAAGGCCCGCTCGCCGGGGCCGAGCGCCACGTAGGTCACGTCGTAGCCGAGCGACGCTCGTGACGTGTCCATCCCGAAACCCTCGGCCACCAGGCGCACCCGCGCCTCGAGCGACGGCGGCCCGCCGATGAGGAGTGGCGCCTTGCGGCCCGTCCACTTCTGTTCGTCCAGCAGGAAGGGGATCCCGCCGAAATGGTCGCCGTGCAGATGTGTCACGGCGATCGCCGTTATCTGCGCCGGATCCATGTAGCGCTTGATCATGGGCAGCGAGGAGCCCCCGCAGTCGAGGAGCAGCGAGACACCCGGCGCCGAGACGTGGATGCACGCGTGCGACCGTCCCCCGTCCGCGAACGCGTTCCCACTGCCCAGGAAGCGGACCGTGGTCACGTGATCTCGCTGAGCTTCACCGGACGGCGTTCGCGCCACGACCGGCCCGCGGCCTCGGCGATGCGCAGCGCCTCGAGGCCGTCCTCCGCTGTGCAGACGTTCTCGACCTCGCCGCGCGCGAAGCGCAGGAAGTGCGCGAGCTCGGTGCGATAGGCCTCGCCGAAGCGCACGAAGAAATTCGGATACGGCGGGCCTGCGAGCGGCGGCGCGTCCGCCTCGACCGAGCGCCACGGTGTCCGCGGGTCGACGCCGATCGCGAGGGTGTCCTTCGCCGCGTGTACCTCGACGTGGATGTCGTAGCCGGCCTCGTTGTGGCGCAGGCCGGTGATCAGTCCGAGCGCGCCGCCGCGCAGCTTCACCAGGACCGCCGACGTGCCGATGTCCTTCAGCGCCTCGTACTGCGGAAACCCGAGGGTCGACCCCGTCGCCGTGACCTCCTCGACCTCGTCCGAGAACAGCCAGCGCGTGATGTCGAAGTCGTGGATCAGCTGATCCTTGAACTGCCCGCCGGAGGACGCGATGTACGCGTCGGGCGGCGGCAGGCGATCGCAGCTCACCATCACGAACGAGTACACCGGCCCGAGCTTCCCGCCAGAGAGCGCGGCCTTCGCGGTCCGGTACCCCGCGTCGAAGCGCCGTTGGAATCCGATCTGCAGCCGGCCCTTCGTCCGCGCGGCGTGCGCGACGACCTCCTTCGTCTCGACGAGGCCGATCGCCACGGGCTTCTCGCAGAACGTCGCGATCCCCGCGTCGAGGCAGCGCCGGATGATCGGCGCGTGCGTGTCGGTCGGCGTCACGATCACCGCGGCGTCGACGCCTTCGAGCGCGGCGTCGATGCTGTCGACGTGCCTTGCGCCGACCTTCGCGGCGACGTCACGCGCGCGCGCGCCGTCCGCGTCGTAGATGCGCAGCTCGTCCACGCCCTTGAGCTCACGCAGCGTCGCAGCATGCGCCGCACCAAGCCGACCCACACCAAGCAATCCCAGACGCACTCCTCGACCTCCCGCACTCGATAGGCGCGGACGCTAGCGTACGGTCATGCGACTTGCCGCCGCACCGATCTCGTGGGGCATCAGCGAAGTGCCGGGGTGGGGGTTCCAGCTCGATCGCGACCATATGCTGCGGGACGCGGTGCGGCTCGGGCTTCGTGACATCGAGGCGGGCCCGCCCGGGTTCCTTCCGGCCGACGCGGGCGAGGCGAATGATCTCGCGCATCGTCACGGCGTGAACGTGATCGGCGGGTTCGTGACCGCTGTGCTTCACCGGCCCGAGCGCCTCGAGGCCGAACTGTCGGCGGTCGACAAGAAGGCCGCGTGGCTCTCGGCGCTCGGCGCAGAGGTCCTGGTGCTCGCCGCAGCGAGCGGGCGCGACGGCTACGACGCGCCGGCCGTCCTCACCGAGCACGAATGGAAGATCCTGCTCGCCGCGCTGCCGCGCGTCGTCGAGATCGCGCGCGCTCACAGCCTGGACACCGCGCTGCATCCGCATGTCGGCACCGTGATCGAAGGACCTGATGCGATCGAGCGCGTGCTGGCGTCGAGCGAGGTCGCGCTGTGCCTCGACACCGGCCACGTGTTCGTCGGCGGTGGCGATCCGGTAGGCATCGCGCGGGAATACGCGAGCCGGATCCGTCACGTCCACCTCAAGGACGCCGACGGCGATCTCGCCGCGGCGGTGCGCGAGCGGCGCGTCGCTTACACCGAGGGCGTGACTCGCGGGTTGTTCCGCCCTCTCGGCGCCGGCGCGGCGCGGATCGCCGACGTGCTCGCGGCGCTCAAGAGCGCGTCGTATCCGGGGTGGGCGGTGCTCGAGCAGGACATCGCGCTGGCCGGCGCACCCTCGGAGGCGAACGACCCCGCGCGCGACATCGCGCGCTCGCGGGACTTCGCGCGTGCACATGGCTGACCCCGAGGTGCTGACCATGGGTCGGGTGAGCGTCGATCTGTATCCGGAACAGCTCGGCGTTCCCCTCGCGAAGGTCAGGACGTTCGCGAAGTCCCTCGGCGGCAGCGCCACGAACGTGAGCGTGGCAGCCGCGCGTCTCGGCAGACGCGCCGCGGTCATCACCAAGGTCGGCACCGACGGCTTCGGTGACTATGTGCGCGAGGCGCTCCGCGGTTTCGGCGTCGATGCGGCGTTCGTCGGCGACCACCCGACTCTGCGGACGCCGCTGGTGTTCTGCGAGATCTATCCGCCCGACCGCTTTCCGCTGCTCTTCTACCGCGAGCCGACCGCGCCCGACATGACCCTGACCGCGGACGAGCTGCCGCGCGGCGCGATCGCGGACGCCGCGCTCTTTTGGACGACCGGCACGGGTCTCTCGGCTGAACCGAGCCGCACGGCCACGCTGACGGCGCTCGAGACGGCGAGGGGCATCCGCGTCCACGACCTCGACCACCGCCCGTCGCTCTGGGCGGCTGGGGAAGACCCGCGCCGCTGGGCGATGGAGGCCGCGAAGCGCGCCACGGTCATCATTGGCAACCTGGACGAGGTGGAGATGGCGACCGGAACGCGCGACGCACCTGCCGCGGCGCGCGTGCTGCTCGCGCAAGGCCCCGAGGTCGTCGTCGTGAAGCGCGGTCTCGACGGCGCGTCGGCGGTCACGCGCGACCGCTCCATCGAGGTGCCCGCGATCCGGATCGAGGTCGTGTGCGGCCTGGGTGCGGGCGACGCCTTCGGCGGCGCGCTCGCGCACGGGATGCTCGCCAAATGGGACCTGGCGCGAACGCTCGCCTTCGCGAGCGCGGCGGGCGCCATCGTCGCATCGCGCCTCGCCTGCGCGGACGCGATGCCCAACGCCGCCGAGGTCGACACGTTGCTCGCGGAGCGGCGCACATGAGCACGACACGCCTCACGATGTCCCAGGCCCTCGTGCGTTTCCTCGCCGTGCAATATGTCGAGCGCGACGGCGTCGAGGAGCGGTTCTTCGGAGGCGTCTTCGGGATCTTCGGGCACGGGAACGTCGCAGGCATCGGGCAGGCTCTCTACCAGTACCGCGATTCGATGCCCTTCCATCAGGCGCGCAACGAGCAGGCGATGGTCCACATCGCGTCGGGCTATGCGCGTATGCGCGACCGCCTCGGGACGTTCGCCTGCACGAGCTCGATCGGCCCGGGCGCCACGAACATGATCACAGGCGCGGCGCTGGCGACCATCAATCGCCTCCCAGTGTTGTTGCTCCCCGGCGACGTCTTCGCCTCGCGCCGTTCGGATCCGGTGCTGCAGCAGCTCGAGGTGCCGTCTCGCGGCGATGTGACGGTGAACGACGCGTTCATCCCGGTCTCGCGCTACTTCGATCGGATCACGCGAGCCGAGCAGATCGTGCCCGCGGCGCTCGCCGCGATGCGCGTGCTCACCAGCCCGGCCGAGACAGGCGCGGTCACGCTTGCGCTGCCGCAGGACGTGCAGACGGAAGCGTTCGAGGCGCCCGGGGAATTCTTGGAGAAGCGCGTCTGGCATATCGGCCGACCCGGTCCGGATGCGAGGGCATTCGCCTCCCTCGCGGAACTGCTGCGCTCGTCACGTCGGCCACTCATCGTCGCGGGGGGCGGCGTCATCTATTCGCGGGCGACCGCTTCGTTGCGCCGCTTCGTCGAATCGACGGGGATTCCCGTGGCGGAGACCCAGGCCGGCAAAGGTGCGCTTCCATGGGACCATCCGTCCTCGCTTGGCGGGATCGGCGTCACGGGCACCGCGGCGGCGAATGCGATCGCCGCTGCCGCCGACCTTGTCATTGGCATCGGAACGCGCTGGAGCGATTTCACGACCGGCTCACACGCGCTCTTCGCGCAGGCGAGCGTGCGTTTCGCGAGCGTGAACGTCGCGGAGTTCGATGCGGGCAAGATGGGTGGCCTCGCCGTCGTAGGCGACGCGCTCGCGACGCTCGACCTGCTTTCGCTCGTCGAGTACCGCGTCGACGACGGATATCTGGCCGAGACCGCCCGCCTCAAGGCGGACTGGAACCGACTCGTCGATCGCGCCTACTCGCTCGCACACGCGCCGCTACCTGCGCAGAGCGAGGTGATCGGTGCCGTGAACGAAGCGGCCGGCGCCGACGGCATCGTCGTGTGCGCGGCCGGATCGATGCCTGGCGAGCTGCACAAGCTCTGGCGCGCGCGCGATCCAAAGCAATACCACGTCGAGTACGGCTACTCGTGCATGGGCTACGAGATACCCGGGGGCATCGGGGTCAAACTCGCGGCGCCGACGCGACCGGTCTTCGTGCTCGTGGGCGATGGCTCCTATTTGATGATGCCGAGCGAGATCGTGACCGCGGTCGTTGAGCGCACGAAGCTCGTGATCGTGCTCGTGGACAACGAAGGCTATGCCTCCATCGGCGCGCTCTCCCGGTCCCTTGGTCTCGATGGCTTCGGCACGCGCTACGTCTACAGCTCCGGTCGCCCAGCGCTCGACAGCGAGGCCGAACCCGTTGCGCACCTCACTGACGTGAAGCTCGGCGCGAATGCGGGGACGCTCGGGGCGAGCGTGTTGCGCGCGAAGACGATCGACGAGCTTCGCGAGGCGTTGAAGACGGCCTCGAAGAGCGACGAGCTCACCGTCATCCACATCGCCGTCGATCGCTACGAAGGGGTCGAAGCAGGAGGCGCCTGGTGGGACGTCGCGACCCCCGAAGTCGCCGAGACCGAAAACGTGCGTTTGGCGAATGAGAAGCGTGCCGAGGCAAGGCGCCGTCAACGCTGGCACATCGGTCCGTGAGCGACCTGCGGATCGCGAGCCAGCGCGAACCCGATCAGGAGCACCGCCTGCTCGACGTCCCGGCCGAGCGCGCCGGATGGAAGTACGTCGGTTTCGAGGTCGTGCGCCTCGCAGCGGGCGCGCCGCTTGCGCGCGACACCGGCGACCGCGAGGCCTGCTTCGTGTGGCTCGGCGGCACGAGCGCGGTGCTCTGTGGCGGCGCCCGCTTCGAGGACGTGGGGAAGCGGAAGACCGTGTTCGACGGCCCGCCGCAGTCGGTCCACGTCGGACCGCGATCCTCGGTGCACGTGACCGCGGGACGCGGAGGCGCCGAGATCGCGATCGGCTGGGCGCCCGCGACGCGATCATCAGAGCCGCGCCATTACGCGGATGCCGAGGTCGTGCGGCGCGGCGACGGCGCGATGGGACGCACCATCCACCAGATCCTCATGGAGGACCGCCAAGCCGAGCGGCTGCTCGTCACCGAGGTGGTCACGCCGGCCGGCCATTGGTCGAGCTATCCGCCGCACAAGCACGACACCGACGATCCGCCGAACGAGACGTACCTTGAGGAGATCTATTACTTCCGCATGCGCGACCCGCGCGGGTTCGCGCTTCAACGCGTCTACACGCCGGACCGTTCGCTGGACGAGTCGCTCACGGTGCGCGACGGCGACCTGGTGATGGTCCCGCGCGGCTACCACACGGTCTCTGCCGCACCGGGGTACGACGCCTATTACCTGAACGTGATGGCCGGGCCACGACGCCAGTGGCTCATCGCGTTCGATCCGGATCACGAGCGCATGCGCTGGTGACGCCGATCCGCGCGGTGCTGTTCGACTGGGGCGACACGCTGTTCGAGAGCCCACACGCGCCGACGGTCATCCTCGACGCCGCGCGCCGGCGAGGCGTCGCGCTGCAACCTGAGTCGGCGACCCGCATCTGGAACGATCTGTGGGACGCGGGGAAAACGGCGGAGGAACACGCGAAGGGCCGCGATCTCTCGCGCGAGGCTCATCGCCGCGTGTGGATGGATTTGTTCTCACGCGCGAACGCGGAGGTCCCGGGGATCGATCAGCTCCTGTACGACCGCGTCATGGACCCCGCCGGATGGATACCGTACCCGGACACGGAGCGGACCCTGCGCGCACTGCGCGGCCGCGGTCTGAAGATCGGGATCGTGAGCAATACCGCGCATGACCTGCGGCCGTTCTTCGCGGCCAAACGCCTCGCCGATCTCATCGACGCCTATGCGCTGTCGTACGAGGTCGGTGTGCAGAAGCCCGGGCGCGGGATCTTCGATGCCGCCTCACGCATGCTCGGCACGAGCCCGGCGGAGACGCTGATGGTGGGGGACGATCCGGTGAGCGACGGTGGCGCAGGCGCGGCCGGGCTGGGACTCTACATCCTGCCGCCGCACACGGGGGCGGGCGCGGCACGCGGCCTCGATCGCGTCATCGAGCTCGTGGACCGGTCGCGCCGATGAGCGAGCGCGCGCCGGAGCGGATCGAGCGCGACGTGCTGGTGATCGCGAAGACGATCGCGGCGAACGAGTTCCCGGTCGAGCGTCCGTCGGTCTTGGGCGTCGATCGCGCGAGCGGGCTCCTGGTGCGGCTCTCGCCCTTTCCGTGGAAGGGGAACGACACCGATCCGCCGGTCGCGAAGTGGTCGTGGGTGCAGGTCACGTCCGGCCCCGATCCGCGCGACGTCCGGCCGGAGACGCACTCGGTCGAGGGCGAGATCCTGACGACCGGGTACGTCGACGCGAAGGATGGTTGGCGGCTGCGCTGGCCGTTCGTGCGCCCGCACCTGCGCGGCTCGGTCGAGTCGCTCACCGAGCTCGCGCGTCAGCGCGTCGCGACGGCCGGCTTCGTCAAGCCGTCGGAGGGCGATGTCGTCCAGCTGCCGCTGCGCTACCGCTTCCGCTGTGCGAGCGACGAGTGCACCACGACACACGAGATGCCGATCCTCGACTGGGAGATCCAGGAGATGGCTCGCCTCTCGCGCGAGCGCTACGGCCCGCAGTGGGCCACGCGCTTCCGCGAGTCGTGGGGCGCGACGCTGTTCGAGCGGTACGACGTGCACCTGCTGCTGTCGTCGTACGCGCAGTCGCCGTCGAAGCTCTTCGTCGCAGGGCTCTTTTATCCGCCGCTCGAGGCCGAGGACGCGCACGAGCACGCGCATCACCAGGAACACCGAACGCACCTGCGCGAGACGACTACGCCCTAACGGCTCCACTCGGGCCGGCGCGCGTCTCGAGCTTGCCGAGAGACGCGAGCGCGTTCAGCTCGGCGCGCTCGGCGAACGCGCGCTGCGCTGCTGCCACGTTCTCCGGACGTCCGGCCCAGATCTGGAGCGGTGCGAGCAGCAATGCGCGGCTGAACGAGAACGTGAGCCGCCACGGGACCGGCCCGAGCCGGTTCATCGCGTCCAGACGCGCGGTGGCGTCGTCGTCCGACTGCCCGCCCGAGAGGAAGGCGACGCCGGGCACCGTCGACGGCACCGCCCGCTTGAGCGCGCGCACGGTCTTGACGGCGACCTCGGCCGGAGAGGCCAGCTTCGTCGCGTCAGCTCCGGGGATCACCATGTTCGGCTTGAGCACCGTCGCCTCGAGCGCGACGCGCGCCGCGACCAGCTCCTGATACACGCGCGTGAGGTAAGCCTCGCTCACCTCGGCGCAGCGGTCGATGTCGTGGTCCCCATCCATGAGCACTTCCGGCTCGACGATCGGTACGAGGCCGGCGTCCTGCGCGATCGCGGCGTAGCGCGCGAGCGCGTGCGCGTTCGCGTCGATCGCGGCCATCGAGGGTAGGCCCGCGCCGATCGACACGATCGCGCGCCACTTCGCGAATCGCGCGCCGAGCGCGCGATACTCGGTCAGACGATCGCTCAGGCCGTCGAGCCCGGCGGTGACGACCTCACCGGGGAAGAAGGGCAGCGGCGTCGTCCCGATGTCGGCCTTGATGCCGGGCAGCGCACCTGCGGCCTCGATGAGTTTCACGAGCGGCGTGCCGTCCGCGGCGCGCTGCCGGATGGTCTCGTCGTAGAGGATCACGCCCGAGATGTACTTCGACATCGGCCCGGTCGCGCGGAAGAGCAGCTCGCGGTAGTCGCGGCGCGTGTCCGACGTCGACGGGATGCCGATGGTGCCGAAGCGCTGCGCGATGGTGCGCGGTGATTCGTCCGCCGCGAGGATGCCGCGACCCGGTGCGACCATCGCCTTCGCGATCGTCGCGAGGTCGGCGACGGTCATTAGACCTTGCCGACGAGCAGCTCGGGCACATCGTGGCGTTCGAGGCCGATCTCGGACTTCTTGCCGCGATACCCGTGGGGGAAGATGCGGAGCAACAGGAATGTGCCGGTGAGCTCGTCCTCCACCCGCTCGACCACGAGCGATGGCCCCCAGCGCGAATCGAAGGCCTCGCCGACGTTCGGCTTCCGCACGCCGGGGTCGAAGCCCTCCTTGTCCCACTGGAGCGCCGCGTAGCCGCGCACGATGCGCTCCTCCTCGCCGCCCTCGTCGGGCCGCCAGCGATGGAGGTCGGGATGCTCGCGCTGGCAGACCGCGGGTGAGCCCGAGTGCATCGTGACCCACTTGAAGACGTCGGCGTCCTTGCTCTGCGCGCCCTGGGGATACGCCGCGCGATGGAGCTGCTCGCCGAGCGTGCACAGGTAGTAGAAGAGCATCGAGCGCAGTATATGGACGTGCGCGCGCGGATGATCGACGTCATGGGTCTGAAGACGCGTGTCCTCGAATCCGGTGACGCGTCGTCTGCGAGTGAGGGTTCGCGCAATTCACCAGTGGTCATGGTTCACGGTGTTGGTGGTTGGGCGGAGAACTTCCGCGAGCTGATGGAGCCGATCGCGCGCGGTGGGCGCCGCGCGATCTCGATCGATCTTCCGGGATTCGGCGAGAGCGAGTCGCCCGGCCGAGTGCCGCACTTCGGACCGAAAGACGCGTTCTACCCGAAGTTCATGCTCGCGCTACTGGACGGCCTCGGCGTCGAACGAGCGCACCTGATCGGGAGCTCGATGGGCGGCGCGGTCGCCTACATGACCGCGGTCACGGCACCCGCGCGCGTGCGCTCTCTCACGCTCGCGGCGAGCGGAGGCCTCGGCACGGACATCGCGCTCTTCCTCCGCCTCGCGACACTCCCGGGGATGATCACGCTCGCGCGGCTCATGGGCGACAGGCACCAGAGCCGCGCCGTCCTGCGCACGTGCTTCTTCGACGCCGCACGTATCCCGGACGCGCTGTACGAGGAGTCGGAGCGCTTCGGCTTCCGCTCGTATCCCGAGTTCGTCCGCGCGCTGCGCGGTGGCGTCAGCATCTTCGGCGTGAAGCGTGGCCTCCGCGAGCACTGGATGGGCCAGGCGACGCGGTACCGCGGACCCGCCCTGGTGGTGTGGGGACGTGAGGACGCGGTGCTACCGATCAGCCATCTCGCGGAAGCGAAAGAGGTGTATCCACAGGCGGAAGTGCGTGTCATCGAGCGCTGCGGCCATCTGCCGATGATCGAGCGCACGGACGAGTTCCTCGCGGCTTTCCTGCCGTTCGTCGAGGCAGCCGAGGCCGCCGTCGCGGCCTGAGCCCGCGCGCCCTTCCGTGGCACCATTGACAGTGAACGAATGAAGACGGGCGAACGTCCCGCGACCACGATCACCACGCCCAGGGCCAAGGTCACCCTCACTCGAGAGCAGGTCATCTCCGACTACCGGCTCGCCGTCCGTAGCCGGGCAGCGTCAGAGCTCGGCCGCCGTGAGGTGCTGAACGGCCGGGCGCCCTTCGGGATCTTCGGCGACGGCAAAGAGATCGCGAACCTCGGGATGGCCCATGCCTTCCGGCCCGGGGACTGGCGGAGCGGCTACTACCGCGACCAGACCTTCATGCTCGCGGTCGGCATCGCCAACCTCGAGCAGTACTTCGCGCAGCTCTACGCCGACGCCGACCTCGGACGCGAGCCCTTCTCGGGTGGACGCCAGATGTCGAACCACTACGCCACACGGACCATCGACGAGCGCGGTCGCTGGCGCGATCTGCTCGCGACGGGTCAGAGCGCCTCGGACATCTCGCCGGTCAGCGGCCACATGCCGCGTTCGCTCGGTCTCGCCTGGGCGTCGAAGCTGT
>Ga0099828_10000992_pt1 | contig 18199 bp, 15 predicted proteins | sample CZO8metaG_2_FD_79338 | JGI IMG/M metagenome (GOLD analysis project Ga0099828, IMG submission 79338) | Vadose zone soil microbial communities from the Eel River Critical Zone Observatory, Northern California, USA - CZOApr15con2H1.8 metaG | ecosystem: Environmental > Terrestrial > Soil > Vadose... | reverse complement strand
GATTTGGGATCCTTGACGTCCAGGAAGTCTGAACCGAGAATAAAAAACGTGACAACCTTGCGCTCCAATTGGGAAAATTGCGTCGCTGTTAGCTTCCACCGCGCGAGCACGTCCAGCCCGACGATGCCGGCGGCCCGCGCGCCGCCCTCAAGGGCAAGTCTCCGGCCGAAAGTTTGGAATCGGGCCGCTTTGATGTCACGCGTTAGTGCCGCAATGCTGGTCGGGTCGACCCTCACGCCGGGAAACCGGCGGCTCCATATTTCACCGATCAAAGCGTCCGGGCCTGCTTTCCAGAAGTAGACCCCTGCTGCTGACGCCGCGCCTGCGGCAGTCAGAAAGGCCAGCATAACGCGTCGCGAAGGGCGGGGTGCCATTTGGATCAACTTTCCAGCAAGCGCGCAGCGCGCAGCGACATCGCCGCTACCGTCAGACTGGGAGGCGCTGAGCCTGAAGTAGGAAATACCGAGGAGCCGACAACGATCAGATTGCGTACGTCGTGGTGTACCTGGCCGGCGTCCACTACGCTCTCCTTCGGATCGCTGCCCATGCGCAAGCTTCCCTGCAGGTGAACGGAAATCTCGTCCATCTGCCGCGCCTCAATGCGCTCAACAGGAAGCGGTCGCAAAACGGTCGCCAACTTATCGAGCGCGGCCTTGACTCCTTGGAGACCGTAATCGGACTGCTTGGGAAAGGAAACGTGAGGCCGTCCGTCGGGAGCGCGCGACACGACAGTCGCGAACTGAGGAAGCGCCTCCACACTAATTGTGAGAGGAAGGATTTCTCGCCAGCGCCCGTAGTCTGGACGCAGACCGTAGTTCCAGGTGTTATCAAAATATAGCAACGCCCCGCCATATTCCCTTCTATGCTCCCCGTCCAACAGCGACAGGTTCATACCAGTGGTAAGGGTACTTCCGCCGAAATTTTTGACTCCATCCAGATAGACTTCGACCGTGCACTCAATTTTCTCGTGTAGATATCTTCCGATCAGCGGGTGGCTAAAGCCGGACTGATGAAGCAGAACAGGACTGTTGATACCGTTGGCACCCAGCACGACAAGATCGGCGCGTGCGGTGTATTCCTTTCCACCGTTGACAAATCGAACCGCCCTTGCGGAATTGTTCTGAATATCGATGTGTTCGACTTTTGAGTCTACGCAGATGTCGAGGTCAGGGTGCTCGATAATATGTTGCATTGAATTGAGGGCAGTGAACTTCGCGTCGACCGGGCACCAACGGCACTGGCTTGTGCCACAGCAGGCGCTCCGCTGTCCGACAGGGCGGCTGAGCCGGCCATTCGGCATGACGAAATGCATGTCCGGTTGCGCCGCCTTCATGATTCTGTCTACGTCACTCATTCGATGAGGCGGCTGGGCATAGTGGCCGGCACCCGGATAGTGGACGTCAATATCGTCGGGCCCCGCGATAAGCATGACCTGCTCGGCCTCATGATAGTAGGGGGCAAGATCCTGGTAAGAAAACGGCCAGTCGACCGCGACGCCGTATTTCGACTTTAGGGCGAAATCGCTGGGATGATTGCGGGGGCAAATTGCCCACCAGCAAACGGTGCCGCCACCGAACGCAACCGAGTAGTGCCAATACTTTTCGCCAGCTCCACGCGTATAGAGCGTCTCCGTATCGTAGATCGAATTCGCCTGGTTCTTGACCTGCCAGTCGTGGGTTTTGTAAGCGCCCCATTCGATCATCAATGTTCGACCAGTTCTGCGTCTTTTCAGAAATTCCTGCAGAAAGAAAAACGACCCGAAGCCCGAGCCAATTACGATCGTTTCGTAGCTGGTCTCCATTCTGTCGGGCTGAATGAATGGCATTGTGCCCCCTCCTGAAGCAGAATTGTTAATATCCGAACTTCCAAAATGGGGCGGACCAGAAACAATATTTGTTTTGGTACGCCACCAGGTTCGTTTGGTCAAACGATGCCGTACGTCTTTATCTTCATTTCGTTCTTCTTAACATTAACCGCTGCTAGCGGAGAACCCGCTCCGCTTCCGCAACCGCGCAGAGGATGTGATAAAACGAAGACGCCGGAATGGAGGCCACCAATGATCGGCCGTCGCGATCAAATTGATCGTACCAGCCACCCAAAACAGGATGGCGCAAATAGTGCCGATACAACCGGGTAAGGGCCTCACGGGCTTCGTCAGCCGCACCCTGCTCTCCCGCCTCGGCCTGCGCGATCCAAGCTTTGGCGATCTCCGTCTGCGGCCAGCAGCGCCGGGTGAACTTTCTGATGTTTCCGTCGCTGTCGCCCTCGTCGAACAGGCAGCCCGTTACATCGTCGCGATATCGCAGGGCCGCGTTAAGTAGCTGGGAGCGATGCCGGGCGGTCGGACAGCCCGTGATCCGCTCAAAGCCATTGAGCAGCCAAACCCACTCTGCCTGATGCCCAGGTTCAACGATCACAGGCTCAATTTTCGACCAATCCTCCTCAAAATATTCGCCGAGAACCTGACGTTGCGGATCGTAGAAATTCGCAACGAACAGGCCGTACAACTCGCCGGCGCGGTTTTGAAACACGGCATCACCCGTCGCGTCGAATGTAGCGATCGATGCTTCGAACATATGCATGTGCGGATTTTGTCCGCGCGGCATGGTTGCGGGAATCCCTTCAAGGAAGCCACCATGAGGCGATCTCAGGTCGCAGTCGAAAAACCCGAGCAAGGAGTCAATCTCGTCCCGAACCTGAGCATCACCGCTCAACTGATAGACAGTAGACAGCGCAAGCAGCACGAATGCGTGGTCATAGGTATCGCGCGTCGCTTTCACGATAGATCCGCTCGGATCGAGCAGATGTACAAAGCCCGGCCGGCCATCAGGGCTTTTGGCTTTCGCCAAAAGATAATCCAGACCCTTGATTGCGATTTCGCGGCCTTGTGGATACCAGCCCATCTGAGCGGCTTTGGCGAAACAATAGATCTGCCGCGCTTGAACACGGACGCGGCGCGGCGCGGCACGATCTGCCCTGCCCTCGATATCGAGCTTTTCCACAAACCCACCGGCCGCCGAATCCCAGCCTTCGCTGGACCATAGCGGCAGGGAGTGCTCTATCAAAAGGGATTTCAGAACATCAACAATATCCAGGTGTTCGAACCCGGCCGTTTGTGGGACTAGATCAACGCCAGTCATTCCAGCTTTCCAAGCGCTGCCTACACTTTTGCAGGGCGAATAATCCTATCATTGGAGTGGTCTGCGGTCACTACCAATCACCCGTAACGGAACTGGCTGCAGCGTACATTTTCGCTTCTCTAATTCTTGCCGCGCGTCCCAGCTATGGAAGGAAATCACATCCGAGTTCTCAATTTTAATCTGCGCTGTCGTGGATCGGGACCCCGTTTATGTTTCCCGCAGCCAGTTCGCGCCGAACCGCGGTGAATTGCGAGAACCGTCGATGCATTCAAGCCGTCCGAAACGGCTTAAGGTATGGACACGCCGACCGGGCCAATTACGGTCCGGGCGGAGCACGGTACGGATAACCTGAGCATAGTCTTGCTCGTCCAATCGCGTAACTTCGGCCAATCCAAGCGCACGACCATATCCATCGCGGCAATCCTGAACCGGGCGCCATAATCGGCCGTCCTGCAGGTGAAACTGGCCCGCCTGCCGTGCGCCCGCAGCATCAATCAAGACCGGGTTCGCCGGATGGGGTCGCCACGGGCCAAACAGATCTTCCGCACAGAACAGCGACAAGCTGTCCATCCGACCGCCCAGTTCGTCTCGAACCGTTGCAAACATCCACCACTTGCCTTCGAATTGAACAAGGCTCGCGTCGCTTGCGTCGATGTCTTCGATGAGATCGCAATCGCGGACCCAGCGAGACGGAAACGGATCGGCGCGATAAAGCGAAATTTTGCGCGATTGCGAGCTCTCCGGAATCATCCAAACCTCTCCGCGATGCTCAAAGAGATAAGGATATGAAAGGTGCCAGGGCTCTGACAAAACCGGCTCCGCAGGACCGGCCTGTCCTGCGTCATCGAACGGAATAGCCGAAATAATTCCCTTTCCACCGTGGTGGTCGAAGTCCTCCACGAAAATGAAGGTCTTACCCCGAAAATTGAACGGAAAAGGGTCGGCATAAAAGCGATAGCCCGGATCCGCAATGCTGTTCCACGGCACTCCTTCGAGCGAATGCCGTGTCCAAACGCCGTCATCGTCGACAAACCTCCAGCCGACGCGCCAGTGCGGAGAATACAAGCACAGCTGGTAAATTCGCTTCAGTGCCTCCGACGAGACACGACCCACCGCGTAGGAGCCCACATCCCAGGCGCCTGGACGGGAAAATCTCCCGACGCTTTGAGCGACGTCGGCCCGCGGCCCTGACACCGCGCGAAGCAACAGTCGCTGGGTGTGTCGAGCCACCAATTCAAATCGCTGCCGGACGCTGTTTGCCTCGTCCAAGGCCGGCGCGGCGGTCGCCGTGATTTGCAGGCCTGGCGCGGATTGCACCGAGACAACCGGCGATCGGCCCTGGAGCAAAGCACCGAGCAGGGCGAGCTCTTCCGAAGCGCCTTCGAACAACGGCGTTAGCGTTAAACATGAATCGGAAACTTGATTGCTATTTCCGGACAGATTTATGATCAAATCGGCATCTGAAACCGTAAGCGCCGTATCAACTACTCGTGGTTTCATGATATCGATGGGGCTCTGACCGGAGTGGAAATAGAGCACCTTTTCCAAGTCAAGCAGCAAGTCGACTGAAAGCATGCCGCCGGGACCATCCTCGAGCACAAAAGACACGTTCTCGCCTGTCCTGGCCTGCAAGATTTGCTGGAAGTCCAGGTGCCAGCGGCGGATGCGGCGCACGTTGAGGCGAATTGCGATTGACACAGTAGAACCTGTAAACCCTGGATCGGGAAATGAAAATCGCTCACTTATTGCCGCATTTTGAAAATGGCGGCAATGGCGTCGTCTATGCCGCGACTGACCTGGCATGTGCGCAGTCGGCGGCGGGGCATTCGGTGGCGTGCATTGGCAACCGGAGCGGCCCACTCGCGAAATTGCTACAAGACTATTCGGTAGCAACTTATGTCGTTGCGGATTTCAAGCTGAAAAGTTTTGGCAACTTGCGTAGCCTGCCCCGGCTATTCCAGGTTCTGAAGGCACTCCGCCCTCAAGTGGTGCATGCCCATTCGATCCCTACCGCGCTTATGGCAAAGCTGCTGCAGCCAATGCTGGGATTTAACCTTGTAACCAGCGTTCACAATATGTCAGGTCTCAAGAATATCTGGCTGGGTGTCGGCGACCGGGTCATCTGTGTCAGCGCCGCCGTCGGCGAAAGCATGAAGCGCCTTTGCTTTCCGGGTACCAAGATACGGATCATCAGGAACGGACCACTGGACTCGCCGCGCAGGCCCGACGGGGCGGCTGGACTTTTGGAAGTAGTGATGAACAAGCCTGCGATCGTTACCGTTGCTGCCCTGCAGACTCACAAAGGTATCGGTGACCTCATTGAGGCATTCGCCCTTGCCAGAAAATCAATTCCCGATTTGTCGATGTACATCCTGGGCGATGGACCGGAAAAACGCTCCCTTCAAATGCTGGCCGACCGGCTCGATTGCCGCGATCGTATCTACTTTGAAGGATTCGTGAGAGATCCGCGACCCTACTTGGCACAAGCCGACATTTTTGTGCTTGCTTCGCATCGCGAGGCGTTTGGCATGGCGCTCGCCGAGGCACGCGAGGCTGGCTGCGCCGCTATCGGAACTAACGCCGGCGGCATACCCGAAGTTTTAGAATATGGTCGGGCAGGAATTATTGTGCCCGTGGGAAATCCGGTGGACATGAGTAGGGCACTGGTGCGATTGCTAGTCAATCCTACGCTGCTCCGATTTTGGCAGAAGCGCGCCGCAACCAATTTATCATGGCTTCGCCTCGGTCGGGTTTCCGAGGAAACGATATCGGCCTACGCCGAAATGCTCGCCTCATCCGCCGAACCGTCATTGCTCGGAATCGAGCGTGGCGAACCACTCGACGGCAAGGTTAGATAGAACAGTGCTCACTCGCTACCAAGGACGGCGTTGAAGCGTGCTGACGACGCGCTTGCTAGACGAAAAATCCGCAGGCACCTAGATTTCTCCAGCCTGACTTTGAAAGCAGCACCAGATCCACAAAGCCGCATTTCGAGTCATTGTTGAGCACCGCGCTGACGAAGACAATCGCGCAGCGATTCTGCTAACTGGGAATACAGGACACGTGTATTGTAGCGCGTCCGCACCGTATCAAACGCAGCCCGGCCCAGTGAATCACGATGCTCCCATGCGCCGATAATTGCGGCGGCCAAACCCTTCACGTCGCCAACCGACACGAGGCGGCCATTTATGCCATCGGTGACGAGTGGTTCAAAGGCTCGAATTTGGCTGAGCACGACGGCTGCGCCGCAGGCCATCGCCTCCAGCGCCGCTACGGCGAGGCCTTCATTGGCCGAAGGCATCGCATACACGCCGCACCGGCGGAACAAATCGCGCACCTCTGCACGACCTACAAAACCATGAAATCTTATGCGGGACGACAGGTTGAGATCAGCCGCAAGCCGCTCCAGCATATCCCTGTCCGGCCCGGTGCCAACAATGTCCAGAGTCCATTCCTGTGGCAACTCGGCCATCGCTTGAATGAGATCGCTGGTACGTTTCTGCTTGTTGGTCAAACGGGTGACGGTCAAGACGGTCTTGCCGCGGTGTACGGCGGGGTCAGGAAAAAACTCCGAAACATCGCAACCGTTGGGCTGTAGTTTCGATCGCCCCCCGAATCTTTCGATCATCCGGCATTCGCTCTCCGTCTGACCGTAGCACAGAGCGGCCTTTTCGAACGCTCTTCTCTTGAATAACTTCACTACGCCTTCCGATACTCCGCCATGATCGGCTCCCACCACCGGCAAATCAAGCTCGCGCACAATATGGTCGAACCTTCCGCTCCAGTGCTCTTGGACATACAGCAGATCAATATCGTCCTCGCGTAGCGCCTCTCGAAGCGGCCCCATAAAGGCGACCGTATTCATCACCTCGTCGGCGTAAAGGGACCACCGCGTCGCCCGGCTTAGCCTTGCGAGCGACAGCTGCTCGATTGGTCGATACTCGATCGGTCGATACCAGCGAGCCAGTGGCAGGAAACGAACGGGGATGCCTGCGTCGGTTTCGTACTTTCCGGCTTCGTAGAGCGCCGGTATGTAGAGAACTGGATGGATGCCGTTTTCCGACAGGCCGCGCCCATAGTACCAGGACCAATCGTTGCGATAACTTTCCAGATAACTTTGTCGGCTCTGACCCTGGACCCTTCCGAAAAACCCTTCGAAAGAGCCACAGCTTAGAAGCATTGCTATGTTCATGTTATTCTTCTCGATGCTTGCGGCGAGTCGGTCCTGGCACAAACCTCGATCATTCGAGAAGTGAGCACGCCCCTTTTGCTAGAGCAATGATCTTGCTTTTTGCGGTGGCCAAATCAGCTCGGCGTATGTGACAGGTTTAATCATTGACCACTCAGCGCATGTCTCATAGATAGAACAGGCCATAAATGCCCGTTTCTTGTCAATTGTTGGCTACTGGTGTCGGCGCGATCTGGCACGACCTGAGTTATTCTGGCTGATTTGGTTAATGCGGCAGGCCGAATAGAAAGTATCTCCACGGGCCTTTTGACATGTTGAAGTCCAGGACGAAAGCTCCGAAAGCGCAATCCAATTTCAACTTCCAACAAGCGAAGCGTCTATCTTGTCACAGACTTCGGATCTGCCAGCCGAAATAAACCGCGCCGATGGATCGGGCCATGCTGGAGGCCTTCACCGAAACGAACGCGCCCGTATCGATTTCGCTCGGGCGTTCCCCCTGCTCCTTCTTGTCGGCAAGATGTCAACGAGCTTTCACGGCTGGCCGGTGCTGCTTCTTGGCCGGTGCGGCGGCTTTAGCGACATTGGTGAAGCCGCAAGGTGTCAAGCCGGATCGGCGCCAATGGCGCGCTATCGGAGTTTGAGTTCAATGTCTGGAGCTAAGGCTAGCCCAAGGCGGACTGTCGATTTTAGACGGGCGGGAACCGCGCTGATCCAGCCAACCTCAACGAGGCCGGATAACGTCCAATGAGCATCGAGCCAATTGGTCTGCTGACGTTCATCATCGGCATGATATGTCTGCAGCTCGGATATCGGGCCACGGTGGCAACCCTCGTGGTAGCTACATTGTTCGGATCGGCTGCTGCCATCCTGATCGGCTTGGCCAATATCCCGCCCGCGCACCTTCTCCTGGCTTTTGTGGCAGCGACTACGCTCACGCGTCGCCTTGAGACGGCTCGCACGATCAAAGCTACGAGTTTTCCCGAGCCCGGCTTTTGGCTGATGTGCCTGGTAATTTACGGTCTCGTCAGTGGCGTCGTGATGCCCCGCCTGCTGGCGGGAAGCATGCCGATCATTCCGCTCGGCACTTCAGAATACGCAGATACCGGCTCAACTGTGCCCCTCGGCCCTGTGTCCAGTAACCTTACCCAGGGGATATATCTGGTCGCGGATTTCGTTTGCTTTGTCATGATCGTCGCTATCGCCTCAACTCAGGCCGGCTTTACTACAATCGCCAGTGCACTTGTGGCGTATGCTGCTGGTAACGTGCTGTTCGCGTTCGTGGACCTTGGCACCTACGCTACCGGCACGCAGTGGCTCCTGGATTTCATTCGGAACGCTCAATACGCGCTCCATATAGAGGAGGAGATCAGCGGGTTGAAACGCATCGTTGGATCTTTTACCGAAGCATCGGCCTTCGCACGCTCAACACTGGGAGCACTTGGCTTCACAGGGACGTTGTGGCTGTGCGGATGGCGGCCGGTCGTGACCGGCACACTCGCTCTGGCTTCGCTTGCCCTTGTCGTTCTATCCACGTCGTCGACCGGACTAGCTGGTACGCCGCCCGTGCTCTTGATCTTGTACGCCACAGCTCTGACGCGCCTCGGCGTTCACCCGAGCAGGCCTTTTCGCTCGGCGGCGGTGCTGTGCGCGCCGCTGCTGGTTCTCGCGGTGATCCTCGCCGCGCAACTTGACGACGAGACGTCGAAACCGATACGGGACTACATTGATGCCTTGATCTTGAACAAGGCGACTACCGATTCGGGCATCGAGCGCAATACTTGGAACACCTTCGCGCTGCAGAACTTCTTCGATTCCTACGGATTGGGAGTCGGCCTCGGCACCGTTCGTACGTCGAGCTTTCCCATAGCGCTCCTGTCGAACGTTGGGGTGCCGGGAACGATCTTCTATCTGCTCTTTGCAGCGTCGGCCTTCTTGCGCAGGCGCGGTGCACCGCGCACTTTTCCGAGTGACGTCCGTCTTGCCGCGCGCAATGCCTGCCTTGGCCTTATCATAGGCGACACTTTCGCAGGCACAACTGTCGATCAGGGCCTGTTGTTTTACGTGCTCGCCGGCATGGCCTGTGCCGAACCCGAGCGCAACGTTGCAGCTCTTTCATCCACACCCAGCCGACCGGCGGGAGCGAGAACATGAGTTCGGTCCCCTCTTCCGACATCAACGACGACGGTTTCCCGACTGAGCCCGTCACAGGGGCCCGCCACCATATTTTGCGCAGCGGTGGAGATGGCCCAATGCCCAGCATCGCGGTAATCGTCGCTACCCTCGGTCGCCCGGACGTTGTAACCGCCACGGTAAATTATCTGCTCAAGACCCAGAGTCTGAAGCCGACAGCCGTTATTGTATCATGCGCCGTCCGCGAAGACGCCGGCATTGCCGTCGATCTGCCGGGTGTCACCGTTGTGACCGGACCACCCGGCTTGGCAACACAGCGAAATACTGCCTTGGCGGCATTGCCGGCTGGAATTGACGTCGTGGTTTTCTTTGATGACGACTTTGTGGCTGATGCGGACTGGCTGGCCGCGGCCGCGCGGGCCTTCCGCGATGAACTGCGGGTCGTAAGTTTCACGGGGTGGGTCGTCACCGACGGCATCAAGGGGCCAGGCTTGAGCTTCGATGATGCCGTTCACATCGTGGAGTCTGCCGATAGCTCAGCTCCCCGGTCGCGCATCGAGCCGTTCAGCCCTTACGGCTGTAATATGGCGTTCCGTTTGTCCGCAATCGGTGACCTCAGATTCGACGAGCGTCTGGTGCTTTATGGCTGGCTCGAGGACCGCGACTTCGGCGGGGCTCTCGCCAAGCGCGGAGGTCGGTTCATCAAGTGCGCAAGTGCCCGCGGGGTCCATATGGGTGTTAAGAGCGGTCGGGTGGCAGGTGATCGGCTTGGTTACTCGCAGGTCGTTAACCCAATCTATATGCTGCACAAGGGAACAATGACGGTTGGTCAGGTCGCTGGTCAGCTTTTCAGGAACATCATGAGCAACGTAGCGCGCGCAGTGAGGCCGGAGCCCTTCATCGACCGGAGAGGTCGGTTAAGAGGAAATCTCCGAGGATTTGCAGACGTGCTGCGGGGCCGTCTTGAACCGGAGCGTGCGGCGGCGATCCGGCCCCCGGCAAAGGCATGATTTTGCACGAAGTCGCGATGCCCCGAAGCCGCACCGCCGCGATCGGCTGGCGAGTTGTCCTCGACAGCGGCGTCCACCACGGCACCCGCGGCTTGCCGTGGTGGCGGTCGCCATACCACATCAATCACATAAACTGCTTGGACCGGGGCGATAGCCTCGTCGATCTGTTGCGTGCTGATGCTGCATGCATCGTCGCTGTGGCAGGCCTCTCACAGAAAGTACCGATGCCGCGTCAGCACCCCCTCCCGCGAGAGCCAGTCGTGAGTGCGATGACCTGCTCAGCAGACTGACGGCCCCATGGGTAAGCGGGCGGGCTTGCAGAAATCCACGAACCTGGCGAACGCGCTAACCTAAAAATTGCTCGTTATTACCCTAATGCCTGAAACCACGCTAAAGGTGGCTGACCAGTTGAGCATAAGTCTGGGGTTACAATAATGCTGACGACGAAGACCATTCTGGGCGCTGGCTGGGCAGTTTCATCCCGACTGGCAGGTCGCCTCACAGACTTCGTTACGCTTCTTGTCCTGGCCAGAGCGCTGACTCCAGCCGACTTTGGGCTGACCGCGATCGCTATGACCCTGACAGTCATCGTAGAGACGGTGCTCGAGGTTCCCCTCATCGTAGCGTTGACACGCCTAAAGTGCGTCACGAAATCCCATCTGGACACTGCCTTCACGTTGGGCGTTCTGAGAGGTCTTTTACTTTCCTTTGTCGTTCTCTTGGCGGCTTGGCCGTTTGCTCACATTTATCACGACGATCGTCTTATTACGTTGGTCGTCGCGCTCACCATCGCACCTATAGCCCGCAGCCTCTATAGTCCCAGCATGGTAAAGTACATTCGGCAAATGAGCTTTCGACAAGGATTTATTGCCGAGTTCCTGGGAAAAATAATTTCCTCTGCCGTCGCCATCGCCGTCGCATACTTCGGAGGCGGATATTGGGCCATCGCAGCAGGTAGCGTATCGTCCCCTGTCGCATGTACGTTAGTTACGTATCTTATTGCGCCGTACCGGCCAAAGCTCTCTCTGTCCAAGTTCTCGGAATTTGCGGCATTCCTGGGATGGTTCAGCACAGCGCAAGTAGCTTCGGCTTTGAGTTGGCAATTTGACCGGATATTGCTTGGGTATTCCCTCACCAAATCTCAACTCGGGCAGTATACGATGGCAAGCGATTTGTCCGTTTTGCCCACGCAGAGCATGATAGGGCCCGCAATGCAGCCGCTTATTGCGGCGTTCTCGAGCATCTATGACGATCGCGAAAGACTTCGAAGCGCTTACTTGAAAGCTTCGCGCTTTACGATGCTGCTTGCGGCGCCGACATGTATAGGGATGTCGCTGACTTCAGATATGATTATCGATGTGCTCTTGGGCTCTAAGTGGAAAGAAGCGGCTGTCTATTTACAATGGCTGGCGCTATCGACCGTGCTCAATGCTTACTATCAGCCTCTACACTCTCTTGCGCTTGCGACCAATCGAACGGACCTGGTATTTCGGTTGAATTTCCTCGATCTATGTTCCAGGATTCTTTTAGTGTCGATGGGGTTGTACTTTTATTCGCTGCCGGGCGTAATTGTCTCGCGCGGGGCAATATCATTGATCATGTTTATCTTCTCATTACTGGCCGCGCGGTATCTGATCGGCATAAAAGTGGTTTCTGAGGTTGCCAATCTGTGGAAAGTAGCGGCGGCAGGCGCAGCAATGGCTGTTTTTGTTTTGATATTGCGCCATGAACTGACCGGAATGGACCTTAACGCGTTCCTCGCGTTGGGCCTTACCGCCGCCTTTGGTGCCGCAGTCTACATCGGTGCGCTTTTCCTGCTTGGAGTCCAATTCAAGGATTATGTCCCAGGCGCATTTATTGGTTCGGCCGGGTCCTGATCGGACTTGGCACACCGGAACGGCATGACCCTTGCAAGTAATTTGCTGCAATGGCCTGCCATGGCGACTTGCTCAAGCCGATATGGCAAACGGTGCAACCACGTTGAAGCCTAAACGGACACACGGCCGCTGCGGCATCTTGTCGGATTGTCCATCTCGAGAGCGTGCGCTGGTGTGCGGACAATTGCGCTCGTATTGTCGCTTAGGCCCGCAACATAAGGTTAATTCCAACCGTTGCGAGTGCACGGCTTGCCAATAGTGATGAGTGGTATTACTTACCGGTTTTATAAGTAGTCAGGATTAAATTTCTTCTAGACATGACCAACCTCGACAACGAAAGCCGTTCGCCGAGATCTCGGTCGGAGACTTAAATGCCCGACAGTCCAAAGCTGGCCGTGGTCATCTCCTGCTATAATTACGAGTCCTTCGTTGAGCGGGCCATCCAAAGTGTCCTTGATCAGCGCCGTGACGATTGCGAACTCGTCGTCGTCGATGACGGATCAACCGACGGTTCGTGGGACGTGATCAACCGTAGCAGCGTGACAGCCTTCAAGATCGACAACGGTGGCGCACGGCGCGCCTGCCTGTTCGGCCTTGACAAGACCCGGGCGCCGTTCGTCTTGTTCCTTGACGCTGACGATGAGCTCAAAGCCGGCGCCATTGACACGATTATCGACCGGCTCGACTCGGGTGTCGCAAAGCTTCAATTTCCTCTCACGCGGATCGATGCAGACGGCAACGTCATCAGCGGCGCGCTTCCGTCACTCAAGGCGTTCCGCGATCGCGATGCCCTCGCTCGTCGAGTGCTCAAGAGCGGCGTCTACAAGTCCCCGCCGACCTCGGGAAACGTATTCCGCCGAGATTTGTGCGAACTACTCCGCGAAGCCGATTATGACAAGTTTGTCGACGGCGTTATTCTGTTCGCCGCGCCATTTTTGGGCGATGTTGTCAGTATTTCCGAGGAGCTTGGATGCTATCGCATCCACGGCCGCAACGATTCAGGTCTCGGGCGCGCGCCCGACGCCAGCTCTATCGAGCGCGACATCAATCGCTTTCTGGCAAGGATGGAACATCTGCGCGCGATCTTACAGCGGCTAAAGCCGGCCCAAGAACTCATGGATCCCCGGGAGACCTATTATTTTCGCGAGCACAAGTTCTACCTTGAAATCTCGTCCGGGGAACGGCCACGATTGACCGCGCTACCGGGGCTGTTATCCGAGCTGGTGGGCGAGCCTCTTTCGGCGAAGGACAAGGTCGCCATGGCCGTTTTTTTCTTTCTCGCCACGGTACTGCCAAACAACGGAGCCAAGACTCTTCTCGCTTATCGACTCAAAACCGGACATCGGTCGGCACTCGGCTTCGCGAAGGAGATAATCGGGTGGCATGTTCCGGTCCAGAACTGACCCGTGATCTGCCCTCCAAAACCCCAGGCTATGGATTGAGTTCGTTCTCTCAGGAGACGGACGTGAGAAGAGCAAATGCACAATGCAGAAATCATCAACGCATTGGGCAGCACGCAGCTGATTAAGGTTGCGACTGGCGTATGCTTGTCATACCCCTCGATCGTTTCGTCGACCCTCAATGTTTTCAAGACACTGTCAGCGACGAATAAGTGCGGCCTCTGCTCTTAGAGTAGAGTCGTGGGCCGTTGGCTGGTAATCGAAGCCGCCTTGACGACCGATTGATTCAATTCCCAGCATCCGTAGTTCGGCAATGACTTTTGCGGCTCGCTGGTCGGCCTTATCCGCGTAAACGGGGTAAGCGTTCGATACGACGTCACTCCCCTCCAGCCGCAAATCTCCTGCGAACAAACCGACGGGGCCGGCGGCCATGAAGTCATCTTTGATTGAAATCGGATGCTACGCCCTGAGGGTTCAGCCGCCCCCAACTGGGGCTGACAGCACGGCCGCGCAAAGGCGGCATGTGATCGTTATTTTTCGAAGCCGTTTCTCTTCAGTGCTGCGGAGGACTTGCATTATATCTTAGCTTGTCTTGAAGCGGCGGCCACCTTGTGCGACGAAGATCGTCGGATAGACGACGCTGTACCATTATCGCTCGTTGTCATTTTGGCTTCGGCGATTGGCTTTTTGGCACCTATGCGTATTGTATTGCTCCAGCAACTCGCCGCGCCAGTCATTTTGGATAGGCTCCGTCGACTGGCTGGCTGTTCTCTATGGGGGAGCAAGATGCTATTCTTCACAAGACCCGCCTACTCCTGATGAGGCGACGAAGGAATACACGACACGACGAAAGGGATGCTCCAAATGTCTTGGAAATGTCGGCTGATCGCACTGCTTGTCGCAGCTTCTTCAATCTCCGTTCCGTTAAATTACCCTGCTAGCGGCCAGTCACCGGTCACCATCGACATCAACAAATTCAGGCTAACCTTTAGCGAGGAATTCGACGAACTAAGTGTATCGCCTTTGGGACCCAACACGCGCTGGATCGCCCACACTCCTTGGGCGGGCGACTTTGGAGATGCGAGCTTTGCCGACCCGAGGAAGGGAATTTTTCCTTTCACGATCGATAACGGAATACTACGCATCGAGGCGCGAAAGAATGAAGATGGCAAATGGGAATCGGGCTTGTTGGCTTCTGCCGACGGACACGGCCGAGGCTTTTCCCAGCAATATGGTTATTTTGAAATGCGCGCCAAGCTCCCCAAAGGCAAAGGCGTCTGGCCCGGATTCTGGTTGCATACGATTGAAGATCCAAAGGCGAAGTCTAAGGTTGAGTTCGACATCATCGAATATTATGGCCATGATCCAAGCAGGTATCAGTCGGCTGTCCATACGTGGTTCTTTAATTCGGCGGATGACACGATTTATCATCCCCCCCTGCACTTCACGCTTGTGCCTAACGAGTCTCTTTCGGACGAATTCAACACATTCGGCGCGCTGGTCAGGCCAGACGTCGTGAAATTCTATCTTAATAGAACGGAGGTATGGCAAGAAAAAACGCCGGCCGATCTAAATCGGCCTCTATTGGTCCTTGTAAACCTCGCGCTCGGTTCAGGATGGCCCATTACGGAAACGCCCAATCCGTCGTACATGTACGTCGACTATATTCGTGTTTATTTGGAATCTGATTCACCCGGCTAGGAGAAGCGAACCAGGCAGTTCCGCCCCCAACTAACAATCGGGCCGCCGAATAGTCTCGCGACCGCCGAGCCAGCAATTTTAGACTCGAATTTTAGACTCATATTGACGCTGAAGCCGGCGACTGATCTGAAATGCGCCGGTTGGGCAGGTCGGCAATCCCAGTAGTGGTCGCGATAGCGGCCGCAACGGCAGATTCGGAACGACTTGCAAAGTTTGCTGGGATCGTCTCAGCTGAATATGGCTTGGTTAAGTAGCGTTTGCTATTGCTGTGTCAGGCTGCAGGTGCCTATGAACGTCAACCTAAGTTCAACATTTTTCCGCTGAGAAATGAAATCGAAAATCTCCAATGAAGGTCGCAATCATTCACTACTGGCTCGTCGGTATGCGGGGTGGCGAGAAGGTTATCGAGGCGCTTTGCGAGATGTATCCGCAGGCCGACATTTTTACCCACGTTTACGTGCCGGAGATGGTCTCCGGCAGGATTCGCCAGCACCGCATTATTCCAACGTTTATCAACTCGCTGCCGCGCGCGAGCAAGATGTACAAGACATATCTCCCCTTGATGCCGCTGGCGCTCGAACAGCTCGACCTGCGCGGCTACGACCTCATCATCAGCAGTGAATCGGGACCGGCCAAGGGGATCATCGCGCCCTCCGAGGCGCTCCATGTCTGCTATTGCCACACGCCGATGCGCTATATCTGGAACATGTACCACGACTACCGCAACAGCGCGGGCCGCGTGGCGCGGCTGATGATGCCGCCGCTTACGCATTACCTGCGGATGTGGGACGTGACGTCTGCGGCGCGGGTCGACAGCTTTGTTGCGAACTCGGCGACGGTTGCAAGGCGCATCCACCGATACTACGGAGCGGATAGCATCGTCATTCATCCTCCCGTCGACACCAGTGCGTTTTCGATCGCGGCTCCTTCCGAGCTTGGCGACCATTATTTGATGGCCGGCGAACTCGTATCCTACAAGCGGCCGGATCTCGCGGTGCGCGCCTTCAACGAAATGAAGCTACAATTGGTCGTAATCGGCGGCGGCGAGATGCTCGATGAAGTGCGCAGCCTTGCGGGCCCCACGGTTACCGTCCTGGGTTCCCAGCCGTTCGATATCCTGAAGCAACACTATGCGCGATGCCGCGCGTTAATCTTCCCGGGCGAGGAAGATTTCGGAATGGTGCCGGTCGAAGCAATGGCGAGCGGTCGCCCCGTCGTCGCCTACGGCCGCGGCGGCGCCACCGAGACCGTCGCGCCGGGTTTGTCAGGTGTTTTCTTCGCCGAACAAACCGCCGAGGCCATCTCGTCGGCGGTCAGAAGTCTGGCCACGATCGAAATAGATCCCGAAAAGATCGCAGCACATGCGGACCAGTTCGGCCGGGACCAGTTCTTTCAAAAGATGCGCACCCACATTGATGGTCTGCTGGCCAAGAGATCGAGTACCCATTGATCGCGCAAGGCACTTGAAAAAACTTGGCTCCCTTTCGTCCAGTCAAGGGTCGACGGAGGTATCGATCACCGACGCCGACTCGTCCTCAAGCACGAGGCATGTCAGGCGACCGGTCGCAAAGGCGCCGGTATCGATATTGATACGGTTAGGTCGTACCTCAACTTCACGGGTGGGGGTATGTCCGTGAACGACAATCTTGCCGAAGTCGTCATCGGACGACAGAAATTCTCCTCTTATCCAAAGTAGGTCGTTTTCTTTCTGCCGCGACAGCTCGACGTTGGGTTTCACCCCGGCATGAGCAAAGAAGAAATCACCGCACTCGAACGAGTTTTTCAAATCTCGAAAAAAGCGGAAATGCGCTTGCGGTAATGCGTCATGAAAGGCCGATTGGATCTCGGAAATTTGCTTCCCGTTGGCGAGAGTTTCAGGAGGCACCCCGTAAGAGACAAGGGTTTCCAGGCCTCCCAACCGCAACCATTGATCGAACAGACTGCGATCACTCAGGCATTTGATCGCGATCAGTTCATGGTTACCCTTCAAGAATACCGATTCATGCGCCGCTCCATGACCGATCAGTCTGTCGATCGTTTCGCGCGACGACGGCCCGCGATCGATATAGTCGCCCAAGAACACGGAAATCGGTCTCTCCGTCGGGCGGCGCGCGATATCGGCGTTGATCCAAGCCAACAACGTATCGAGCAGGTCGAGGCGACCGTGAATGTCGCCGATAGCATAGATTCTCAGATCCGCAGGCAACGATGGACGCCGCCCCCGCACTCTGAGTTCCTCAAGCCCCGGAAGTCGAGACAGCACTCGTCAGCTCGCCATTGCCAAACGGAATCCACTGGGACGGAAGGTCCATTTGGTCCGCATCTTAAACTTGTCGGTCGCGCAACGCATCAAATCCATCATCCGGAGCTGGCGACCGCGGCCTTTCGACAGCGTCGCTCTGGTCTTACCCGTGGAGTGGAGGGCTACGCAAACTGATCCGCTATCCTACCCGAAAATTTCTTGAACCAAATGCGAGTATGCTCCGACAAACAGACAGGCAATGATTTCTAAAAAGATCAGGGTTCTCAACCTATTAGCGGATTTTCTTGGTTTTGGCTGCTCCGATCAACCATAACGACAGCGTGCAGTTGATACGCTTTACGGTCTCATGTAGTTGTAGGAAATAATTTTCAATCAGAAACAAATAGTTGGGGCTGTTCCATGAGTACCCGGATCACGTTAAAGGCGCTTTGTGTAACAACATTGCTCGCCATCTCTGCAAACCAAGGCTGGGCCGGATGCCTGAAGCCG
>Ga0099828_10000991_pt1 | contig 18203 bp, 18 predicted proteins | sample CZO8metaG_2_FD_79338 | JGI IMG/M metagenome (GOLD analysis project Ga0099828, IMG submission 79338) | Vadose zone soil microbial communities from the Eel River Critical Zone Observatory, Northern California, USA - CZOApr15con2H1.8 metaG | ecosystem: Environmental > Terrestrial > Soil > Vadose... | reverse complement strand
CCACTCGTCCACGATCCGCGAGGTCACGCGGCCGGCGTCCCGGTCCGCCGCGCTCTTGTCGATCCCCTTCGCGAGTCTCGTCAGCTCCTTGTCGCCCTTCGTGTCCATGTCTTGCGCCGCCGCGGGAGCGACGATCAGGGCCGTCAGCAGGACGCTCGAGACTACCGCCAGCACGGGACGGAAGATGTTGAGCTTCGTCATCGCGTTGCCTCCTTGGAATCCCCGATGTCGGGAGAATCCACCCCGGGTTTGTGCAAGTCGTATGCCCGGAACAACCCCAATGGTAGCAGGGCCTTCCAGACCGGCAACCCCAAAATTGTGTCAGTGGCCTGACACGGATGCCGGCGCGACCGATCGGCGCATTCTGCCTAGCCCGCGGCGGTGTGGGCCCGTATGATGCAGGACATGGAACGCACGAGCGCCGGGCGGTTCCGCCGCCGCGGCGCTGCGACGACGAGCCCCGCCCCGGAGGTCGAGCCCGCTCCCGTGCCGCTCCCGTCCCTCGTCGAGCACGAGCCGGTCGAGCCGCTTGTCACGCCCGAGCCCGCGTTCGCCGCGCGCGTGCCGCCGCCGGCGCCCGCGCCCCCGCCGCCGGCGCACCGGCGCGCGATCTTCTTCGACGTCGAGAACACGAGCCAGCCCGGGCGCATCGCGCGGCTGATCGAGCACCTCGCCACGGACCGCGCCGGCTGGCGCACGGAGTTCGTGGCGGTCGGCAACTGGCGCGTGATCAGCCAGGACACGGCGCGCCTGCTCGCGCGCCACGGCGCCCAACTGGTCCACAGCGCCCCTTCGGCCGGCGTGAAGGACTGGAGCGACCTCCGGATCGCGGTGAGCGCGGGCGTGTGGCTGGCCGCCGGCCGCCCCGGGGACGTGGTCGAGATCGTGTCGGAGGACCGGGCGTTCGACGCCGTGGGCGACGTGGCTGCGGCGCTCGGCATCGGCTTCCGCCGTCTCTCCTCCCGCGCGCTCGCCGGCACACCGGTGGAGGAGCCGGCGGAGCCCGAGCCGGCGGGCGGGAGGGGACACCGCCGCGGGGGGCGGGGCCGGCGCGGCGGGCGCGGGCCCGCCGCGATCGCCGAGCCGCGACGGAGCGAGCCGCGCCGTCACGAGCCGGCGCACCCCGCCGCGGCGGTGGAAGCGCACACCGCGCCCCACGACGAGATCGTGGACGTCGTCCGCGAGCTCGCCGAGCGCGCGCCGAACGGCGCCGTCCTCATCGACACGCTGGAGCGCACGCTGAAGGCGCGGGGGTTCAGCCGGCCGCCGGGCTCGCCGCGGCTCATCACGCGTCTGCGCCGGATCAAGGAGCTCGCGGTGAGCCCGACGGGCATGATCACGCTGGTGGGCGAGGCGCCGCTCGCCGAGCCCGCGGCGGCGGCCGCTGAAACGGGCGAGCCCGAGCCGGCGCCGGCGGCCCGGCGGCGCCGCCGCCGAGGTCGGCGGGGCGGCCGCGGCCGGCGGCGCGCGGGCGCCGCGGGCGCCTGAGGGCGCCGGGGCGAGCGCGGGCTCAGGCTCCCGTCGCCACGAGCACGGCCTTCGCCCGCGCCCGGAGCTCGTCGGGCAGGGGCGTGGACTTGCGCGCGTCCATGTCGAGGTGGACGCCGAGCTGCTCGAGCGTGGCGACCGGCGCGGCGGATCGCTCGTCCGTCATCACGTGCAGCAGGCGCATCGAGGAGTTCCCCACGTGGAGCAGGGCCGACTGGACGCGGACCGAGTCGCCGGGCCGGAGCGTGCCCCCGATCGCCAGCTGGAACTCGAACGTCGAGAAGCCGCGGCGCTGATCGCGCTGGTAGCCCGGCGTCATTCCGAACGCGGCGATGGCGTGGCCGTTCGCGGCGGAGAAGCGGTGGATGTAGTGGGACAGGGCGCTCTGCCCGAAGACGTCGAGCTCCCCGGGCTGCACGGTGTCACGCGCCGTCTGCGGGAAGCCCTCGAGCCCGCGCGGCCGCGGCCGGCGCTCGCGGGGCGGACCGTCCCACCCGACACGGCGCGCCTCGGCGCGGCGCCGCTGTGCCGCGGTGAAGCGGACGGCCGTGCCGCGCCGGAGCGCCACGTGACGCACGGCGTGCTCGACCGTCGTGCAGAGCTCGCCGGTCTCGGAGTTGAAGACCTTGTGTCCGAGCAGGAGCCCGTCGGGCTCGGCGCCGATCACGCCGCTCTGGACGTGCATGAGGTCGCCCACGCGCAGCTCGTGCTGGTAGCGCACGTAGCAGTCGGTGGTCACGCAGCCGCGGCCCGCGCGCCCCATGTAGGCCGCGCCGAGCCCGAGCGCCTCGAGCAGGCCGAGCCCGGCGTCGGCGATGCGGGCGAAGTAGTAGGCGACGGTGAGGTGGTCGTTGTGGTCCACCTCCCAGCGGTACACCATCCCTCGATAGGTCTCGAGCCAGCTCACATTTTCCTCCGCGCCGAATCCATCGTGTCGGCTGCTACACTCTAAACGGCATGGCCAGCCTACCCCAGAGCCCCCGGTCTCGCTCGGACGATATCGAGGGCGCCCTCCGGTCCGACCCGGCGGGGTTTCCGTTCAGGACCGAGCTGAGCCTGGCGCCGCTGCTCGCCTTCTGGTCGTCCGAGTTCGGCAACGTGCTCTCGCCCAAGGGGCGGTTCGCCGGGATCGTCCGCGAGGAGGCCGAGAAGGCGCCGGAGCTGTTCAGCCCGATCACGGATCTCTCCGTCATCGCCCGGTATCGCGAGCTCGTCGACGTGCTGATGGCGGCCGTCTTCCCGCCGGCCTCCTTCGAGCAGGAGTTCGGTGCGGCGCTGATCCCGTTCCAGCTCCGGAGCTTCTACGCCACGCCGGCCTTTGAACGCCTGTTCGGGGGCGAAGGTGGCGCCGTCCGTCTCAAGGTGAATCTGGACCCAGCGACGCTGAACTCGATGCGCAGCCTGAAGGCCTACGCGCTCGTGCTCAGGCGCGTCCACGCCGTCGAGCTGGGCGTGAACTACCCGCTGACCCTGACGGTGACTGATCCGGACACCAGCCTCGAGCGCCACTTCAGGGTCGAGTTCGACCCGCGGTTCATCGAGGTGGAGACGGTGGGCCCGGTGCCGCCGCTGACCGACGACGTGCTGCGGCGCCTGCGCGGGGCTTTCCTGGACCCCGACTTCCTCCGCGCCGCCATCCCGCCCGAGAGCTTCGTGCTCCGCGGGTTCACGGTCTTCCGCGCCGTCGAGGTGACCGAGCGCGAGGTGCTCTCGTCGCTGAAGCGGGACCTGATCGAGAAGGAGTCGGTCGTCTCGCACGCGCGCTTCCAGGCGCTCCAGCAGAAGCTCCGCACCCTGTTCCGGCGCCCCGAGCTGCGCTTCGGCCTGGCCGCGCTCGAGGGCGACCAGGTGCTGATCCTCAACTACGGCGGCGAGTCCGAGCACTCGTGCATCTTCGCCGACTCCAGGCACCTCTCGACCGCGGACTTCAAGGGGTCCATCTACGAGCGCGCGGTGGCCCAGGGCAAGCCCCTGATCATCGAGGACCTCACCGCGTGGCCCGGCCGGACCCCGGTCGAGGACGACATCATCGCGGGCGGCGTGCGCAACATCGTCGTGGCGCCCCTCCACTATCAGGACAAGGTCATCGGTACGCTCGAGCTCGGCTCGCCGCGCCCGGGTGACCTCGACGCTACGCATCTCCCGATACTCGACGAGGTGCTGCCGCTCTTCTCCATGGCGGTGCAGCGGAGCATGGAGGAGCTGAACAACCGCATCCAGGCGGTCATCAAGGAGAAGTGCACGGCGATCCATCCCGTCGTGGAGTGGCGCTTCCGCAAGGCCGTGCTCAAGGCCATCGAGCAGCAGGCGGAGGGCGGCGCGGACGGCGGCGTCGAGCTCGAGCCGATCGTCTTCGAGCGCGTCTATCCGCTCTACGCGCTCTCGGACATCCGCGGCTCCTCCACGCAGCGGAGCCTCGCGATCCAGGCCGATCTCCTGACACAGCTCCGGCTCGCCAAGGACGTGGTCCAGGCGGCCTACCAGGCCCGGCGCCTGCCGGCGCTCGATGAGCTCACCTACCGCCTGGACAAGCACATGACGCGGATCGAGAAGAACCTCCGATCCGGGGACGAGGTCGGCATCATCGGCTTCCTCCGCGCCGACGTCGAGCGCCAGTTCGACACCCTCCAGGAGTTCGGCGTCGCCGTGCGCGAGCGGGTGGCGGCCTACCGCGCCGCGCTCGACCCGCGGCTCGGCACCGTGTACGCGCGCCGGCGGCTCTTCGAGGAGAGCGTGACGCGTATCGCCGAGGGGATCTCGGCCTACCTCGACCTGGAGGAGCAGGCCGCCCAGGCGATGTTCCCGCACTACTTCGAGAAGCAGAAGACGGACGGCGTGGACTATCAGATCTACGTCGGCGCCTCGCTCGTCGAGGACGGCCGCTTCGACCCGCTCTACCTGAAATCGCTCCGGCTCTGGCAGCTCATGGTCACGTGTGGCGCGGCGCTCCGCAGCCACCAACTTCGGGACCGCCTCGCGGTGCCGCTCGAGGCGACCCACCTCGTCCTCGTCCAGCACGCGCCGCTCTCGATCCGGTTCCGCTTCGACGAGAAGCGCTTCGACGTGGACGGCGCCTACGACATCCGCTACGAGATCGTCAAGAAGCGGATCGACAAGGCGGTCATCAAGGGCGCGAGCGAGCGCGTCACCCAGCCCGGCAAGATCGCGATCGTCTACGCGCAGCCGAGCGAGGCCCAGGAGTACCGCGGCTACATCGAGTACCTCCAGCACCTCGGCTACCTGACGCGCGAGGTGGAGGACCTCGAGCTCGAGGAGCTGCAGGGCGTCCACGGGCTCCGCGCGCTCCGCGTGACGGTGGATCTCAAGAACGCGCGGATCGAGCGGACGGTGCCGCTCCGCGACGTCCAGGCCGCGGCCGGCGCCTCGCCGAACTAGCAGGGCGAGCTAGAGGTAGACCGCCTTCATCAGCGCCGCGGGGTAGCGCAGGCCCGCGGCGGCGCCCGCGGGCACGACCGCGGAGATCCGCTGCACGTCCTCGGCGATGAGCTTCACGTCCGTCGCGCCGGCGTTCTCCTCGAGCCGCTCCCGGCGCTTCGTCCCGGGGATCGGGACGACGTCCGGTCCCAGCGCCAGCAGCCACGCGAGCGCGAGCTGGCCCGGCGTGCAGCCCTTCTCCTTCGCGATCGCCTCGATCCGGAGCACGAGCTCGACGTTCTTCGCCAGATTCTCGTCGTGGAACCGCGGGTGGGCCCGGCGGCGGTCGTCCTCCGGAAGGTCGGCCGCGCTGTGGACGCCGCCCGCGAGGAGGCTCCGGCCGAGCGGCGCGTACGCGACGAACGAGGTGCCGAGCTCGCAGAGCGTGGGGCGCGTGTCCTCGGCCTCGGTGCGGTAGAGCAGAAGAACTCGCTCTGGAGCGCGCTGATCGGGTGGACCGCGTGGGCGCGCCGGACGGTCGCGGGCGCCGCCTCGGAGAGCCCGAGGAAGCGCGCCTTGCCCTGCTGGACGAGCTTCGCCATCGCGCCCACGGTGTCCTCGATCGGCACGCTCGGGTCCACGCGGTGCTGGTAGTAGAGGTCGACCGTGTCCACGCCGAGGCGCCGCAGGCTCGCGTCGCATGCCTGCAGGACGTACTCCGGCTTGCCGTTGACGCCGGGGGTGCCGTCGGGCTGGCGCAGGTTGCCGAACTTGGTCGCGAGCACGACCTTGTCGCGGCGCCCCCGGAGCGCCTTGCCGAGCAGCTCCTCGTTGTGGCCCCAGCCGTACATGTCCGAGGAGTCGAGGAAGTTCACGCCGAGGTCGATCGCCCGGTGGATGACCGCGATCGACTCCGCGTCGTCGCCCTTGCCGTACGCGCCGGACATGGACATGCAGCCGAGGCCGACGGCCGAGACCCTGAGCGTGCTGTTGCCGAGCGTTCGATAGTGCACTGGGCCCTCCGTGAGGCGGATTGTAGCGCAAAGAGGTAGGATAGGACGCCATGAGCGACTATCACCTGAACAAGCTCCTCTTCGACACGGCCGGCCGGCACAGGATGGTCGAGTCGATCGCCGACGAGGCGGAGCTCGCCCCCTACGACCTGACCGCCGAGGAGCGCGAGGCGCTGCGCGACGGCGACCTCGCGCGGCTCTACGAGCTCGGCGCCAACCCGTACCTGATCCGCCGGGTCTTCCGCCCGCGGTTCAAGATCTGAGGCGCCGGCCGTGGGCGCGATCGTCGCCGGCTGTCTGACATCGCACGCGCCGAACATCACCGCGAAGCCGGTGATCGCCGATCCGGCGCAGCGCGTGCGCTTCGTCGCGGGCCTCGAGGAGATGCGCCGGCGGCTCCGCGCCGCGAGGCCGGACGTGCTCGTGGTCTTCGCGAACGACCACCTCCAGAACTTCTTCTACGACAACATGCCGGCCGTCTGCGTCGGCGTCGCGGAGCGCTACTGGGCGCCGTCGAAGGGCGGGGCGGAGTTCCTGCGGGTCCCGGCGCGGCAGATCGCCGGCGCCCGCGACTGGGCGAAGGCGTTCGTCCACGCCGGGCTCGAGCAGGGCTTCGACCTCGCGTACGCGCACGAGCTCGAGTTCTGGGACGACGTCTCGGTGCCGCTCCACTTCCTGCTGCCCGACGCCGACGTCCCGATCGTGCCCATCCTCATCAACTGCGTCGCGCCGCCGCTGCCGCGCCCGCGCCGGAGCTACGAGCTCGGGGCGTTCGTCCAGGCGTTCATCGAGGACGCCCGCCCCAGGGCCGAGCGCGTCGCGCTCCTCGGCAGCGGGGGGATCTCGCACTGGATCGGCGTGCCCGACCACGGGCGGATCAACCCCGAGTTCGATCGGCGCGTGCTCGACGCGATCCGCGAGGGGCGCGGCGAGACGCTCGCCTTCTGGAGCCACGACGAGATCGAGAAGGAGGGCGGCAACGGCGGGCAGGAGATCCGGAACTGGATCGCCGTCCTCGGCGCCCTTCACGGCAAGAAGGGCGACGTCCTCGCCTACGAGCCCGTCACGGACTGGCTGACCGGCTGCGGCGCCGTCTGGATGGACGTCTAGGGCGGCTCCGGGTAACTTCGCCTCGCTTCGTTCTCGGTCGTCGCCGATCCTCACGTACAACCGCGGGAGCGTGGGGAGGCTCCTCCCTCGGGCCTCGCGATGCTCGTTCCGCGGAGCCGCCCCGTTCTTCTTCCGCGGATCCGTCTGGATGGACGTCTAGGACGTCTAGCAGCGCGTGACGCGCTCGGCGACGAGCGCGTCGATCTCCTCCTTCGAGAACCCGAGCTCGCCCAGAAGCGTGCGCGTCTCCGAGCCGAGCGCTTGCGTCGGCGCGCCCGGCCGGAAGCCGGCGCCGTCGAGCGCGAGGGGCGGCGCCAGCACGCGCACGGGGCCGAGCGCCGGGTGGGGGAGATCGTGGAGCAGGCCGTTGGCGAGCGCCTGCTCGTCGTCCAGCAGCTCGAACGCGAGCTTCACGTCCGACGCCGGGAGGCCGTGGGCGTCGAAGATCTTCTGCCACTCCTCGGTCGTCCGCGACGCCAGCACCGCCTCCGCGCGCGGGCGCAGCGCGACGTAGTGGCGTGAGAGCCCTTCCCGATCGGTGATCGGCTTCGCGTGCGCCTCGTCGGCGAGCCCGAGCGCCTTCATGAAGGTGCGCTGGAGCCCCGGGCTCGCGCAGGCCACGCCGATCACGCCGTCGCGCGTCGCGTAGGTCCGGAAGTAGACGTTCGCCAGGCCCGGCGTCCGCACCCGGGGGGCGAGCGCCGCCTGCTCCTCGAAGGGCCGCCCCGCCGCGCGGGCCTCGGCGAGCCTCGCGCGCGCCGTCGCGTGCGTCGGGCCGTCCGCCGACTCCACGCGGACCATCGCGTTGTTCTGCAGGACGAGCGCCGCCATCATGAGCGACACGTCGACCTCGCCGCCGCTGCCGGTGCGGGCGCGCCGCAACAAGGCGGCCGCCACGCCGAACGCGAGCGTCATCGCGCACATGTAGTCGGCGATCGGGGCGTCGCCCGACGCGGGCAGCCCGTCCTGGGTCTTGCCGAGCCCGGCCATGAGCCCGGTCCGCGCCTGCACGACCAGGTCCATGCCCGCCAGGCGCGCGTCCGGACCGCGGCGACCGAACGCGCTCACGTTGCCGACGACGAGCCGCGGGTAGCGTGGCGCGAGGCTCGCCCAGTCGAGGCCGAACTCCTCCGCGAGCCCCGGGCGGAAGTTCGTCAGGACCACGTCGGCCCGCGCGAGGAGCCGCTCGACGACGCGCGCCGCCTTCGGGCGGCGGAGGTCGAGCGGGAGCGAGTGCTTGCCGCGGTTGCGCGACACGAAGTGGCGCGTCTCGCCGGGCGCGAGCTGCAGGATCTGGCGCACGGGGTCGCCCTCGAGCGTCTCGATCTTGACGACGTGGGCGCCGCCCTCCGCGAGCACCTGGGCGCAGAAGGGGACGGCGATGAACTGGCCGAACTCCACCACCTCGATGCCGGCGAAGGGTCGTGTCTCGTCCGCGGGGGTGGGCACCTCGCGGCCTAGCGGCGCGCCTTGCGCCGCGCCCGGGCCGCGGCGGCGAGGTCCCGCAGCACGGGCACGGTCATCTCCCAGCCCATGCACGCGTCGGTGATGGACTGGCCGTAGACGAGGTGCCGCCTGTCCTTCAGGTCCTGCCGGCCCTCCGCGAGGAACGACTCCATCATCAGGCCGATGATCCCGCCCTCGCCCTGCGCGATCTGCGACGCCACGTCGCGCGCGACGACGGGCTGGCGCTTGTGGTCCTTGTCGCTGTTGCCGTGGCTCGTGTCCACCATGAGCCGCGCGGGGAGCTTCGCGTCGCGGAGCGCGGCGAGCGCCTTCTGCACGTGGATCGCGTCGTAGTTCGGGCCGTCCGCGCCGCCCCGTAAGATCACGTGGCAGTCGGGGTTGCCGCGCGTCGAGACGATGCCGGCGAGCCCCTGCTCGGTGACGCCGAGGAAGCGGTGGTGGTGCGCGGCGGCGCGCACGGCGTCGATCGCGATCTGCACGCCGCCGTCGGTGCCGTTCTTGAAGCCGACCGGCATCGAGAGGCCCGAGGCGAGCTCGCGGTGGACCTGGCTCTCCGTCGTGCGCGCGCCGATCGCGCCCCACGCGACGAGGTCCGAGGTGAACTGCGGCGTGATCGGGTCGAGGAACTCGCAGCCCGACGGGAGGCCCAGCTCGACGAGGTCGAGCAGCAGCCGTCGCGCCAGCCGGAGCCCCTCGTTGATCGCGAAGGAGCCGTCGAGGTGCGGGTCGTTGATGAGCCCCTTCCACCCGACGGTGGTCCGCGGCTTCTCGAAGTAGACGCGCATGACGATGCGGAGGTCCTCCGCCAGCTCGTCGGCCAGCGCCTCGAGGCGCCGCGCGTACTCGAGCGCCGCCACGGGGTCGTGGATCGAGCAGGGGCCGACCACGACGATGAGCCGGTCGTCCTCGCCGGCCAGGATCCGCGCGACCTCCCTGCGGGCGCGGCTCACGATCTGCGAGCCCCGATCGCTGAGCGGCAGCTCCTCGAGGAGGATCGCCGGCGGAAGCAGGGGCCGGATCGACTCGACGTGGAGGTCCCGCGTTTTCATCGGACGCCTATTGTACTAAACCGTATGATGAGGTCATGATCACCAAATTCGCCACGGTCTACGCCGGCCACGTGGACCTGCCCGACATGGGGCAGGGGGCGACGCCGGCCAACGAGCGCCGCTTCCCGAACGAGCACCTGGCGACGGTCTTCGAGAAGACCGACGCCGTCGCGCGGACGATGGACGAGCTCGGCTATCATGCGATCTGGCTCGCCGAGCACCACTTCCAGCACGAGGGCTACGAGTGCCTGCCGAACATCCTGATGGTGGCGGTGCACCTGGCCCACGTGACGCCGCGGATCCGCATCGGCTGCGGGTTCAACATCACCCCCATGTGGCACCCGCTGCGCCTCGCCGAGGACTTCGCCACCGCCGACATCCTCACGCGCGGCCGGGTGATCTTCGGCGTCGGCCGCGGCTACCACACGCGCGAGGTCGAGACCTTCGGCGCGCCGATGCTCGACGCCGAGGCCAACCGCGAGCTGTTCGAGGAGCAGGTGGAGATCGTCCTCAAGGCGTTCAGCGCGGAATCGTTCTCCCATCACGGCAAGCACTACACGCTGCCCCCGGCCGTCCCGTACCGCGGCTACGAGCTGCGCGAGCTCACGCTGGTCCCGCGCCCGGTCCACCGGCCCGTGGAGTGCTGGCAGCCCATCGTGAGCGCGAGCCCGCGCGGGCTCGACTTCATGGTGCGCCACGGCATCAAGGGCGTCATCGGCGGCGGCGCGGCGACCATGGCCGAGGGCCCGCTCCACGCCTACCGCGAGGCCGCGGCCCGCGCCGGGCGGAGCCTCGCCCTCGGCGAGGACCTCTGCCTCGGCATCTTCTTCCACCTCGCCGAGACGCGCGAGAAGGCCGTCCGTGAGATCACGCCCTTCTACGAGGAGCACGTGAAGATGTTCGCGCCGCTCGGCTTCGTGCCGGGCATCACGCGCGCGCAGGTGGACGCGGCCGCCCGTCGCGGCGGCTGGGGTGTCGCCGGCGTGCCAAGCGTGGAGCACTACATGAAGACCGGAGCGTGGTTCGCGGGCCCGCCCGAGGAGCTGGTCGCCTACCTGAAGGACCTCGAGTCGCGCTTCCCCGGCCTGCAGCACGTCAACATGAGCATCAGCATGGGCACGCCGAAGGCCGTCATGCTCGAGCAGCTGCGCTGGTTCGCCAAGGAGGTCATGCCCAGGTTCACGGGGGCGTGACGCCGCCGCTGTCCGCCAGGGGCACGAGGGCGTAGAACCGCGGCTCCGCCCCGACGACGCGCGTGATGTGCCCCTGGCCGGTCAGGTCCTCGGCCAGCACCACGTCTCCCGGCCCGAGCCGCACCACGGTGCCGTCGCCCACCTCGATCTCCGCGCTCCCCGAGAGCGAGATCGAGTATTGCCGTCTCGGGGCGCGGTGCCAGTCCAGCACGTAGCCCGGCGGCGAGACGCGAAAGGTGATCCCCGCCGCGGACTGCGTCGGGGTGCTCTCGCCGTGCGCGCCCTCGGTGTCCGTGAAGGGCTTCATCGCCAGCGGCAGCTCGGCGATGTGTGACCGTCCGTCCGAGCCGCTGTAGACGCGCCAGATCTTCGGCATGCTCGTGCTCTCCTTCGCGTCGCGAGCCTAGCGCGAGGGCGCCTGGATCGCGACGCCGCGCTCGAGGAGCCGACGGACCTCGGGCTCCGTGTAGCCGAGCGCCCGCAGCACCTCGACGGTGTGCTCGCCGAGCTCGGGCGGGGCCGTGGGTGGCGTCTTCGCGATGCCCGCGACGCTGATCGGGCTGTCCACCGTCGGGAGGCGGCCGAGGCGCGGGTGGTCGAGCTCCGGCAGGAGACCGTTCGCGCGGAGCTGCGGATCGCTCGCGACCTCGGCGTAGGTCGGGATGATCGCGAACGGGAGGTCGTGCGCCTCGAGCCGCGCCCGCCAGTGCGCCGCGTCCGCCGACGCGAAGATCGCGTCGAGGCTCGCGATCAGCTCGCGGGCGTGGGCGCGGCGCGCCGCGGAGTCGGCGAAGCGTGGATCCGTCATGAAGTCGGGACGCTCGACGGCCCGGCAGAAGCGCGGCCAGAGCTTCTCCGGATTGACGAGGGCGAGCTTCAGCATCCTGCTGTCGCGCGTCCGGTAATAGACGGCGCCGAAGCTCCGCGCCTGCGCGCGCGGGAGCTTGGGCGGGAACGTGGCGCCGCAGAGCTCGGCCTGGATGTTCCAGGCGTTCGCCCACGCGCCCGCGGCGAGGAGCGACGTGCCGACCTTGAGGCCGCGGCCGGTGCGCTCGCGGGCGAAGAGGGCGAGCGTGACGGCGCCGAAGAGCGCGAGCGCGGTCGGGTGATCGCCCGCGCCGCCGGCGAGCTGGCCGAGCGTGCCCTCGGGCGTGAGCAGGCTGGTCTCGAGCCCGGAGCGCGCCCAGTAAACGACCGTGTCGTAGCCGGGCTTGTCCGCCTCCGGCCCCGACTCGCCGAATCCCGACCCGTTCGCATACACGAGGCGCGGGTTGAGGGGCGCCAGATCCTCCCAGCGGAGCTTCAGCTTCTCGAGCGCGGCGCGGCGGAAGTTCGTCAGGAAGACGTCGGCGGTGCCGGCGAGCCGATGGAGGGCGGCGACGCCGTCGGCGTCCCTCAGGTCGAGCGCGACGCCCTTCTTCGAGCGGTTGTCCACGAGGAAGCAGTAGGGCGTCTCGGAGTCGGGCAGCGTGGGGAGCTCGTGCATGCGCCGGTTGTAGTCGCCCTCCGGCGGCTCGACCTTGATGACCTCGGCGCCGAAGTCGGCGAGCATCGCGGCGGCGGAGGGGACCAGCACCATCGAGGCCGCCTCCACCACGCGGATGCCGTCGAGCAGCCCCCGGGTCATGGGCGCGATGCGAGCGCGAGGGTCATGGGCGCGATGGTAACAGAGCTAGCGGCAGCTCACGAACTCGATCCCGCCGACCCGGCGGCGCGGGCAGTCGACGGGCGGGCGCAGCGGCTCGCCGACGACCGTCGCACCGCCCGGCGCCTCGCCCGCCGGGCCGAGCCGGAGCTTCCGGAGCAGCAGCTCGAGCCGCGCCGCCTCGAGCTCGGCGTGCGCGGCCTCGAGCTCCACGACACGGCTCGAGAGCGCCAGGTAACGCTGGAACAGGGTGAGCTCGCCGAGCGTCAGCGACCAGAGGCCGCGCACGAGCGTCTGGGCGTCGTCGGGCTCGTCGCCCGCGGCGACGCGCGCGGCGAGCGTCGCGAGCCTGGCGTCGAGGCCGGCGAAGCTCGCCTCCGCGGCGAGCGCCTTGAAGTCGTCGAGCGCCTGTCGCACCTCGGCGACGAAGCGCCCGCGTCGCTCGGCGTAGGCGTCCACGTCGGTGCGCCACCGCTCACCGGGGGAGGGCGTCGGCCGCGCCGGCGTCGCGCAGCCCGCGAGGGTCCCCAGGAGCAACATCAGCACGACCTCTGCCGCGCGCATCATCGCCGGATGTTAGCCGAGAAGCCTCACGCGCGATGGTACACTCGCCCGGTGAGCCTCGAGTATCCGTGGGCGCAGCCGCCGGCGCCGGGCGAGGTCATCGCGGTGGCGCCGGGCATCGCGTGGCTCCGCATGCCGCTCCCGTTCCGGCTGAACCACATCAACCTCTGGCTCCTCGACGACGGGCGCGGCGTGACCGCCGTGGACACCGGCGTCGGGCTCGAGGACACGCGCGCACTCTGGGAGCGCCTGTTCGCCGGGCCGCTCGCCGGCCGGCCGCTCACGCGCGTCGTCGCCACGCACTTCCATCCCGACCACATGGGCAACGCGGGCTGGCTCACCGAGCGCGCGCAGACCGATTTATGGTGCACGCAGGGCGAGTGGCTCTACGCGCAGTACGCGCGGCGCGCGCGCGACGCGGCCGACGCCGAGCGGTACGTCGAGCACTACCGGCGCCAGGGATGCGGCGCGGAGGCGCTGGCGCTGATCGCGCAGCGGGGCAACCCGTACCCGACGCTCGTGCCCACGGTCGCGCCGGCCTTCCGGCGCATCCGCGACGGCGATGCGCTCGAGATCGGCGGGCGCCGCTGGGAGGTGCTCACGGTCCTGGGCCACGCGCCCGAGCACGCGTGCCTCTGGTGCCGCGAGCTCGGCGTGCTGATCTCGGGCGACCAGGTGCTCCCCAAGATCACGACGAACGTGAGCGTGTGGCCCGAGCAGCCCGCGGCCAACCCGCTCTGCCTCTACCTCGACTCCCTCGAGCGCTTCCGGCCGATGCCGCCGGAGACGCTCGTGCTGCCCTCCCACGGGCTCCCGTTCCGCGGCCTGCACGCGCGGCTCGGCGCGCTGCGCGACCATCACGACGCGCGCCTCGCCGAGGCGCTCGACGCGATCGTCGAGCCGCGCACCGCCGCCGAGGTCGTGCCGACGCTCTTCCGGCGCGAGCTCGACGTGCACCAGCTCGGCTTCGCGCTCGGCGAGTCGCTCGCGCACCTGCGCCTGCTCGAGTCGGACGGCCGCGCCGTGCGCGTCGTCGGGAAGGACGGCGTCCACCGCTTCCGGAAGGCGTGACCGCCGTGGCGGGCCTCGCGGCGGTCGTGTTCGACATCGGCGGCGTCGTCCAGGAGTCGCCCCTCCACGCGATCGCGCGCTACGAGCGCGACCACGGGCTCCCGCCGAACGCGATCAACCGCGCGGTGGTGGCCGCGGGCGAGCGCGGCGCCTGGGCGCGGCTCGAGCGGGGCGAGCTGACCGTCGAGCGCTTCCTCGGGCCCTTCGAGGCCGACTGCCGCGCCCACGGCGTCGCCGTGAGCGGCGACCGGCTCATGGCCTACATCGCGTCGGCGGGCGTGGCGCGGCCGCAGATGCTGCGCGCGGTCCGCCGCATCCGCGAGCGCGGCCTGCGGGTGGGCGCTCTCACCAACAACTGGGCGACCGAGACGCCGCGGCCGCCGAGCCCGCTGCGGGAGCTGTTCGACGCCTTCATCGAGTCGCGCGCGGTCGGCATGCGCAAGCCCGACCCGCGCATCTACCGGCTCGTCTGCGAGGAGCTCGGCGTCGAGCCGGCGCGGACGGCGTTCCTCGACGACATCGGCGCGAATCTCAAGACCGCGCGCGCCCTCGGGATGACGACGATCAAGGTCGTGGATCCCGACGCGGCGCTCCGCGAGCTCGGCACGCTCCTCGGCTTCGACCTCCTCGCCTGACCAGCGTCAGGCGTCGAGGAGCCGCGTCACGAGCGACGCCAGCCGGTGCGTCTCCGAGGGCACGAGGTCCATGAACCAGAGGGCGGCGCCGTCGCCGTCCACGCGGGTCACGAGGGCGACGGCCTCGAGCGGCCCGCCGGCGTCGGGCGGCGCGAAGCCGACGCGCACCGTGCGGCCCGCCCTGAGGCGCGTGGCGGTCCGGACCTTCATGCCCAGCGCGGAGAGCTGCGTGCACGTGCCCGCCGAGCCGGTGCCCCGGTCGGACACGAGGCGCACCGCCAGGCTCACCGGCGCGCGCGGCGCCTGCCGCCGCTCCTCGCGGTGCGCCGCGCGCCGGCGCGCGCGCGCGTAGGGCTCGATCAGCTCGAGCACGACGGTGAGCCGCTGGAGCGTGACGGGCTTCCGCAGGTAGTCGAGCGCGCCGAGCCGGAGGCACGCGCGCGCCTCGTCCTCGGACGCCATGCCCGAGACGACGACGATGGGGACGCCGGCGGCGCGGACCTCCGGGTGCTCGAGGAAGGCGAGGCCGCTCATGCCGGGGAGCCGCACGTCGAGGAGGACCGCCTCGGCCTGATCGTGCTGGAGGTTCTCGAGGCCGCGCTCGGCGCTCTCGACGGGGATGGCCTCGTGGCCGAGGGCCGTGACGAGGTCGCGGAAGACCTCGCGGACCGAGGTCTCGTCTTCGACGATCAGCACCCGCATGACGCTTCCAGCTTACACGTCCGTGCCAGCTTACGTCGGGCGGGCTCCGCGGAGCGCGGAAAACAGCCGCGCGCTCGTGATCGGCGCCTCGCGGAGCGTCACGCCGAGGTCGGCCACGGCGTCCTCGACGGCGTTGACGATCGCCGCCGCGCCCGGGATGGCGCCGCTCTCGCCCACCCCCTTCACGCCGAGCGGGTTGATGACCGACGGGTGCTCCTCGAGGGCCACCGGCAGCGGCGGCAGCTGGTCGGCCTTCGGGATCGCGTAGTCCATGAGGCTCGCCGTGAGGAGCTGGGCGTTCTCGTCGTAGACCACTTCCTCCGCGAGGCCCGCGCCGATCCCCTGGGCCGCGCCGCCCTGGAGCTGGCCCTCGACGATCATCGGGTTGATCGCGCGCCCGCTGTCGTGGACGATCGCGTAGGCGAGCAGGCGGATCGCGCAGCTCTCCAGGTCGACCTCCACCGCCGCGGCCTGAGTGCCGAAGGCCCACGTGACGGTGTCGGGGTAGAAGTACGTGCACGCGTTGAGCCCCGGCTCGCCCGTGGGCTTGAGCGCCTTCGACTTCACCGCCGCCTGCGCGACGCGCCCGAGCGTCACGAAGCGGTCGGGCACGCCGGCGACGTGCGCGCGGCCGCGCTCGATCCGCACGTCCTCGGGCGCGCACTCGAGCAGGTCGGCCGCCACGCGCGCGGCGCGCGCGCGCACCTCGCGCGCGGTGCGCGCCACCGCGGGTCCGGCGTTCGCGGTGACGCGGCTCCCGCCGGTGCCCATGCCGAAGGGGAGGAGCGCCGTGTCGCCGGCGCTCACGTGGACGTCCTCGAACGCCGCGCCCAGCTCCGACGCCGCGATCTGGGCGAGCGTCGTCGCGTGGCCCTGCCCCTGGCCCGCGACGCCGATCAGGACGTAGACCTTCCCGCTCGGGTCCACGCGCACCGTGGCGCCCTCGAAGGGGCCGAGCCCCGTGCCCTGCGCGTAGCAGGCGAGGCCCACGCCGATCCGGCGCGACGTGGCCGCCTGCGCGCGCTGGCGCTTCCGCCAGTCGTCGTAGCCGAGCAGCGCGAGCGCGCGCTCGAAGGCGCGCGGAAAGTCACCGGGGTCGTAGGCGATGGGGACGCCGTCCTTGTACGTGAGCCCGGACCGGTAGGGCATCTCCTCGGGGCGCACGAGGTTCCGGCGGCGCAGCTCGGCCGGGTCGAGGCCCAGGCGGCGCGCCCCGAGGTCCATGAGGCGCTCCATCACGAGCACGGCCTCGGGACGGCCGGCGCCGCGGTACGCCGCGTTCACGGTCTTCGAGGTGACGACGCTCGTGCCGAGCGCCCGGTAGTTCGGGACGCGGTACGGGCCGGGCAGGTGGTTCACCGTGTTCGCGGTGAGCCCGGCGCCCTCGGCCGGATAGGCGCCGACGTCGGCGAGGAACGTGTCCTCCAGCGCGACGATCGTCCCGTCCCGCGCGAAGCCGATGCGCGCCTCGTGCTCCTGCTCGCGGTCGTGGCCGAGGCTCGCGAAGTCCTCGCGCCGCGTCTCCACCCACTTCACGGGGCGCCCGAGCCTCAGCGCCGCCACGGCGACGAGCACCTCCTCGGAGTACACGGAGCCCTTCGGGCCGAAGCCGCCGCCCACGTCGGGGATCATCACGCGCACGCCCTCGACGGGAATGCCCAGGACGCCGGCGACGGCGTCGCGCACGCGATAGGGGTTCTGGTGGGACGCCCAGACGACGAGCGCGCCCGTGTCCGCGTCGCGGTAGGCGAGGGCGCCGCGCGGCTCGATGGGCACCGCGGCGAGCCGCGGATGCCGGAGCTTCGCGTGGACGACGACGTCGGCTCCGGCGAGGCCGCGCTCGGCGTCGCCCACGGCGCCGCGCACGGTCAGCGCCGCGTTGTCGGGCCAGCCCTCGTGGAGACGCGTCCGCGTCCGCAGGCCGTCCGCCCCCGTCGCGATCGGCGGCAGCGGCTCGTACTGGACCTCGACGAGCTCGAGAGCGTCGGCCACGCGGTAGGCGCTCTCGGCGATCACGACGGCCAGCGGCTCGCCCACGTAGCGCGCGACGTCGCGCACGAGCACGGGCTGGGCGAACGGGCGGCCGGTGATCGCGCCCCCGATGGGCTTCGTGATCTCGTGGAGGTCCGCGGCGCTCCAGACAGCGACGACGCCGGGCAGCGTGCGGGCCCGGGACGCCTGGATCTTCACGATGCGCGCGTGGGGGCGGACGCTCCGCACGACGCCCAGGTGCAGCATGCCCTCGCGCCTCAGGTCGTCCAGGTACCGGCCGGCGCCCGCGAGAAGACGGCGGTCTTCCTTCCTGAGGGGCGAGGCGCCTATCATGGCGGGGAGAGTGTACATGGTCAGGCTCTATCTCGTGCGCCACGGTCGCGCGGCGGCGGGCTTCGCCGAGGCGCGGGACCCGGGACTCGATCCCGCGGGCCAGGCCCAGGCCGAGGTGCTGGCCGCGCGGCTCGCGCCGCTCGGCCCGCTGCCGATCGTCGCGAGCCCGCTCCGCCGGACGCGCGAGACCGCGGCGCCGCTCGAGCTGCGCTGGCGCCGCACGGCCCTGATCGAGCCTCGCGTGGCGGAGATTCCGTCGCCGGTGGAGGACCTGGCGCGACGCGGCGAGTGGCTCCGCGGCGTGACGGCCGGGCGCTGGCCGGCGCAGGCGCCCGAGCTCCAGGCCTGGCGGCGCCGGGTGGTCGAGGCGCTCGGGGCGATCCGCGAGCCGAGCGTGGTCGTCAGCCACTACATCGCGATCAACGTCGCGGTGGGCCACGCCACCGACGACGACCGCGTCGTCTCGTTCGCGCCCGACCACTGCTCGATCACGATCGTCGAGGTCGACGGCGGCACGCTCCGCCTGGTGGAGCGCAGCGCCGAGGCCGCGACGCGGGCGCTCTGAT
>Ga0099828_10000989_pt1 | contig 18215 bp, 20 predicted proteins | sample CZO8metaG_2_FD_79338 | JGI IMG/M metagenome (GOLD analysis project Ga0099828, IMG submission 79338) | Vadose zone soil microbial communities from the Eel River Critical Zone Observatory, Northern California, USA - CZOApr15con2H1.8 metaG | ecosystem: Environmental > Terrestrial > Soil > Vadose... | reverse complement strand
TTCAGTTCGTGGCCCAGCAGCCACCGCTTCGCCTCGAGCCCGCCGCTGTACCCTACCAGGCTTCCATCTTTGCCGACCACCCTGTGGCAGGGAACCAGGATGGCGAGGTGGTTGGCGGCGATCAGCCACCCGATCTGGCGGGGGTGGAGTCCGGTCGCCCGGGCGACGTCGTCGTAGGAGCGAGTCTCGCCAAACCGGATTTTGCGGAGCGCCTTGTACACGGCCACCTGGGCCCGGGACAGGTCGAACCACTGGCGCAGGTGTCTGGGAAAGGCAAAGGGCGGGGGAGACCCGGCGAAATACGCGTCGAGCCAGTCGGTGCTGCGGGCGCAGGGCCCCTGGATGATGTGAAGCTCGGGCACGGCCGCGCGCAGGCGGACGGTCCAGCGGATGCGGTCGGCGCGGTGAGGAAACTCGACCGCGAGCGGACCTTCCGCGCACTCGATGACGGTGAGGGCGCCGATCGGTGACGCGTAGGACGTCCACTCCACGCGCACAGTGGGCTCCGCAGGCCGGGGATACTGGGAAACGTAGCGCCCGCTTAGCTTCCACGCATGTCCGCCCCTCAGACGCTCGTCGTCCGCACGTTCGTGGACCGGGCCGAAGGTCTGTCCCATTTCGTGCTGCGCGCCGGCGAGGCACCCCGCCTGCTTGCGTTCGACGACGCGCTCGGCTGTCCCGTCGAGACGGCGCTGGCCGCGCTGGAGTGGACCGGCGCGGTGGGCATTCTCATGGACGACGACCTGCTGCACGCGTCCCGGCTCACGGCCGAGACGGCCGCGGCGGTCATCGAGCGAAAGACCCAGGGCAATCGCCGCTTCGTCTATCTCGGCCCACGGCTCGACGCACCTCCGATGGATGTGTTCGAGGGCGCCGTCCTGTTCGACGAGCCAGGGGTGAAGGCGGTGGAGTTCACCCAGCGCGCGCACGCGCTGGCGCACTTCCTCCGGGCTACCTCCGGTGCGGGGGCATTGCTCGCGCTACTCGGCCGCCGCGCCCCCGAGATCCGTCACTTGCGCCGCTGGCTCGGCCCCGTGATCAAGGAGCTGGACTATCCCCGGCCACTCATGGCCGGGTGGTTCGCCGCCAGCGCGGCCGGGTGCCTGTTCGGCCCCACCGAAGGCGAGCCCAATTATCGGTACATCGAGGCGGGTCTCGAGTCATAGCCGCCCCAACGCTCATGTCGACAACTTGAAATGCACATCTCCACATCCTGTGGATGAGGGCGGTAGGTAGCGGCGGCACTGCAGGTTATTTGTCCACACTCGACCCACCATAGAGAAGCGTAACCCGAAGAAATACGGGCACTTGCGGGATCGGACACCGCGCGCGATGTTCCCGTGCGGTTTTTTGGCGACGTGCCGGAACTCCCCGTTCTGGTGCGGAGCCGGGAACCGGGGCGAGTCGAGTTGCGGGGGAGGCGCCGATGCTTCGCGTGTCGGCGTCCGCTGATCCCGGTGGCCATCGACTCGGTCCAGGCAAAGCCAGTCGCGCGCTCTGCCCTCTCCGATCCGGCGCCTCGGAGAGCCGTGCGAAGGGTTGGTCCGCGACCCGATCCGACTCGCAGCGCTCACATAGACGAACCAGGTGGGACGGCCATCCGGCCTGGGGATCGTTACCGAGGCCCCGCCTCTGCCCTCCCGAGTGCAACGCTCGGTGGCCGGCGGGAGAAGAACGGCGGCCATCGTGCCCCGACCCCGGAAAGTCCGTGTGCGGGACGGCCGCCTAGCCACGACTAGGCGGCTGTTCCGCTTTCACGGCCGAAGACCATTCCGCACCGAACTCGCCCGCCCCGCGGTACACCCGCCGCCGATCCAGCTGCCATATGCGCGCGCTGAACAGCTCGGCCCCCGCGAAGTTTGCCGGCTCGCGCAGGGCCTGGGCCATGCTCGCGGTCTTGGCGCTGGCGTCGTCGGCGTAGTGGAGGATCTCGGCCTCGAGGGTCATCGGCTGCACCGGCGCGCCGAACTCGAGCTTGCCGTGATGCGAGAGGACGAGGTGAAGGAGCAGGTCCAACTCCGCCGCCCTGCAAGGAGTCTCCGGCACCTCGCGCAGCCGGCGATCGAGCATGCGGGCACCCAGCATCACATGGCCGAGCAAGATGCCGGCGGGGGTCAGATCGAAGGGGCCGCGCCAGGTGTACGCCTCGAGCTTGCCGATGTCGTGCAGCAGCGCTCCGGCGAGCACCAGATCGGGATCGGCGTCGGCCACCGCGGCAATGGATTGCCCGATGCTGACTACCTCGAACGTGTGGCGCAGGAGCCCGCCAAGCGCCGCATGATGTCCGACCAGACTGGCGGGACACTGCTCGTACTGACGGCGAAAGTCGGCATCGTCGTAGAAGAGGGCGACTGCCCGCGCAATTCGAGCCGCGCGGATGGTCGAGCGCCAGTGGTCGATTGCGATCCAGCAGGAGCCGCCGTCGGTGAGGGCGGGCAGCAGCGCGCGACGATCTGCCTGCTCGGGCGGGGCGCGACGGATGCTCTCCACGTCGAGTTGGCGGCGCCCCCGGTACGCGCCCACTCGGCCCGCCACCTCCACGACGTCACCGCGTGCGAGCCCGGCTACCCGCTGCTGCGACTGTTCCCAGAAGGGGGCGCTCGGAAGCCTCCCGGTTGCGTTGCCCAGCGTGAGCAAGGTGGCGTCCCGGCCGCCGAGCACTCGGCGCTCGACCTCGAGCACGAGCAGCTGACTTCGGATCCGGGCGCCCGGCTCGAGCGTAGTGAGGCACGCCGGGGTCAGCGGTGGCGGCGTCATGCTGCCCGGGCCCTTCTCGCGCGGCGGTACCCGTTGACGCTGCCCGCCCGATGGCCGGTCTCGCGCCGCCGGACTAGCTTGCCCAGCATGGGCGTGTCCCCCCACCTGCTGGTACTCGAACAGGACGCCGAGCGGCGGCGGCTTGTGGTAGGCGCGCTGCGCGCCGCGGGTCTCAAGGTGTTCGAGACCGGCGACGCCCGGGTTGCCGCGGAGGCGCTCGAGGCGGGCGGGTTCGACGCGGTTGTGGCTTCGCTTTCACTGCCCGAGCTGGACGCCGGCATCCTGCGAGCTGCGATCTGTCCATCGGCGCCGGGCTCGCCCGTCTCCCTTGACGCCGCCGAGCGGGTACACATCGCGCGGACGCTGGCGTACACCGCTGGGAATAGGCGCCAGGCTGCGCTGGTTCTCGGGATTTCGCGCTCGACGCTGCTCCACAAGATCCGCAAGTACGGACTGGACCACACCGGCGGGAAGCGGCAATCAGAGGCGCGGGGAGAGGCCTGATGCAGATTGGGAAGACCGGGCCGACGACGATTCTGACGCTGCTCCTGATGTGGGCCGCAGCCACGCCGGCGCAAGCGCAGGCCGCGCGGCCGATCCCGGCCGGGACGGCGGCCCAGGGCACCCTCAGCTTCGACGGGCACGCGTCGGCCGGCGACTTCGCGGGCAGGACGAGCACGCTGACCGGGGAGATGACCGGAGGCGCCGCGCTCGACGCGGTACGGGGATGGGTGGAGGCGCCGGTGGCGACCCTCAAGACCGGCAACGACCGGCGCGACCGCGATCTGAACAAATCGATGGAGACCGAGAAGTATCCTACCATGCGGTTCGACCTCGACAGCGTGGCGGCGGGCGGAGCCGGCGACAGTGTGCCGGTGACGCTCAAGGGGCGGCTCACGCTGCACGGGGTGACGCGCCCCGTGGAGCTGCCCGGGTACGTCGTGCTCGGCACGGACCAGGCGCGCATCCACAGCGATTTCCCGGTCAACCTGAAGGACTACGGGATCGGCGGGCTGACCAAGCTGATGGGGATGCTCCGGATGTACGAGGACATCAAGGTGCACGTGGACGTGACGTTCCGCTCTGCTCAGTGAGTGGACTGGCTCGGAGCGCATAGAGGCCTCCGAGCCCGGCCGGCGAAGGTGCCGTCTTCCTCCGCGCGACCGCATGAGCCTACCGCACTACTCGGAGACGGCCCAGGCGGGACACGACCACCTGACGATGGCTGTCGCCGCGCTGTAGCCGGTACGTGGCGTTTGCCACGCCACGGGGGAGCCCGGTCGGCGCGAACACCAGGGGGTACGCCGGTCCTTCCAGCGAGACTCCGAGGGTGGCCGGCCCCGCCGCCCGCCACACGACCAGCGTATCCCGTCCGTTGAAGAGGCGCACGACCAGCGACTCGGGGAACACCTCGAGCTGCGTGGACCGGGTGCGCACGATGGCGGTGAACCGGGCTACCCGGTGGGCGGCCATCAGCTCTCGGGCCGCCCGCTCGGTATAGATCCCGGCGAGGAGCGCCGCCCCCGAAGGCACCGCGACCGCCGCCAGAACAGCGATGACGGCCAGAGTGATCAGCAACTCCACCAGCGTGGCTCCCCGGTGCATGGACCGATGGTACCGGAAATATCCCGGGAACCCGGCAGCTTTTTCCTGCCAATAGCGTCCAAAACCTGCCGCACTTGCTCCGCGCTCATTGTCGGGCGATACTAGCCGATAGTCCCCCTTTACATGACCACCAGCTCCGGAGTGCGTTTGAGCGATTTCACGCCCCAGCGTCTCTTCGGAGATGCCCGGGAAGGCTCTTGGCACGAGGAGTTTCTCGAGCGTGCCCGGCTCGAGCGGGAGCGCGGCGACGACGCCGGGTCGCGCGGGGCGCTCGCCGGGTATCTCGTCGCGCGGCTCATCGAGCGCTCACTGGAGGGCGCCGAGACGGACGAGGAGCGCCAGGCGCTCGCCTGGCAGCTGGATAGCGCACTCCGATACGTGGGTGAGTTGGGGGACTCGGGAGCCGAGGCTCGGCACCTCGAAGGGATCATCGAGGCGCTCAAGACCGCGCAGGCTGCGTGCACCGCCGCCGTGCGCCTGTCCCTGAATGCGTTCGCGTATTTCCTGGAGAACGAAGGGCGCCTGGCCGAGGCCCTGGACGTGCTCGGGCTGGCGGCGCGGACCCACTGGGCGCCGATCCCTCCGCAAGAGTTCACCACGATCGCGCTCTTTGCGGGCCGGCTCAACCGCCTTCAGGCCCGGTTCGACGCGGCAACCACGGCGTATGTGGCGGCCGAGGAGAGCGCGGTCGCGGTGGACGACGCCAACGCCCGCCTGCTTTCCCGGCTCGGGCGGGCGCACGTGATGCGGTCCCAAGGGAATCTGCCAATGGCCAGGGCCGCGGTGGAGGGGGTCATCGCTGAGGCCGGAGCGCGCCAGCTCACGGACGTGCTGAGCCGCGCCTACGCGGACCTCGGTCACGTGCTCGCGGTCCAGGGTGACAGGCTCGAAGCTCTCAAGGCGACCTACGAGGCGTTCCGGCTCACGCACGACCCGGTGACGCAGATGCGGATACTGGGCGACCTTGGCGTCGAGCTCTCCGAGCTCGGGTTCTACGACGTGGCCCGGGTCGCGTTCGAGGTGGTGGTCGCGTCGAATACCAGCTTCATCGTCGCGACGAACGCCCGGGTCGAGCTAATGGACCTCGAATCGGCGGCGGGGAATCGCGTTGCGTTCGAGCGGCACAGGGTCGAGTTGAGAGAGGTGGCCGACCGTATGCCACCGAGTATGGCGGTGGACTACAGATACAAGGTGGGCACCGGCTTCGCCCGCTTCGGCCAGTTCGCACGCACTCGTGAAGCGTGGGCCGAAGGCATGCAACTGTCCGAGGCCCATCGTCTCAACGAGTGGTATTTCCGTCTCGAGCGCCTGTGCCAGAACCTGGACGACTGCGCTCTCACGCCGCCCTCCCAGCCCCAGCCACAAGCCCCGCCGGCGGCCATCGCCGATCTCGCCGCCGGTCTGAGGGCTTATGCGGAGGGCGCGCTGGTCTGAAGGGCGACTCAACAACGGCGCGCCACGGGTCTCAATGCGCGCCGCTGGTGGGGCAGCCGGTAGCCGTATTCGAGCCCTGCGTCTCGCATGAGAAGCTGGGCTTGGGGCCGGTGGGATCGGATGCACACGCGGTGAGCAGAGCGGCGGCGACGACGGCAGAGAACGCAAGTGCGCTGGAACGAGACATGGCCCAATCCTTTTTGTGGGGAGCGATCTCAGGGGAACGGCCAAGTTGGGCGCAGCCTTCCGCGGGAAAAAGGTCCTTTTTGCGACATTGAGGGGCGCTTTTGCGACAAGTCCCGATATTGGCCGCCGTCCCGGGCGAACGCTTGTTTCGGCTCCATGCCGCCGAACCCGATGCTTATGAATGGGTTCCCGCGGCGAGTTGGGTGCAGGCAGTCACCCTGATCCGGACCCGCCCCATCGAGATGGCCGTCGTCGATCCCGGGCTCGGGGGCGAGCCGCGCTCGATCGAGATCGCGCGTCTCCGCCAGCACTTTCCCTCGCTGCCGCTCGTGGTCTACACCGCACTCGCGCCCGCAACGGCCGGGGTCCTGCTCGACCTCGGCCGCGCCGGTATCCGCCGGGTGCTCTTCCATCGGTTCGACGACGCGCCGGGCGCGCTCCGGCGCGCGCTGCACGCGGAGTTGGAGCAGAGCGCATCGCAGCGACTCATGCAGCAGCTGACCGAGGCCCTGCCCGAGCTGCCCGAGCCGCTGCGCGAGGCGCTCGAGGCGACGCTGCACACGCCCGGAGACGGCCCGACCGTGTCGGCCCTGGCCGAGCGGGCCCAACTCAAGCGGCGCACCTGCGAGCGATGGTTCGCCCGGCTGGGGCTCCCATCGCCCAAGATGGTGATGCTGCTGGCCCGGGTGCTCTACGCTCACCGGCTGCTGCTCGATCCGGGGTACACGGTCGAAGACGTCGCGCTCAAGCTCGGATACGCCCGCGCCAAGACGTTGCAGATGCACTTCCGCGAGGTCTTCGGCCTCACGGCCGGCGAAGTTAGGCTCTCCCTCTCGCCCGACGAGGCGATGCGCTTCATCGCCGACCGCTACCTGCACCAGCCGAAGCAGGCGGCGTCGTGACTGCCCGCGTGCTGGTGGTGGACGACGAGCCCTCGCTACGGCAGGCGCTGGAGCGGGCGCTCCGCTCATTCGGCTATCAGACCGCAGCGGCGGCCGATCCCGAGTCCGCGCTGCTGCTGCTGGCCGAGAACAGGTTCGACGCAGTGCTGCTCGACCTCAGGCTCAAGCACGCGATGGGCGACGCGTTCTACCTCGCGATCGTTCACGAGTGGCCGTACCTCCGTCATCGCGTCGTCCTGATGTCGGGTGACCCATGGTCGATGCAGGAAGGCTGGCCGCCCGAGCTGCTCGCCTGCCCGGTGCTGGCCAAGCCGTTCACGCTCGAGGGCCTCGCCGCCCTGATGGCCCGGATCGTCGCCCCCGACATCAGGAAGCACCACGGGGGCGCATGACGGTCGCGCTCTCGCCCCCGACTGCCGGCTCCGCGCTCGATCCCCTCGCCACGCTCCGAGAGTACCGATCCCTCGCGCCCTGGGGATTACGTGACCTGACCGCGCTCGCGGCGGGAATTCTGGACGCGTCCGGCGTGGTGCCCGTGAGCGCAGTGGCGCGGTCGCGGCCGACCGAGCGGACGATCCGGTTCTATGTCGCACGGGGCCTCGTGAGTCCGCCGGAAGGACGGGGCACGGCGGCCACGTATGGCTATCGCCATCTGCTCCAGGTGCTCGCCGTGAAGCTGCGGCAGATGGAGGGGGCGACCCTGGACGTGATCGTCCGGGAAATGGCCGGGTTCACCGGCGACGCGATCGAGCGGCGTGCCGCCGCGGCGCTGGGGACGCGGCTCCCCCCTCCCACCGCCTTGGAGCTCGAGCGGGTGCGGGGCGGCGGGCGCGGCCGCGTCGGCCGCGCGCTGGAAGCCTGGCTGGCGCCGCCGGCCGCCGCGAGCTCGGAGCCTTCCAGCTGCCGGCGGATCCCGGTGGCCGCGGGGGTCGAGCTGCTGGTGGACGAGCGGCACCCCGCACTCCGTCGACCCGAGGCCGCGGCAGCGCTGGTGGCCGCCCTCCGCGTGTCGCTCGAGGGTCTGCTCCGCCCGGAGTGACCCGCCGGACCTCGCCCGCCCCGGAGCGCGTTCCCCTCGCCGCCTTCGTCACTCCTCACCATCAGAGGACGCATCCATGCTGATTCTGCTATTGGCCGTCGCCGCCGCGATCGCGCTCTGGGTCATGGGCGCCTACAACTCGCTCGTGGCCCTCAAGAACCGCGTCGTGAACGCCTGGAAGCAGATCGACGTGCAGCTCAAGCGGCGGCACGATCTGATCCCGAACCTCGTCAATACGGTGAAGGGCTCGATGGACTTCGAGCGCTCGACCCTGGAGGCCGTGATCTCGGCCCGGAACAAAGCGGTTTCGGCGACGGGCGTGAAACAGACGGCGCAGGCCGAGGGCGAGCTGACCCAGGCGTTGGGCCGGTTGTTCGCGCTGACGGAGAATTATCCGGACCTCAAGTCCAACCAGAACGTGCTCCAGCTCCAGGAGGAGCTGACCAGCACCGAGAACAAGATCAGCTTCGCGCGCCAGCTCTACAACGACACGGCCACCGAGTACAACACCAGGCAGATGCAGTTCCCGACCAACCTCGTGGCCGGTCTCGCGAAGGCGTCACCCGCGGAGCTGTGGCAGATCGAGGACGCCGCCGAGCGGGCGGTGCCGACGGTCGACCTCTCGAGCCCGAAGCCGCCGGCGGCGTGAGCGACGCCAACCTCTTCGCGCAGCAGGAGTCCAATCGCCGGCGCTCGGTCTGGCTGGTGGCCGGCTTCATCCTTTTTTTCGCCTGGGTCGGCTTCGGGGGCGACGTTGCCTGGGCGCTCCTCAGCCGCGGCGGGCCCGAGGGGCACCAGCACGTCGTGCCCGTGATCGGCATCGTGACCACGCTGGCCGCCGCCGGGATCTGCTGGTACTCCTGGCGCTATGGGTCCGAGCGCATCCTCTGGGCGACGGGGGCGTGGGAGCTCATCGAGCCGGCGACGCCGGAGCAGAAGCAGCTCGTCAACGTGGTAGAGGAGATGGCGATCGCCGCCGGGCTTCCGAAGCCGAGGATCTGGATCGTCCCGGACGACGACCCCAACGCGTTCGCCACCGGCCGGGACCCGGCCACGGCGAGCATCGCGGTGACGGAAGGGCTCCTCAAGACGCTCAACCGCGACGAGCTACAGGCGGTGGTGGCGCATGAAATGGCGCACGTGCAGAACCTCGACACCCGGCTCATGACGCTGCTCGCGGCGATGGTCGGAGCGATTGCGCTGATGTCGGACGGGCTGGGCCGCATGACGCGAGGCGGAGGGCGGACTCTGGGGAACGTGGCGGCGAAGGAGAGTGACAGCGGGAAGGGCGGCAACCCCCTCGGCATTCTGGTGCTGGTGCTGTGGCTGCTGACGCTCGTGGTCGCGCCGATCGTCTCCCGGCTCATGGCGATGGCAGTGAGCCGGAAGCGGGAGTATCTCGCCGACGCCACGGGAGCGCAGTTCACGCGCAACCCGGACGCGCTCGCCTCCGCGCTGGAAAAGCTCACCGCGGCGGCGGCGCCCACCCGGGCGCTGACGCAGGGTGCGGCGCATCTCTGTATCGTGGATCCGACGGGGAACAGCTTCGCGGCGAAGGAGGGGTTCCTCGGGGATCTGTTCGCCTCACATCCGCCGATCGCTCAGCGGATCATCCGGCTGAAGGGCATGGCCTATCAGGCTGCGAAGCAAGTAGCCGGGGGCCAGCAGCAGTAATCCGCCCTCACTCCCTTTCCAGCACGGCGAGTATCTCGCTCACGAAGGTCCCCGGATCGAACGGCAGCATCATCACATGGTCGCAGCCCTCGGCGGCGGAAGCGCCGGTCTCGCCGGCCGCGAGGGCCACGAGCCGGTAACGCCGGTCGGCGGCGGGGCGGAACCCCGCCAGCGGGTCGGCGGCGGAGGCCCCCCCCGCCGCCGCGACCAGCACCAGCGTCACGTGGGTCGGCCGAACCGCCTGGTCCAGCTCGGCCGACGTCGTTGCCCGGACCACGGCGAACCCCGCGGTCCGGAGCAGCAGCGTAGCCACGCGCGCCGGGTCCTCGGGCAGCGCAAGCACGGCGGTGCCGCGGTTCACGTCGCGCACGGCGCCACCCACGCTCAGGTCGAGCATGCGGAGCCCCGCGAGATACTCGGTGGACGGGGCGTCGCGAAGGTCGCGGATCCTGCGAAGAATGTCGCGGATCCGGTCGAGCGAGACCTTGATGGCCGCGAGCGCTTCGCTGGTCTTCTCGTCGGGGGTCCCGTGGAGCAGGAGCTCGACTTCGGCCGAGGCGGCCATGAGCGGGTTGTTGATCTCGTGATGCAGGGTCACCGTGAGCTCGGCCACCGCCGCCAGGCGCTCCGCCCGCAGCCGGTCCCGCTCGGCGGCCGCGAGGGCCTCGCGCAGCGCTCGATTCCGTCGCACCCGCTCCATCACCTGAGGCAGGAGATCGGCGAACGCGGAGTCCTTCGCCAGGTAGTCGTCAGCGCCCTGGCGGAGGGCCTTGGCCGCGAACGACTCGTTCCCATGGGCGGTGACGAGCACGACCGAGGGAGGCTGCGCCCGGCCCCTCAGGGCCTCCAGGACCTCGAGGCCGCTCACATCGGGCAGCTGCTGGTCCAGCAGCACGACGTCGGCGTCAGCGGCCGAGACCAGCGCGGCGTGGCCGGTGGCGACGTGCGTCGACGAAGTGAATCCGTGGGCGTGGAGGACCTGCTGGACCAGCCGGGCCATCGCGGGGTCGTCCTCCACCAGCAGGATCCGGAGTCCGGCCCGCTCGGGGCCCCCCGCTCCAGCCGGCCCGCTCACGCCCGCTTGTCGTCGAGGAAGACGAGCGCCGCGCGGCGGCCGACGACGGCGCCAAGCGCGGCATAGACGGCAGGGTCGAGCACTGTGCCGACGAGATCGTTCATTCGCTCGACGGCCACGGCGTGCTCCATCTTCTCCTGGTAGGGGCGCGAGGTCGTGAGCGCGTCGTAGATCTCCACTGCCCCGATGATCCGCGCGCCGAGCGGGATGGCCTCACCGGCCAGGCGGTCGGGGTAGCCCTTGCCGTCCCAGCGTTCGTGATGGCTCCGGACGAACGAGATCACCTTCGCGAGGTGCACCAGCGGGGAGAGGATCTGCGACCCGACGACCACGTGCTGTTTCACGTGCTCGTACTCCGGGTCGGTGAGCGGTCCCTGCTTCCCGAGCACCTCCTCCCGGATGCCGATCTTGCCGATGTCGTGGAGCCGGCCGCCGGTCCGCACCAGCTCGACCTCCTCGTCGGAGCGACCCATCTCCGCCGCCACCATGGCGGACATGTCGGCGACCCGGGCGGAATGGCCCCGGAGGTACGGATCCTTGGCTTCCAGCGCGTTCACCAGCGCCTCGAGCGTGGCCAGCGAGATGCGCTCCAGGTTCTGGCGCTCAAACTGGACCTCGGCGGTGCGCACCGCCACCTCTTCCTTGAGCCACTTGTTGAGCTGGTGGCTCTCGAGCCGGGTCTTGCGCTGTTCCAGCGCGCGCTGGATCGCCCGGCCGAGGTGGGCGATGTCGATCGGTTTGGTGAGGTAGTCCATGGCGCCGCGCTGCATGCACAGGGCGGCGCTGGTGGCGTCGTTGACGGCCGTCAGCATGAGCAAGGCGAGCTGCGGCTCGAGCTCCATGATCTGAGGGACCAGCTCGATGCCGCTCAGGCCAGGCAGGTTCACGTCCAGCAGCATGCACGTGACCTTGTGCCGGCGCAGGGCGTCGAGCGCCTCTTCACCGGTGCCGGCGGTCAGGACCTCGTAGCCCTGCTGCGTAAGAAACTTCCGCAGGGCGTTGCGGATCGACTCTTCGTCGTCCACAACCAGGATGATTACCGGTCCGTCGGCTATGGGCACATGGGCTCCGTTACGACGACGCGGTCGCAAGCGGTCGAACCGAACACGCCGGCCCGGGAGGCGACCACCGGCCGGCGCGAACGGACTCAGAGGGAGGGTAGGGGGGAACCTACGGGAGCCGGGCGGGTTGGTCAACGCCGGGCGGCTGGTGGCTACTCCGCGAACTCCACGGCGACCCGACGGGGGATCACGCCGGCCCGGTGCCCCTCGGCGAGGAGCCGTTCCACGGCGGCCCGCCCGCGCGGGCCGTAATCCACGGTCCATTCGTTCACGTACATCCCCACGAAGGCGTCGGTCCGCTCGTCGGTCAGGCCCCGGTTGAACCGCTTGGCGTGCGCGAGCGCCGGCGCCCGGTGCTCGAGGCCGTATACGATGCTGGCCCTGAGGTCGCGCGCGATCTGCCGGGTCACGGCGGCGCCGAGATCGCGGCGCACGACGTTCCCACCGAGCGGGAGCGGCAGGCCGGTCTCCGCGAGCCACCAGGCTCCGAGGTCGGTCCAGAGCGAGAGGCCCTGGTCGGCGAAGGTGAGCTGGCCCTCGTGGATCAGGAGCCCCGCGTCCACCTCCCCCGCTTGCACCGCGTCCTCGATCCGGTCGAACGGCAGGATCGCTTCGGTGAACGCCGGCTGGAAGAGCTTGAGCGCGAGATAGGCGGTGGTCAGCTTGCCCGGCACCCCGATCCGGCGACCCTCCAGGGCCGCGCGCGGGTCGGCGGGCGCGGGTGCGCGAGAGACCAGGCGGGGGCCGTAGCCGTCGCCCATGGAGGCGCCGCTCCCCAGCAGGGCGTAGCGGTCGGCCACGTACGCGTAGGCGTGGATGGAAATGGCCGAAACCTCGAGTTCGCCGGCAAGCGCGCGGCGGTTCAGGCTCTCGATGTCGGACAACTCGTGGACGTACCGGAGATCACCGGTCTCGAGCTTGCCCTCGGCGAGCGCGTAGAACATGAATGCGTCGTCGGAGTCGGGGCTGTGGGCGATCCGGATGGTCTGGGGCATGGGGGACGGTAAACCGTGAACGGTAAACAGTAAACGGGGGGCTCCCGGTGAGCGGGCGCCCCCTGTTCACCGTTTACCGTTCACCGCCTTTTCCGCCTGCTTCCTGAACGCGTCGATGGCCGGCTGGTGCTCCCGGTACTCGGGCCGGTTGGCCTTCTCCTCCGCCCCCACGTGCGCCAGGAAATCGCGATAGGCCTGGCGGCGCATAGTGTCGTTCTGCGCCAGGTCGGCGGCGCTGCCGCGGATGAGGTAGCCGAAGAGATGGCCCGGCTGAGCCGCCTCGATCGTGTCGGCCAGGGCGAGCGCAGCGGGCACGCCGCCCGCCTGGAGCAGCAGCAGCGCCGCGTGGTACCTGGCGTCGATGTCCACGGTGTCGAGCTGGCTGTAGGCGCCGAGGGCCATGGGGGTGAAAGTGGCGACGGTGCCGCTGTCGCCCCGCTCCGCGGCGGACATGATCCGGTTGAAGAGGCGGTCGAAGCGCTCGCGCGGGGACATGGCGCTGATGTCCGGCGCGGGGCCGGCGGACCGGCCGCTGGCGAACGGCGCCGCAGCGCCGGGGTTGGCCATGTCCGGAACGACGGGCGCAGCGGTGCCGCGCTCCACCCGCCAGACGATCGCGGCCACCAGCAGGACCGCGAGCCCGCCGGCGACGATCCAGGCCGTCTGCTCCGACCTTGCCGCCGTTCCGCCGGCCGCCGCCGCCCTCGGCCCGGCCGGCTGGCCGCACCGATGGCAGAAGCGGGCCCGGCTCGAGAGCTCGGCGGAGCAGGCGGCGCAGCGGCGCGGGCCGAGGACCGCACCGCACCGGGCGCAGAAGGTTCCGGACGCCTCGGCGCCGCAGGCCGGGCAGCGGCCGGGGGCGGAGGGCGGGAGAGCGGCGGAGGGTTGATCGGGCATGCTGGCGCAGCAAAGTAATGGAGCCATGGGGGCCGGGGCGAGCGGTCACCGGCCTCGCGTCGCGGGTAGGGCGTTCTTAGCTTCCTCCCGACTCCTCATCCTCGAGGTCGCATGACTCCGACGCCCGGCCGCCCGGCGCGGGAAACGTTCCCCGCCGACCTGAGCGGCGCCGGCAAGCGGGACATCAAGGAGCTGGCCGAGAAGTTCGGCGTGGACTTCCTCCGGCTCCAGTTTACCGACATCCTCGGCGTGAACAAGAACGTCGAGGTGCCCCACATCCAGTTCGACAAGGCGCTCGACGGCGAGATCATGTTCGATGGGTCGTCCATCGAGGGCTTCGTCCGGATCGAGGAGTCGGACATGCTGCTCAAGCCGGATCTCTCCACGTTCCGGTTGCTGCCCTACGACGACGAGGGCGGCCGGGTGGCTCGGCTCCTCTGCGATATCCATACTCCCGACGGCGAGCCTTTCGTCGGCTGCCCGCGGCACACGCTCAAGCGGCAGATCGCGCGCGCGCGGAAGCTCGGCTACACCATGATGGCTGGATGCGAGGCCGAGTTCTTCCTGTTCGAGATGGGGGCCGACGGGTCGCCCACGACGAGCACGCACGACGCGGGCGCCTACTTCGACCTCACCCCGGTGGATCGGGGGGAGGAGATCCGGCGGGTGATCGTGGAGCACCTGGAGCTCATGGGCTTCGAGGTGGAGGCGGCCCACCACGAAGTGGCTCCGGGTCAGCACGAAGTGGACTTCCGCTACGCCGACGCGCTCACCACCGCCGACAACCTGGCCACCTTCCGGTTCGTGGTCCGCGACGTCGCACGGCGCTACGGCTTTCTCGCGTCGTTCATGCCCAAGCCGATCCAGGGACAGAACGGGAGCGGCATGCACACGCACCAGTCGCTCTTCCGGAGCCCGAAGGAGAATGCCTTCCTCGACCCCAAGGCGGAGCACCAGCTTTCCCGGGTCGCGCTGTTCTACATCGAGGGGCTGCTCCAGCACGCCCGCGGCTTCTGCGCCATCACCAATCCGCTCATCAACAGCTACAAGCGCCTGGTGCCCGGCTACGAGGCGCCGGTGAACGTCGCCTGGTCGATGCGCAACCGCTCGCCGCTGGTCCGGATCCCGGACCGGCGGGGCCTGAGCACGCGGTGCGAGCTGCGCATGCCCGATCCGTCGGCCAATCCCTATCTCGCCCTCACCGTGCAGCTCGCGGCGGGACTCGACGGCGTGGAGCAGAAGCTCGAGTGCCGCGAGCCGGTCAACCGCAACATCTTCCGGATGAGCTTCCGGGACCGGCGCAAGTATCGCATCGACGAGCTGCCGCGCGACCTGCATGAGGCGCTCGAATATTTCGAGAAGGATGCCGTGATCAAGGAGGCGCTGGGCGAACACCTCACGGAGCGGTTCCTCGAGGCCAAGCGCGAGGAGGTGGCCCAGTACAATCTCCAGGTGAGCCGGTGGGAGATCGACCGATACCTCGGACGGTACTAGGCGCCTCCGCCCTGCTGCTCGATCTCGACGGCACGTTGTACGTCTCGGGCGCGGCGGTCCCGGGGGCGCCCGAGACGCTGGCGGCGCTCCGCCGTGCGGGCATCCCGTTCCGCTTCGTCACCAACACGACCAGCCGCCCGCGGGCGGGGCTGGTAGAGCGACTGCGTGGCTACGGCTTCGCGGCCGAGCCCGAGGAGCTGCTGACGCCGGTGATCGCGGCGGCACGCATCGCCCGCGCCCGGGGCTCGAGCCTGCTCGCGCCGTTTCTCCCCCCGGCCGCGCTGGCCGATCTCGCAGGCTTCGAGCTCATCGGCGGCACGTCGGGACAGCCGGCGGCCCGGACCCCGGAGGCCGTGCTCATCGGCGATCTCGCGGAGCAATGGACCTATGCGCTCCTGCAGGAGGCCTTCGCCTACGTGCTCGACGGCGCGCTCCTCATCGCGCTCTCGCGCGATCGCTACTGGCGCCGCGGCGACACCCTCGCGCTCGACGCCGGGCCGTTCGTCGCCGGCCTCGAATACGCCACGTCGCGCAGCGCGATTCTCGCGGGGAAGCCGAGCCCGGAGTTCTTCCGCGCCGCGGCGGCCGGTCTGCTCCCCGGCGGTGGGGACGGCGGCGTGGCGATGATCGGCGACGATCTCTGGTCCGACGTGCGCGGGGCCCAGGAGGCGGGGTATCGCGGCTGGCTGGTGCGCACGGGCAAGTTCCGGGAGGACGCGCTCGGCGCGAGCGGCATCGTGCCCGACCGCCTCCTGGCGAGCATCGCGGATCTGCGCGAGGCGGCGGAAGGGCTTGCGGCGTGACTGCGGGCCGGCGCGCGGCGCTCTGGCTGCTGCTGGGCGCCGCGCCGCTCCGGGCACAGGCCCCCACCGACTCGGCGCCGCCGCCGGTCATCCGCGGCGTCATCATCGACCGGCAGGACATCTTCGAGCCCGAGGAGGCGAGGGCCAGCTCGCTCGCCCGCTTCGGCAACGCCATCCACGCGACCACCCGACGCCGGGTGATCGAGCGGGAGCTGCTCTTCGCGCCGGGCCAGCGGTTCGACTCCGCCCGAGTGGCCGAGACTGCCCGAAATCTGCGCGCACTCGGGATCTTCCGCCGGGTGCTGATCGACAGCATCCACACCGACTCGGGCACCGTCCTCAGGGTCACGACCAAGGATGGCTGGAGCACGCGGCCGCAGCTGGATTTCAGCAGCACCGGCGGCCAGACCGCGTGGTCGGTCGGGATCCAGGAGCTCAACCTGCTGGGCAACGCGGCCTTCGCCGCGCTCAGCTACGCCCACACTCCGGACCGGAACGCGCTCACCCTCTCGTTCTACCAGCCTCGGGCCGTCGCCAACCGGGTCTATGTCACCGCAGGTTACCAGCACCGGACCGACGGCCGGTCGTTCACCGCGGGCGTCGGCCAGCCGTTCTTCAGCTACGCCTCGCACGCGGCGCTCACGGTCGGCGCGATCGATTTCGACGGCGACGTGCTCCGCTTCTTCGACGGGAACCCCGTGGCCGGGCAGGTGCTGCGCCGGCGATACGATCTGGTGCGGGCCGACGGCGCCGTCGCGCTCGCCGCCTCCTCGAAGTCGTTCGTGCGACTGGGACTGCTCGCGCAGGTACGGCGGGACGACTTTCTCGACACGAGCCTGATTGCGTCGTTGCCGTTCCCCCACTCCGTCACCGGCGCGGCAGGGCCCTACATCTGGCTCAACCGCGCGTCGTTCCTCGTCGTCCACAACTTCCGCAGCTTCGCCCGGGAGGAGGACGTCGACTTGAGCCCGGTCCTGTTCGTCGGCACCTACGCGACGCCGAGCGCATTCGGCTACGACCACGACGGCCTGGGGCTCCAGAGCAACGTGGGCGCCGGGATACGGACGCCGGGCGGGTTCGTCGCCGTCGGCGCGAGCGCCAGCGGACGGGTGACGTCTGCGGGACTCGACTCGGGAACGGTCGTCGTCACGGGACGCTGGCTGGCGCAGATGTCCCGGCTTCACTCGCTCGTCGTGCTGGGCCAGCTCGGCTGGCAGAAGAACCCGGTCCCGGGCAACGAATTCGACCTCGGTCTCGGCCAGGGCCCGCGGGCGTTCTACGCTCACGCGTTCACCGGCGACCGCCTGGTGAACCTCCTGGTCGAATACCGGTGGACCATGCTCGAGGATCTGTGGGACGCGCTGGGCGTCGGCCTGGCGGGCTTCGTCGACCACGGAGGCGCGTGGTACTCCGGCTCGCCCCGGCGCAGCGGAACCGACGTGGGCTGGGGCCTCCGGCTGGGGCCGAGCCGGGGCACGGACATTGATGCGGTGATCAGCATCGACATCGCGCGCCGGTTCCGGACCGACGTGCAGGCCGCCGGCTGGGCCGTGGTGGTACGAAGGGGGGTGCGGTTCTAGCGGGAAAGGCTCAACGCGGGTCGGGTTGCAAGGAGCCCCACCGCCGCGACGGCGATCAGGCCGAGCGGAACCGTCACCGCCAACGCCACCCGCCGGGGCCAGCGACGCCGGCGCGCGGGAGCCGGCGGGCTCGCGGGTGCGGGCGTCGGGGCGGGCGCCTGCTCGCCGGCGCGGACCTCGACGCAGATTTCCGGAACCGGCACGCGGTGCGTGCCGACGTCGAGCACGACCATGCCGGGACGATTGTCCTCGCGCCTGCGTCCCTCACAGACGGTGTACCACCGATTGGGCTCGCAGCCGTCCGGCGGAATCACGCGATGGGCAACGAACCGCGCCTGCCGGCGCGGCGCGGGAAGCGTCGTTTGCGTCACTCGGGGCTCCCGTGACAAGAGAACGAACGTGACTGCCTGGGAGAGGCGACTAGGATAACACCGGCGGAGGCTTCCGGAAAGGCGCCGCTACGCACTCTCACCTTTCGGGCGCGCAGATCCGGGCGAAACGCCACTGGAGGGGCCGTGGGGAAAATCCGCATGATCGGCGTTCCGCTCGATCTGGGCGCGAGCCGTCGCGGCGTGGACATGGGGCCGTCTACGCTTCGCATCGCCCATCTCGCCGACCGGCTGAGCGAGCTCGGCCACGAGGTCGAGGACCTGGGCAACCTGCACGTGCCGGACCGCGCCTCGCTTCCGCCGGTCGCGAGCCCCCTCGGGTTT
>Ga0099828_10000984_pt1 | contig 18249 bp, 15 predicted proteins | sample CZO8metaG_2_FD_79338 | JGI IMG/M metagenome (GOLD analysis project Ga0099828, IMG submission 79338) | Vadose zone soil microbial communities from the Eel River Critical Zone Observatory, Northern California, USA - CZOApr15con2H1.8 metaG | ecosystem: Environmental > Terrestrial > Soil > Vadose... | reverse complement strand
GTTCGGGTATGGCGCCGAGGCGGTGCACCCCTGGCTCGCTCTACAATGCCTCCGCGACGTCGAGTCATCGGCTGAGAAGTACCGCAGCGCGGCCGAAAAAGGCCTGCTCAAGATTCTGTCCAAAATGGGAATCTCGACGCTGCAGTCGTACGCGGGCGCGCAGATCTTCGAGGCAATCGGGCTGGGGCCCGAGGTAATCGAGCGCTGCTTCACCGGCACGGCGTCGGTGATCGGCGGCATCGGGTTCAAGGAGATCGCCGAGGACGTGCTGGCTCGCCATCAGGGCGCGGGTGCGCTGCCCGACCATGGCCGCATTCGCTATCGCCGGGACGGCGAGGATCACGGCTGGTCGCCGCCGCTCGTCCGCGCGCTGCAGCACGCCGAGTACACCGGCTTTGCCGACGGCGTGCGGGCTCGAGCACCGGCCGGGCCGCGGGACTTGCTCGATTTTCGTGAGCAAGCTCCAGTGCCGCTCGACGAGGTCGAGCCGGCGGAAGAGATCCGCCGGAGATTCATCTCCAGCGCCATGTCGCTCGGCGCGCTGTCACCGGAAGCGCACGCGACGCTCGCGATTGCGATGAACCGGATGCATGCGCGGTCGAACTCGGGGGAGGGTGGAGAGGACCCGGCCACGTGGGCGACGCCCGCGGACGGAGTGGGCGACCGTTCCGACAACCGGATCAAACAGGTCGCCTCCGGCCGCTTTGGCGTGACGACGGCCTACCTCGTCCGGGCGGACGAGCTCGAGATCAAGATCGCGCAGGGCTCGAAGCCCGGCGAAGGCGGCCAGCTGCCGGGGCACAAGGTCACCGATCTCATCGCGCGACTGCGGCACGCGGTCGTCGGCATACCCCTGATCTCGCCGCCGCCGCATCACGACATCTATTCGATCGAGGATCTGGCGCAGCTGATTCACGATCTCAAGCAGGTGAATCCTGCCGCACGGGTCGGCGTCAAGCTCGTCGCGGAAGCCGGCGTGGGCACCGTCGCGGCGGGCGTCGCGAAAGCGTACGCCGATTACGTCCTCATCTCTGGTCACAACGGCGGGACCGGCGCGTCGCCGCTGTCATCGATCAAGCACGCCGGCACGCCGTGGGAGCTGGGCCTGGCGGAGACGCAGGCGATTCTCATGCGCAATAAGCTCCGCGAACGCATCGAAGTGCGGGTCGACGGCGGGCTGCGCACCGGTCGGGACGTCGTGATCGCCGCGCTGTTCGGTGCGGAAGCGTTCGGTTTCGGAACCGCAACGGTCGTCGCCGTGGGCTGCGCGATGGCGCGCCAGTGTCACTTGAATACCTGCCCGACCGGAATCGCCACGCAGCGGCCCGACCTCCGCGCAAAGTTCCGCGGCACGCCCGAGCAGGTCATTGCCTATTTCACCTACATCGCCGAGGAGGTGCGTCGCATCATGGCGACGCTCGGCGTGCGCCGGATGGACGATCTGATCGGCCGGGTAGAGCTGCTGCGGCGCATCGAACGGCCCGAGACGCCGCGGGCGCGGCTGCTCGACCTGTCGTTTCTGCTGGACGCACCGGCGAACAAGTCGGCGCCGCGCCGGCGCACCGTGGATCGCAATGTGCGCCCGGGGCTCGTCTCGCTCGACGCCGAGATCCTGGAACAGCAAGGTTCGGCGCCCCGAGTTTTCACGATTGGAAATCATCACCTCACCGTCGGCGCGCGCATCGCGGGGCAGCTCGCCCGGGTGCACGGCGGCGCGGGACCGGGACAGCCACTGCGGCTGCGGTTCCGGGGTAGCGCCGGCCAGAGTTTCGGCGCGTTCACGCTGCCCCGCATGCATCTGCAGCTGGAAGGTGAGGCGAACGATCACGTCGGCAAAGGGCTGTGCGGCGGCGAAATCGTGATCCGGCCATTTCGTGGTGCCGGTTATACGACTGGTGTGCTGATTGGTAATACCGCCCTGTATGGCGCCACGTCCGGGCACCTGTTTGCGGCCGGCGGCGCGGGTGACCGCTTTGCCGTGCGGAATTCCGGCGCCGTCGCAGTGATCGAGGGCGCCGGCGACCACTGCTGCGAATACATGACGGGTGGCGTGGTGGTGGTACTGGGACCGGTCGGCAGGAACTTTGCGGCCGGGATGTCCAACGGCATCGCGTACGTACTCGATGAGCGCAGCACGCTCGAATCGCACTGTAACCTGGAAATGGTTGCGGTCAGCGGACTCAATACGATGGACGAACGCGTGCTGCGCAAGTTGATCCAACAGCACTTCCACAAGAGCGGCAGCCCGCGCGCCCGGATGATCCTGGCGCAGTGGGACGCGTACCGCACGCTGTTTCGGAAGGTGGCACCTCCGGCTGCGGCGACTGTCGAAGCGACTGTCGCAGCCCCAAGCCTTTCACGCTGACTGCAACCAGTGTAGTCTACGCCCATGGCAGCGTCATTGCCGTCGAAGTTCACGGTCGGGCTCGTCCAGATGAGCATGAGCGACGATCCCGAAGTGAATCTCGGCAAAGCCGTCGCCCGCATTCGCGAGGCCGCGCAGCAGGGAGCGGGCCTCGTCTGCCTGCCTGAGCTCTTCCGCACGCAGTACATCGGCCAGCGCGAGGACCACGCGCTCTTTGATCTGGCGGAGGCAGTCCCGGGGCCGACGACCGAAACGCTAGGCAAGATCGCCAGGGAAAATGGCGTCGTCGTGATCGCGTCGCTGTTCGAGCGCCGGGCCGCCGGCCTATATCACAACACGGCGGCGGTGATCGACGCTGACGGGAAGGTGAAGGGGATCTACCGCAAGATGCACATCCCCGATGACCCCTCCTACTACGAGAAGTTCTACTTCACGCCGGGTGATCTGGGCTTCCGCGCGTTCGATACGAAGGTCGGCCCGATCGGCGCGCTGGTCTGCTGGGATCAGTGGTATCCCGAGGCCGCCCGTCTCACGGCGCTGCAAGGCGCGAACATCCTTCTCTATCCGACTGCGATCGGCTGGCATCCCGCGGAGAAAGAGCAATACGGCGAGCAGCAGCTCGATGCCTGGAAGACGATCCAACGCAGTCATGCGATCGCGAACGGCTGCTGGGTTGCCGCGGTGAATCGCGTCGGCTTGGAGCAGCTCAGCGGCCAAGGCGCCGGGGGGGGAATCGAATTCTGGGGTCATTCGTTTGTGTGCGATCCCTTCGGGATCGTGGCTGCCGAAGCCGCTGAAGACGAGGCGCTCGTGCTCGCCGAGGTCGATCTGGCGCGGATCGAGGAGGTGCGCCGCAACTGGCCATTCCTGCGTGACCGCCGCACCGATGCCTACAGTGGTATCCAGCACCGCTTTCTGACGGACTAGCTTGCCCCCCCCCGCCGGTTACCGGATGCCGGCCGAGTGGGAGCCGCATGCGGCGACCTGGATCGGCTGGCCGCACAACGTCAGCGATTGGCCCGGGAAATTCCCGCCGATCCCGTGGGTCTACGGCGAGATCGTTCGCGCGCTCGCGCCGGGCGAAGTGGTCCGCGTCCTGGTCAACTCCCGCGTTCAACAGACGCAGGCAAGTCGCATTCTCAAGAAAGTCGGCGTCGATCTCGCACGCGTAGACTTTCTACCTTTTCCGACCAACCGCGGCTGGACGCGAGACTTCGGACCGATCTTCGTGCGCGGCGAGAAGAGCCTCGCGATTGCGCGCTTCCATTTCAACGCCTGGGCAAAGTACAAGGACTGGAAGAAAGACGACAAGATCCCCGAGCGCGCGGCGCAGCGGCTCAAGCTTCCATTGATCGAGGCGAGGATTGTTCTCGAAGGCGGCAGCATCGACGTGAACGGCCGCGGCACGCTGCTCACGACCGAGGAATGCCTGCTCGATCCCAAGGTGCAGACCCGCAACCCAGGATTGTCCCGCCTCGAGATCGAGACCGTGTTCCGCGACGTCCTCGGCATCACGAATACGCTCTGGCTCGGCAAAGGGATTGCTGGCGACGACACGCACGGCCACGTAGATGATCTGTGCCGCTTCGTGAAACCGGGGACGGTCGTCTTGTGTCGCGAGGACAATGCGAAGGACGTGAATTACAAACCGCTCGCGGAGAACCGCGAGCGACTGCAGGGCATGCACCTGGAACGAGGGGCGAGCATCGAGGTGATCGATCTCCCGATGCCCGCCCCTCTCTACTTCGACGGCGTTCGCCTACCCGCCAGCTACGCCAACTTTTACATCGCCAACGCCAGTGTGATCGTTCCGACGTTCAATGACCCCAAGGATCGGATTGCGCTCGGCATTCTCACCGAGATGTTCCCCGATCGCGACGTGGTCGGGATCCACGCGGTGGATCTGGTCTGGGGACTCGGAACCATCCACTGTCTGACGCAGCAAGAACCGGCGGTCTAGGCCTCCAACGCACCGTCGATCACATCCGCGAGGTTCGCGAGATCGGCGAGGAGGTGGGCCCGCCCGGTGGCCGAAAGCCCCTCCGCCGTTCGAACGCGTCCCGCGCATCCTTCCAGCCGCTCGAGCGCAGAGCAGAGATAGACGGTCGCTTGATCGACCGCCAACCACGCCCGCTCATGAGCCCCAAGGCACAGGCCGCCGAGCTCTACCACGAGCCGCTCGGGGCTGCGGCGCTCAAGGCCGGTCGGTGGCGGCGCAGGTGGGTCGCTGCGCACCGCAGCCACATGCCAACGATCGGCATCGACGCGGCATCCGATCCACAGACTTTGTGGAAGCGCTAGCCTCCCCCACCGTCGCAACACTCCCGCGACGTCGAACTCCACATCATCCGCGGGCGGCGGCCGCCGGCTCACGGCCTCGGTCATTGCCAGTCCGCCCCGAGCGACGCGCCAGAGCGCCACGGTACGGCCACGGAGGGCGGTGCTCAGCTGGTTCAACAGCTCGCAGCGGCGCTCGTAGAGACTGATAAGCGAGGATTCGCGCATCGCGAGCTCCTCGGTTGGTGTCCTTAGAAGAACCCCGCACGTGGCCAGAGGTAACACGGTTCATGCATGCGGCCTGCCGCCGCGTGACGAGCGTCATCAACGCGGTGTGAGCCGCTGACCGCCTGCACCGCGATTTACTGCAGCTGCCAAATCTCCACGCGGTTTCCAGTGAGGATCGGAATCAGCACGCGATTTCGCTTCGCGTCATACCCGATATCGGCGGGACTTGGAACGCCGGTGATGATCTTCGTGCCTTGCGTGCTGTCGAACCGTGTGATCGAGGAGTCGGTCCAGCTCGACACGGCCACGTTTCCCCCGACCATCTCCACGCCGTCGAACCCGCCGACGCCTCTGGCGATGACGCTGGGCGCGCGGTCACCCGGCTTCCACGCGAGCACCGCCTTACCGCCGTACTGTACGACGATGAAGCGGCGCCCCACAGCGTCGAGCGTGATGCCATTCGGGCGGCCGAGGGTGTCACCCCGCACCGCGACGGTCACCTTGCGGTCCGGTCCCACGCGGAAAATGCGGTCCGGCCCTGGATGCAGGACGTTTCCGACGTCGTCGAAGCGGATGCCGGTGTCGGTGATATAGATCGCGCCGTTGGGAGCGATCGCAAGGTCATTGAGAAAAACCGCACCCAGACTGTCGAGCTTCACGCTATCAACCGGAACGCCAGTGCGCGAGTTAAACGCACGCAGGACGTCGATGTCCGTTACCCACAGCGTGTCACCCAGCACAGCCAGGCCCTTGGGCGCGTTGAGAGTGACACCCCCGCGACCCCCCTCGATGAACTTGAGGATCTCGATGGCTCCGTCCGGTCGCAGACGACTGATAAAGCCGTTGTTGTCTTTGGCCAGGGGGCCACCGTTGATGTTCGAGACGAAGTAGATGTCCTGCGCCGAATCGTCCAGCACCGATTCGGGCGTGAGAAAGCCAACTACCGTTCCGACCTTCGTCGCCCGCGGAGCAGCGGTCGGCGAAACCTGGAGCTGAGCCGGCGTGACGGTGTCCCCGGCCTGCGAGGCCTGCGGCGGCGGTGGCGGCCGTCGCCGGTCCACGGGCTGACACGCGGCGAGTGCTGCGAGGGTGGTGCAGAGGGCGGTCGCTCTCATCACGGCTCCTCCTCCTCGGCCAGGGAATGATCGCAAAAACGTGCCCGTGAACCTCCCAAGGGTCGCACGAGATTGCCCGTCGAGGTAGGGGGTGGGGGCGGGGGGGCCGCGCGGGCACGCGCCCGACCTCTCACGCTGTGATAAGCTGCACAAGACTTTCGGTCGCTTTTTTACTGCAGCTGCCAAATCTCCACGCGATTCCCGGTAAAGATCGGAATCAGCAAGCGATTGCGCCGCGCGTCGTACCCGATGTCCGCGGGACTCGGCACGCCCTTAATCGATCTTGTCCCTTGCCCGTTCACGAATCGATAGACGGAGGAATCGGCCCAGCTCGACACCCAGAGCGCGCCGTCACGCGTGATCTCGACGCCGTCGAACTGCCCGGGCCCGGTGCCGAGCGAGGTCGTCGCCTTCTCGCCCGGCTTCCACCCGATCAATGATTGGCCGCCGAACGGTACGACGACGAAACGCTGATTTGCCGCGTCCCACGTAATGCCGTTGGGCCGGCTCAGCGAGTCGCTCTTGATCGCGAGGGTCACAGTGTGGTTCGGTGCGATGCGAAAGATCTGATCCATGCCGGGATGCTCGATCGCGCCGTTCGCGCCGAAGCGAATCGCGGTGTCGGTCACGTAGAGCGAGCCATCGGGAGCGGCGGCAATGTCGTTGAGGAAAATGGCGCCCGGAACCGGCACCGTCGCGACGGGCGCGCCGGTGCGCGCGTTAAAGGCGCGGACCTGGTCGATGTCGGCGACCCATAACGTGTCGTGCGCCAGCGCCAGACCCTTGGGCGCATTGAGACCTTTGATGAACGCGCTGTCCATCACCATGCCGGCCGGGCCCAAACGGGTGATGTAGCCATTGCCGTCCTTGGCACCGGGCGCGCCGTTGATGTTCGAGACGAAGTAGACGTCCTGAGCCGAGTCCCACTTGACCGACTCGGGAGTCTGAAATCCTCCGACCGATGCCGCCTTGATGGGCGTTCCGCTGCTCGATGTCTTGCTTGGATCGGCCTTCGCACCGGGCTTGCACGCGCACACGAGAGCTACGACGGTTGCCCCCCAAATGCTCATCCTGTTCATCGGTGCCCTTCCTCCTCGGCCAACGTTTGAATGTGGTGCAACACCCGCGCATGGATCGCCGTGACGATCGCGCGCGCGGGCACAGTCCAATACATCTGCGGAAACATGTCTACCACGTAGGTAGTCCGACCCTCGAGGCGCGTGTGTCCTCCCGGGAGCGGCGTCAGCCTGAACTCGCCGTGGGTCGCGCGGAAATACCCGTCGAGGTGCGGCGGATGCACGTCGCGGTAGGGGCTCAGCTCCGACATGGGCGGCGCCTGGGCGGTGATGTCAAACGCGAGGAGCCGGTTCTCGTCCCAGGCGGTGATCGGCTCGACGAAGCTGCCGGTGGTGAAATCGCAGTAGCGAACCGCCCCCACGCCGTACCCCTCGATGCGCGCGCGCAGCGGTGCCGCGACACCCGCGCGAAACAGGGCCTCGGTCGGCGGCGGCAAGTCGGGGAACGTCACGACGTGCTGCCACACGACGTCCCGTGGCGCGGCGATGTCGACGACCGTGATCACCTCGTGTGTCGGCGGGGTGGCGCGCGGCTCGACGCCGACGAAGAACGGCACCACCAGAGCCATGGCGCCCGCCGCGTACGTGGCGCGCCGCGCCATGATCCGGCCGAGCAGCGCACCTGGCCAGGCAACGATCCACGCGATGGGGAGTGCCATCATCACGCACACTGCGCCTTCGAGCGCGAATACGATCAGCGCGCCCGCGGCGATGCTGACACTCGCAAGCGCCACCATGATCGACTCCCCAGACGGTCGCGAATGGCGGTAGTTGTAGATGTAGGAGCTGATGTATCCGACCGTGAACGGCACACCGAGAAACAGGCCAGTCGAGTAACTACGGCGCAGATAGACACCAATGCCGACCGTCACGAGCGTAATACCCAGCGAGGCGGCGACGCCGACCATGGCGCTCTTGAGGCGCTCGTCCACTGCCGGCGTCAGGGGCTCGACCGGCGGTGGTTGGACTGCGGGCCGTGAAGGCAGCAGCGACAGTACCGCCATCAGTGCAAAGTTCACGACCGGGACGAAGAAGAGCAGCGTAATCCAGGGACTGCGGCCCGCGTCGACGGCGCGTCGCATCGTCATGCTGACGCCGATCCAAAGGAACGGCAGCGCGATCGCGACGAGCAATGGGAGCAGCCAGGGTGGAGCGCCGCGCAACAGCTCCGCGCGTGTGCTCAACAACGGTGACACGTAATTGAGGGGCGTCCAGACACGGCCGGCAAAGCGCCAGATGAGCAGGGCGTCGACAGCGTACTTGAGCGCCATGAGGCCAGCGCCGTGCCGGAAGTACGTGCCGCGATCGATGGGATCGCGGAATCCGAACCAGAGGCGCACCCAGCGGGCGAGCATCCTACGCTTTCGCTTCCTCCAGCTCCTTCTTCCGCGCCTCGGTCACCTTCACGGCGATTTCCGCCGGCGCGTCCTGATACACGTGGAACTTCATCCGATACGTCCCGCGCCCATGCGTGATCGAGTGTAGCATCGTGGCGTAGCGATCGAGCTCGGCCTCGGGTACGAGGGCTTTCACCTTCGTGAGTCGTCCATCCTTCTCTGTTCCGACGATATGCCCGCGCCGTGAGGACAGGTCGCCCATCACCGCTCCCTGATAATCGTCGGGCGTCCACACCTCGACATCCATGATCGGCTCGAGCAACACCGGCCGCGCGCCCGGGCTCACGTTTCGGAACGCCAGAATGCCGGCCATCTTGAAGGACATTTCGTTGGAGTCCACGTCGTGGTAGGAACCGTCGTAGAGCTCGACTTTGAAATCGACGACTGGGTAGCCTGCCACGGGTCCCCGGTGCGATGCTTCGACCACGCCGCGCTCGACCGCGGGGATGTACTGGCGCGGAATCACACCGCCCACGATCTCGTCCACAAACTGCATGCCCGACCCGCGCGGCAGCGGCGCGATTCGGATCCAGCAGTCGCCGTACTGTCCACGGCCCCCGGTCTGCTTCTTGTGTTTCCCCTGCCCCTCCGATTTTCCCCGGAACGTTTCGCGATAGGCAACCTTGGGTTTTGCGGTCTGCGCATGAACGCCGAACTTCCGCGCCAACCGCCCAACCACGATCTCGAGATGCCGCTCGCCGAGTCCCCGAATGAGGGTCTGGCCCAGCTCGCTGTTGTACTCGTGATGGAACGTGGGATCCTCTTCGTGCAGCTTGTGCAGGCCGGTCGACAGCTTGTCCTCTTCGCCGCGCTGCTTCACCTCGACGGCCACGGTGATCACCGGCTCGGGGAATGGGATCTTCGGCAGCACGAGCCCCATGTCCTTCGTCGACAGCGTGTCGTTGGTGTGCGTATCGCGCAGCTTCGCGACCACGCCGATGTCGCCGGCGTGCAGCTCCGGAATCTCGATCCGCTCCTTGCCCTGCCCCACGCACAGGTGGTTGAGCTTTTCCGACACTTCGCGCGGCGCGTTCCACACGTCCTGCCCGTTCTTGACGTGGCCCGAGTAGATCCGAAACTGCGTGACGTCGCCGACGTGCGGCTCGGACACCGTCTTGAAGACCTGCGCCGCCAGCGGCCCGCCGTCGTCGCACGTGAGCGTGAGCCGCTCCGCGCTGCCCCACTTCTGCGCTTCGACCGGTGGGCGCTCGTGCGGCGCCGGGCACAATTCGACGAGCTTGTTGAGTAACGCGCGCGTGCCGTACGTCAGCTCGGCGGCGCCGCAGAACAACGGGAAGAGCTCTCCCTTCGCCATGCCCGCCTTCATCGCCGCGATCGCGTCGTCGCGGCCGATCTCCTCACCGCCGAGGTAGCGCTCGAGCAGCGTGTCGTCCGTCGCAGCGATGCTCTCGATCAATTCCTGGGAATACTTGTCGAATCGATCCTTGTACTCGTCGGGAACGTCGACCTCGTCGTACTCGCCCGCCTTCGTCCCCTTCTTATAGAGGTGCGCCTGCTTCGAGAACAGGTTGATGATCCCGTGGAACTCCAGTCCTTCGCCGACCGGAATCTCCACCGGGATCACCTTGGCCGTCAGCTGGTCCTTGATCTGGTTGAAGACGCGCTCGAAGTTGGCGTGCTCCTTGTCCATCAACGACACGAAGAAGAGGCGGGGCAGCGAGCGGCGCTCGCAGTAGTCCCAGACTTTCTCGGTTCCCACTTCGACTCCCGCGGTCGCGGACAGCACCACGACGGCGGAATCCGCGGCGTACACACCCGCGAGGGCGTCGCCGGTGAAATCCAGATATCCGGGGGTGTCGATGAGGTTGATCTTCGTGTCCATCCACTCGGCCACGGCGAGTGCGAGGTTGATGGAGTACTTGCGTTCGATTTCGTCGGCGGTGTAATCGGTGAGGGCGGTGCCATCCTTTACAGATCCGTGCCGTTTGCTCGTGCCGGCCACGAACGCCAGCGCATCGACCAGGGAGGTCTTGCCGCTCGCGCCGTGGCCAACGACGGCCACATTCCGGATCTCCGGCGTCTTATACACGCGCATCTATCCACCTCCTGCGGGGGGGACAGAAATATGAATCAGGAGGGAACGAGACGGCTAGGTGAAAGGCAGAGGCCTAGGTTCCTACAGACCCCGCGAAGCCTCGGGAGGAAGGGGTGGCGGCGGGACGGATGGAATCGGAGGACCCGCTGAAACGGGACCGGGCTCACCATGACGCGCGGGCGCTAAACCGAACGCGGCGACGCCCGCGAGGGCCATCACGACACCGGCGACGAAGAATGCCGCGTTTCCATTCACGATGTCGTAGATCGTGCCGATCAGGGGCGGTCCCGCGGTCCGTCCCAGCGCCGCGATCGCCTGCGCCGCGCCGAGTATCGTGCCTTGCTCTGTGGGATCGGCGTAGACCGAGACGAGGCCGGTCGCCGCGGGCGCGAATATGCTGTTCGCGAAGGCCAGCACGAAGGTCCACCCGTACAGCAACGCGGAGCTCGCCAGGAACGGAACGATCGCGATGGACAGCGCCATGCCAAACGTTCCCGCGATGACGAGCGCTCGTTCGCCGGTCCGGCGCGCGATCTTCCCGAAAAAGTAGCCCTGCACGGAAGCGGCGGTGACGCCGATGATCGTGAAGAGAATGGCGAGGTCGCGCTCGGTCCAGTTCAGCGCTTTGCTGGCGTGCAGTGGCAGCGCGACGGTGTATCCGGCGAATGCAACTGGCGTCAGCGCCCAGACGATCATCAGCGGCCGCAGTTTCGGACGCGCGATCGCCTCGCCGATGTGCCCCAGGTCGAACAGCGGCCGCCGGACGCGAAGCTCGTGTTTCAGAGACTCGGGAAGGATGAAGTAGGCCGAGACGAAATTCGCGAGCGACAGCCCGACCGCGACGAGGCCCGGAGCGCTCGGACCGAGATAGTGGGCGGAAAACCCGCCGATCGCAGGACCAAGACTGAATCCGATTCCGAACGCCGCGCCGACCATGCCCATGCCGCGCGAGCGCTCGGCGGGCGTCGTGATGTCGGCGATGTACGCCTGCGCCGCGGAGATGTTGCCGCCCGCAAAGCCCGAGACCACGCGCGAGAGAAACAGCACCCAGTATGAGCCTGCGGACGCAAACAGCGTGTAGCCCACCGCGTTCACGAGCATCGTCGTCAGCAGGACCGGCCGGCGTCCGATCCGATCCGAGAGCTTGCCGAGCAGCGCCGTCGCCACGAACTGCATCAGGGAGAACACGCCAATGACGGCGCCGTACCCCAGGCCCGCGGCTCCGAAACGCTGTGCGTAAAATGGCAAGATCGGCAGCACGATCCCGAAACCGATCAGATCGATGAGGACCGTGAAGAAGATGACGCCGATGCGGGAGCGGGAGGCGGGCATTGGGGGGAGGAATATACGGATGCGGAGTCGGTCGGTGTGGCAGTTGCGCAACAGGATTCGATTCCCGTGCTCTGGCGGATGGCTTTGACGACCGGCAGTTTTCAAGAGCGCCCACAGCTGCATCACCATATTCAGGGAGGGTGAGCCAGCATGAGCCGTCACTCCATTGCCGTCCGTCTCCTCTGCGGTGCCGCGCTCGTCGCGGCCGCCGCGTGCAGCGACAGTACGTCGCCCACGAGCAGGGAACCCGTCGCGGTGCTGGCGGCCGCGCAGGCGCCTGATCTCCCAATGCTCGCCCGCGCCGTTCCGGGCTTCGGAGGCCTCTTCCTCGATCACGGCGTGCCCACCGTGTATCTCACGGATCCATCGCAGCGTGGCCCGCTCGAACGCGCGCTCGGCGCCTTTGCGCGCGGCCGCGGCTTCGCTCCCAGCCAGATCCACGTGCTCGCCGGGCGCTACGCGTACGGGGATCTCGACCGCTGGTTCCAGCAGGTCTCGAAGGAAGCGTTCGCCCAGGGGGGCATCGTATTCGTGGATCTGGACGAGGCCACGAACCGCGTCCTGGTCGGCGTCGAGCGCGGCGCGTCCCACGCCAACGTGCGCAGCCTCGCGGCGCGACTCGGTGTGCCCGTGGAAGCCATCGTGACACGTGACGTCGATCCGATCCAGTACGTCGCGACTCTGCAAGATCAGGTGCGGCCGGTCGTCGCCGGACTCCAGATCCACTTCGGCAACTTCCTCTGCTCGATCGGCTTCAACGCGGTGAGCGGGGGCCAGAACTCGTTCGTGACGGCGTCGCACTGCACCAACAGGCAGGGCGGAGTGGAGGGGACGCTCTACTACCAGTCGCTCTCCAGCCAGCCGAACAGCTTCATCGGCACCGAGGTAGCCGATCCCGTTTACTTCCGGGGCGGCGTCTGCCCGAAGCACAGGGTGTGCCGCTATAGCGACTCGGCCCGCGCGGCGTACGCCGCCGGCGTACCGTTCACGCTGGGCGGGATCGCGCAGACGAGCGGGCCGAACAACGGATCGCTCACGATCACCGGCAACTTCGCCGTCACATCCGAAGGCACCGCGGTCGTCGGCGACGTAGTGAACAAGGTGGGACGGACCACCGGGTGGACGCAGGGCACCGTCACCAACACCTGCGTCAACACCGGGGTGTCCGGCACGAAGATCGTCCAGCTGTGCCAGACTTTCGTCAGCGCCGGCGTGGGCGCCGGCGACTCGGGCTCGGATGTCTTCGGCGTGACGGGCGGCTCCAACGTCCGGCTGCTGGGCATCCTGTGGGGTGGGAACTCGGGTGGCACGCTGTTCGTGTACAGCCCGATCACCCAGGTCGAGCAAGAGCTCGGACCGCTCACGACGTTCTGATCGCGCATTGCCTGCGATCAGGAGCTGGGGCGTCGCTGCGCTGTGTAGCGCCGCCCTTCTCGTCCCCCGCATCATGACCGCCGCGCCGCAGCGCCCGGACTCCATCACGTTCACGGTGGTGGCGCCCCCTTCCGTACGTCGGGGCGAGGCAGTCGCGATTACACTTCGCCTCACGAACACTGGCGCGCGAACGCAGAATCTCTACCTCACGGGCCGCACCATCACGTTCGACATCATCGTCACGCGGGCTGATGGGCACGTGGTGTGGCACCGGCTGGAGCACGTCACGGGTCAACAGATCGTGCAGGTCAAGACCTTGACGCCGGGAGAGACATTCGAGCTGAAAGACGAGTGGCACCAGCGCACGAATGCCGGCGCGCGAGTCTCCCCGGGAGACTACACGCTGACGGGGGTCATCCCGACCGACCGTGCGTCGCTGCGGACGGCGCCACTTCCCCTACGGATCATGCCCTAGACCGTGCTTGCAACCCGTCCGGACACGGCCCACCTTCAGCATTCAGTCTTCCTCGGAGCCGACAATGCAAAATAGTGTCTTGGGGTTCGCCGCCGTCATCGTCGCGATCGTCGCCGCGGCATGCGTCGAGCACGCGCCTGTCAGTCCCAATGGAAACGCCTCCCCCGCAGGCAGCCTCACCATGCAACTCAGCACCGCCACCGCCGGGACTCTCAGCACACTGCCCGGCGAATCCTCCGGACGGTACCTCGTCGTCTTCAAACCTGGCAGCGCGGCGAGCTCGGGGGTTAGCGCGGAACTCCGTAACGGCGGCGGCCTGCTCGAAGGAGCGTACGACCAGCTCGGATTTGCCGTCGTTTCGAGCGTATCCTCGAAAGGTGCGGCACGACTCGCCAAGGTGGCCGGAGTCGGCGACGTGCTACCCGACGTCGAATTCGCTTTGGAGTCTTCGAGCGCAACGGAAGGGCTCGGGACCGGTGAGCCCGGCACGGAAAGCGCGACCGCGCCACAGAATGCCGTGCTGTTCGCGCGGCAGTGGAACATGCGGGCCATCCAAGCTGATGCCGCCTGGGCAGGTGGTGCCTTCGGCTCGCCGAGCGTGTCAGTGGCCATTCTCGACACCGGCATCGATTACCTCTGGCCCGACCTCGACGGGCGGGTGGATCTCTCCCGCTCGATCTCCCTGCGGCCCGACGAAGACGCCCGGCTGCAAACCTGGTTTGGCGCACTCAATCGTCATCCCATCAGCGATCTCAACGCGCATGGCACGCTGGTGTCGTCAATTGTGGCCAGCAACTCCGGCTTCTTCGCAGGCGTCACGACGCGCACCACCCTGTTCGGTGTCAAGGTGTGCATCGTATTCAACACGTGCTCGACAGCTGCGACCTTGAACGGGATCGTCTATGCCGTTGACCACGGCGCCGACGTGATCAACATGAGCCTCGGTGGCGCATTCCTGAAGAGTGGCAACCCCGGTTTCGTATCCGTTATCAACCGGGTGATCGATTACGCCAACAAGAACGGCACGCTGATCGTGGTGGCGGCGGGGAATGAGAGTTCCGACCTCGACCACAACGGCAACGTCTACGACGCCTATTGCAACTCGCCGCACGTCGTGTGCGTGTCGGCAACCGGCCCGACCGCGGCACCGACGGTGGTCGGCCCCTTCACCAATCCCGATGCGGTCGCCCCGTACACGAACTTCGGCCGCTCCGCTATCAGTCTCGCGGCCCCCGGCGGCGGAATTACGACGCCAAATGCGTTCGTCACGGGCCCGTGCTCTCAGACCACACTGGCCTGGCACCAGCCGCCACGGCCTTCGCCGGGCGCACCCTTGCCGCCGCCCGTCATTGATGGCCCCGTGTGCCCGCGGAGCCGGGGCCTCTTCCTCGTTCGGGGAGCCGGCACCAGTTTCGCCTCGCCGCACGTAGCCGGTGTCGCAGCAGCTGTGATCGCAAGCAGCGGCCGCGGCAACCCGTCGCAAGTGCGCGCGATACTCCAGACCTCGAGCGACGATCTGGGCGCTCCCGGCACCGATCCGTTCTACGGGAAAGGCCGGGTCAACGCGGCTCGTGCCGTCGGCGCCATTCCCTGATAGTCGTTGCGGGGAAGAACCCCGCCTGCACTCGGGCGGGGTTTCTTGTTTATGGCCCGACGAGCTCAGTGCGCGGACGAACGCGCAAGTCTAAAATCACGCGGCCCGCAGTCGCGCCGAGGATCAGCGCCCCGCCCGCCAGTGTCGTCGGGCCCGGCGTCTCGCCATGGACGAGCCAGGCCCAGATCGGATTCAGCACGGGCTCGATAAGAAGGAAGAGGCCGACTTCGAGCGCGCGGACACGCGGCACCGCGCGCGCCAAAAAGAGGTACGGGATGCCGAGCTGGAAGACGCCCAGAAATGCCACGACAGCCCAGTCCGCCGGCCGGCCGGCGGCGAGCGGTTGCGCCATTACCAGCGCAATCGTCCCGGCCGTCAGGTTCCCCGACACCGCCGCCGCTGCGACGGACGCGCCGCGCGCCGCCAGCCAGCGGTATCCCATGACGGTGAACGCCCACGTCACGGCGCAGATCGCGGCGAGCACGTTCCCCAACGCTGGATTGGGCGCCGTCGCCGATGGCTGATCGAGGCCGAACAAAAACAGTCCCAGCCCTGCGCCCATGACCGCCATCTGCGCGATGTCGCGCCGCGTGGCGTGCTCGCCCAAGAGCAACGGGGCGAGCAGCAGGATGAACAACGGACTGGTGGACTGCAGGAAGATGGCGCTGGCCGCCGTGGTGTGTTTGTTCGCCTGCACGTACAGCAGCGTCGTCGCGGCGTAGGCGAAGCCGACGACGACTGTCCGCCAGCTCCAACCACGCCGCGATTCGGGGAGCACGACGAGAATGGTGAGCATCGCCAGCGCCGCTCGACACGCCGCGAGCTGCCACGCTCCGAAGCCGCACCACTTGATGGCCGCGCCGCCGCTCGAGAACAGAATGGCAGCGGCAATAATTTTCGATCGGGGACTCATGGCACCTCGCCGGGAGCGAGGAATATAGGCTAGCTTGTTGGCGATGAGATTCCCCATCGTGACCGTTTGCGCCTTAGTTCTCACCGCGTGCGCCTCGCACGGCGCGCGCGAGGCCCGCGACACGGCGCCGAGCTCCGATTCCGACGTCCTCACCGCGGAGGAGCTGTCAAACGTCACGGGATCCACGGTCTACGACGCCGTTCGACAGCTCCGACCGGTCTGGATCATGCGCAGCCGCCCGAACCCGGTGCTGCGAGGTAACCAGACGAATCTCATCATCTATGTAGACGGGACTCGCTACGGGGCGGGCATCGATGGCCTGCGGCTGATCACGATCCGGTCTGCCGCCTCGGTCCGCTACTTCTCCCCCGCTAATGCCAAAGGTCGGTTTGGTCCCGGGCATCTCCTCGGCGCGATCGAGGTCATCACCAATCCCCACTAGGCCGGCTGCGTGGAGGTTCAGGTCTTCGGAGTCCGTAAGAGCGCGGATACGCGCGCGGCGCTGCGCTTCTTCGCCGAGCGGCGCATCAAAGTCCATTTCGTCGATCTGCACGAGCGCGCGGCGTCGGTCGGCGAGCTGCGGCGCTTCGCCCAGAAGTTCGGCATCGAAGCGCTCGTCGACCGCGAATCGCGCCGCTTCGGAGAGCTGGGGCTGCGCTCGGCCATGCTGAGTGAGGAGCGCTGGCTCGAAAAACTCAGCATCGAGCCGCTGCTGCTGCGCATGCCGCTGGTGCGCAACCAGCAACAGCTCACGATCGGCGCCGCGCAAGAGATCTGGAACGCGTGGTACGCCGCCGCGAAGTCCTGACGCTGGCCCTGTGCACCGCGTGTGCGACCGCCGGTGGACCTCGCGTGAGCGCTGACGACCTGCGGCTGGTCGATTCGCTCTTCACCGCCTACAGCGGGCCGCTGGTGCCGGGCGCGAGCGTGGTGGTGATCCGCGAGGGCCGCGTGGTCGTGCGTCGCGCGTACGGGATGGCGGACCTCGAGCATCGGGTTGCCGCCACACCGGAAACCGACTACCGCCTCGCCTCGGTCTCCAAGCAGTTCACCGCCATGGCCGTCATGCTGCTCGCGAAGGACGGCCGACTCCGCTACGACCAGCCCGTGCGGGATTTCCTGCCCGAGCTGCCCGCCGCCGCGCGGTCGGTGACAGTCCGGCACCTGCTCACCCACACATCGGGACTGTGGGATTACGAAGACCTGATTCCGGAATCCAGAACGGCGCAGCTCGACGATCGCGACGTCCTCGCGCTCCTCGGCTCAAAGGATTCGGTGTATTTCCTCGCGGGGAGCCAGTATCGCTACAGCAATTCCGGCTACGTCCTGCTCGGCTTGATCGTCGCGCGTGTGTCGGGGATGTCGCTGCCCGAGTTCCTGCGAGCGCGCATCTTCCTGCCGCTCGGTATGGGCGGGACAGTGGCGCACGTGGAAGGATCCGACACGATCCCGCGTCGCGCGTTCGGGTATTCACCGCGCGGCGGCGCATTCGTACAGACGGACCAGAGCGTCACCAGCGCGACGCTGGGCGACGGCGGGATTTACACAAACGTGGACGACATGACGCGATGGGATCAAGCGCTGTACGGGGGGGGCACCGAGCTTGTCGATGCGGCGGCCATGGAGCTGGCTACGACGCCGCCCCAAATGCCCGCGGGTGCGACCACGCAGTACGGATTTGGCTGGTTCGTCGATCACTATCGTGGCGAGAAGCGCTGGCGCCACACTGGGGAGACGAGCGGATTCCGGAATGCGATCCAACGTTTCCCGCGCCGCCGCCTGACGGTGATCGTGTTGACCAATCGCTCCAGCGGCGAGCCGGAAGCGATCGCCGAGCGGATCGCCGACCGGCTGTTGTTTCGCTAGCGCTCGATCCGGTACCCGAAGGTCCGCACGGTGACGATGTGCCGCGGATGGGCGGGATCGTGCTCCAGCTTGCGCCGCAACATGGCGACGTGCGTATCCACCGTCCGGCTCATCACGTCGTCGGCATACCCCACACTTCTCGCAACAGCTCCAGGCGGCTCGCCACACGGCCGCCCCGTTT
>Ga0099828_10000976_pt1 | contig 18321 bp, 19 predicted proteins | sample CZO8metaG_2_FD_79338 | JGI IMG/M metagenome (GOLD analysis project Ga0099828, IMG submission 79338) | Vadose zone soil microbial communities from the Eel River Critical Zone Observatory, Northern California, USA - CZOApr15con2H1.8 metaG | ecosystem: Environmental > Terrestrial > Soil > Vadose... | reverse complement strand
CGCGCGCGCGCCGCCCCCATCGTCTAACGGCTAGGACACCACTCTTTCAAGGTGGGAACAGGGGTTCGATTCCCCTTGGGGGCATCTGAAAAGGGAGAGGGAGTTGGGAGCAGGGAGCTGAAAAAGCAACGACTACTCGTCCGACTGATACTCCCGCTGCACCACGCAGTTACCGCCGGAATTCTTCGCCGCATACAGTGCGTGATCCGCCACCAGCATCAGCTGGGCAGCTGAGGCCTCCATCGCATCCCGGGGCAGTTCGACCAGGCCACCGCTGACGGTGACCATGGTGGACGCGTTCTCGATGAGGTTGCGGCGAATGCGCGTAGCCACGATCAGTCCGGCGACGGCATCGGTGTCGGGCAGGATGATGGCGAATTCGTCGCCACCCAGCCGTGCCGCGATGTCGGTGCCGCGCAGGCTCTTCTGAATCGCTACGGCGACGCGGCCCAACGCCTGGTCGCCGGCATGATGACCCCAGCGATCGTTCATCAGCTTCAGGCGATCGACGTCGACGAGCAGGAGTGAGAGCGGCACGCCGTAGCGGCGGCAGCGCGCGATCTCCCGCGTCATCGTCGCGTCGAAGTGATAGCGGTTGAACAGGCCGGTGAGCGGATCGGTGACCGAACGGTGCTCCAACACCTCGAGCGCCTCGTGCTCCACGATGGTCGGGGAGACGAGATCGCCGCTGATGTTGAGCATGTAGTCCACGGCGGCCACGACGGCGCCGACGTTGCGGCCCAGGCGCGTCCCCAGTTCGCGGCGGTGCGCTTCGATCGCGGCGGCGCGCTCGGCGGCTTCGGCGTCGCTGAGCCTGGAGTGCGGAAAGACGCGCTGCAGCGGCAGCGTGGCGGCTACGTCGACCTCAAAGTCGCGGCGGTCGATCCCGGAGCGGCGGTCGAGCCCGCTGCGGCGCTCGTCCACGGGAGGGGGGTTACCAGCCGATTGCATAGTTCGAGAGCTGGTGTCGCTGGAAACTCATGCCGTCTCCAGCAAGTCGTCAAGTTTGTCGATTTCGGCGCGCGCCGAGAGCCGCTGGAACGAGGAGCGGGCGCGCTGGGCGGCCGCTTTCCCCGCGGCGGCGTCGCCCGCCTGGATCAGCAGATGCGCGAGATCGCGCTCCGCCATCGCGAGCAGCAACGGACGGCCGTGCTCCGTCGCGCGCGCGATGACGTCGCGCAGCAACGTCTCGGCTTCGGCGCGGCCGCCATTCAGCGCCAGCGCACCGGCCTTGATGCGGAGGTCTTCGGCTTCGCGCACCGGATCCTTCAGCTCACGGTGGCTCGCGATCGCGCGCTCGATGGCTGCCATCGCGAGGTCCCGTTCACCACGGGCCACGTGAATTTCGGCGAGGCCGGCCACGGCCTGGGCCGTGAGCTGCAGGTCGCCCAACGCTTTCGCTTCGTCGATCGCAACCTGCGCAATTTCGATGGCGCGGTCCAGCCGGCCCTGCGCGCGGCACACGATCCCGAGATTATGGCGTGCTTCGGCGACGCCGCGCCCGAAGTGCGCCTGCTCGTACGAGGCGATCGCGCGCGTGTAGGCGATGACGGCGCGGCGATAGTCGCCCTGCATATTGGCGATGATGCCGAGGTTGTTGGCGCAGCGGCCGACCGTGGCCATGTCGTTGTCGTCGGTCGCCTCTTCCTGGGCACGCGTGAAGAAGTAGGTCGCTTCGTCGATGCCGCCCCGCTCCAGCGCGATGGCGCCGCAGACGTTCAGCGCCCGCACTTCCATCATCCGGTCCTTCAGCGAGCGGGCGCGCAGCTGCGCGACCATGGCCCACTGCTGGCCTACCTCGAGACGGCCGAGGCGGCTGTGGGCGATGCCAAGCAGTAGCGTGAGCAGGGACGATTCTTCGAGCTCGTCTTTGGAGCGCTGCTCGAGGTACGTGAGCAGCTCCGCGTAGCGGCCCGCGTCGGCGAACTGCTGCGCGACATGGATCGGCGCGAGCGACCCGCGGAGCTCGGCGGCGAACGCCTCGTCCCAGCCCTGATCGGCCAGCTTGCGGATTTCACTTTCGGCGCCCATGCGGGCGAAGATGCCCTTGGCGGACTGCGCCGCGGCCTGCGCTTCGGCTGTGCGGCCGGCGCGCCGCAGCACTATGGCGAGATCGCGGGTTGCCTCGCCCTGCAGGAGCAGCCGCGCGTGCAGCTCGGCGCGACCGATCACCTCGCGCAACGACTTTTCGGCGCGGGGCAACTGGTTCTCCATCGCCAGTACCAGCGCCAGGATCCGCAGGTCCTCTGCCTCGGCCACGGGGTCGGGCATCTGGCCGCGGATGACGCGGATGCGGTCGAGCTCGCGGCGGGCAAGCTCCGGCTCGCTGCGCACCGCGCGGATTTCAGCGCGGCCGCGCAGCGTCAAGGCATAGAGTGTCTCGTCGTGGCTCGCTTCCGCGGCTGCGACAGCCTGATCGGCAGTCGCCAGCGCCTTGTCGAGCGCGCCCTGCTCGCGATAGGCGTTGGCCAGGTTGTGCATGCAATCGGCCACGCCCGCCTGCATGCCGGCGCGATGGTGGGCTGCGGCGGCGATTTCCCACGAGGAAATGGCTTCGGCGTGGCGGCCGCGCAGATGGCTGATGATGCCCAGATTGTTCGAGGCGCGGCCGGTCGTGGCGTGATCGCCGTCGCGGCTCGCGGCCATCAGGGCCTGCGTGCAGAAATCGGCGGCTTCGGTGAGGTTGCCGCTGAGGAGGGCGATCGCGCCGCGCGCGTTGAGCGCATGACGCTCGACGCCATGCTCGTGGCGCTGACGCGCAGCGGCGAGGGCCTGGTCGATCCACTGGAGGCCCTGTTCGTGCCGGCCGAGCCGTGCCTGCGCGATGCCGTAGAGCAAGGCGAGGGTCGGATCGGCGAGCTCGCTCTGATCGCGCGCGCCCAGGAACTCGACTACCGCGGCATGGTGGCCGGCGGCCGCGAGTGCGCGGGCTTTTGCGACGACGGGCGACGCCTCGACGAGGCGTTGGTCGCGGGTTTGATCTTTGGACATTGGGGTGCGGTCTCGCGCCTACAGGCCCACTGCCCACTCCAGCAGCGCGTCCGCGATCGCGTACTCGGAAAAGTGCGGCAGCGCGTAGGAGAACGACTTGTCCTCGAGCGACTGATTCGCCGAGAGGTGGGTCCATGGCTCGCGCGCGTCTGCGCGGTACCAGAGCCCGAGCAACTTCGCTTCGATCATCGCGTCGGTGCTGTCGACAACGCCGTCGCCGTTGAGGTCGCCACCGGCGCCGCCATACCAGATCTTCATCTGCGCCGGCGCGCCGAACTGCAAGCCGTGCGGCTCGAGGGACACGCCGAGCTTGGTTGTGTCGACGATGACGGTGACGAGGACCGAGTCGCCCACGGCGAGCTCACCGACGCCCGGGACGAACTGGGGATCGGTGGTCGTGAGCACGAGGAACGGATGTATCAGGCTATCGATGCTGCTGCTGTAATTGATCTTTACCGAGCGCGACTCGCCGCGAACCGCCCAGAACGACACGGTGTACTGATCGAGACTCAGGGGAGGTGTCAGGGCCATCGTTCCGGAGCGGCGCGCGCGAGCATCAATTCGTGCCGTGAATTGCGGAGTTTGTGCCCAGCGCAGGAACTGTGGACCCGCGGCTGCTTTCACCGCTGTGGGTTGGTCCGCGCAGCGCGCCACCGAGAGCGCCAGGGCGAACACCAGAAGGAAGCGGCGAACGAACATCATTTGGATCTCCAAGGGCTGGGCGCTTGACTGCATTGGCGTAAGGCAGCAATTTGTGGACAGAATCGGTCCATCTGCTGCCTCTCTACGACACCGAAAGTATGGGTAACTTGTCACCTGTCAAGCCCGAAGCTGGCCCGAAACGAGTCCCATTATCGAACCGGCTGGCTGTTCTCCTCGACGTATTCAGTCCATGGGAAGGCATCTCGTTGAGCTATCGACAGTTTGCCGCTGCGCTGGGCGGAGGTGTAACTGAGGCAGCTATAAAGAAATGGCCCCATCGAGAGAAATTTCCTGCGGACGTCGCGCGGCGGATCGTGACGAGGGCGAAAGAGCTTGGGATCCCGGACGTTACGCTCGAGTGGGTACTTTGGGGTGAAGGTGTAGGTCCCCAAAAGGGGACCAAAAAGGTCCCACAACAGGGACAGCAGCAGGAACATCAGGAGTTAGCGGCGAGCATCGCTGAGGCCTTACGGACCGATCTCGCCCACAACGAATTCGGACAGTGGTCCTCGGTCGAGGTGCAGCGCACCGTCATTTGGTCATTGAAGGATTTGGCACGGCGGCTGTGGGTCCTACGGTTCCCGATGAGCGAGACTTTCAAGCTGACAGACGAGTGGGGGACGAAGATCGGTTTGCCGAGCCGTTCCCTTGCTTCTGCCCAGGGTCCTGATGATTTTTCCGCCGCCCCTCCCGCCTCCTCGACGGGCCGATAGCTCAACTGGCAGAGCAACTGACTCTTAATCAGTAGGTTCTCGGTTCGATTCCGAGTCGGCCCATTTCCAGTGAAACCTTGCCCCTGCTGCGGCGGTTACGCCTAGACAATCATCCGGAGTCTGTCTCTGATGCGCGTGTCCGTGCTCCTCGCCTTCCCGCTGATCCCAGTCCTCGCGGCTGCCCAGCAACGTTCCATGCCTCCCCCTCCCCTCCCGCCGCCGTTGCATGTGCAGGTCGACACGGCGCACCACCGCGTCCTGATCACGGGCGGTCCCTACCGCGTGCCCGTGAGCCCGGAAATGCCCGGGATGATGATGGACATGCCCGCCACCCCGGTGCAGAAGTTCGCGTTTCCGGTGGACGGCTGGCTCCAGGGCTTCCGCATCGACCTGTTCGACGATCACGGCCATGAGCTGTCGCACCGCCTGGTGCATCACCTGATCGTGGTGAACTTCTCGCGCCGCCAGTTCATCTACCCGGCTCTCGAGCGCCTGCTAGGCGCCGCCGAGGAGAGCGACACCGGCGATCTACGTATCCCGCGCACCATCGGTGTGCCCATGCGGGCCGGTCAGGACCTGGGCGTGTACGCGGCCTGGCACAACGACTCGGGGCCCGAGATCCCCGCTGCCTACTGGCGCATCGTTCTGTATATGGCGCGCGCGAACCTCAGGCCCCGGCCCATCGACGTCCTCCCCGCTTACATGGACGTGAACATCCAGACCAACCCCGAGGAGAACCGCTTCAACGTTCCCCCGGGCCACTTCGAGATCGGCTACGAGTTCAGCCCCCCGCTCTCCGGGCATCTCCTGGTGGTGACGGGTCACCTCCACGACTACGGCGTGCTGGTGAAGCTCGTCGATGCCGCGAGCGGCAAGACACTCGTGCAGGTCAACGCGAAGCGCGACTCTCTCGGGCATGTGCTCTCGATACCGCGCAAGCTGCTCGCGATCCGGGGCGAGGGCCTGCGCCTCAAGGCCGGGCATCGCTACCGCGTGGTGGGGGTGTTCGACAATCCCACTCGCGACACGTCGTACGGCGCCATGGCGCACATGGTCGGCCTGTTCGCCCCGGACCATTACCGGGAGTGGCCCGCGCTCGACCCCGCCGATCTGTACTACCATCGGGACCTGGTGGATCTGCTCACGAACGGTGCAACGGACTCGGTGATCGTCGGGGTCGGGGTGGGGGTGCCGACTCCGGCGCGGCGGCGCTGATTTCCCCCACTTGCCTATCGTCTCGTCAGACTCGCCCCCACCTGAAAGAAGCTCACGGTCGCGCTGCCCGCGGCCTGGCCGCCGTTGAACTTCACGTCGCCGCCAATTACCCCCACTGAGTAGTGCGCAAAGGGGGCGAGCTGCCAGTGGCCCACCGGATACTCGTAGCCCACACCCATTTGCGGGCCGATGCCCGATGAGGTGACGACGTCCTTGCCGTCGGTGGTGCGGTGCGTCACGAGCGCGGCGCCGCCGCGCAGGTAGAACCGCCGGCCCGGGTTCGGATACCAGTAGGCGGCGGCCCCGAACGACATCAGCGTCTGTGTGACTCCGCCGTCGCGCTGGCGCCAGGCGGCGAGCTCCGCGCCGACGCGCACCGCACGGCCCGCGCTGCCGCCCACTCCAATGAAAGCGGAGAGTCCGGTCTTCCTGCGGCCGGCGCAGATGTTGCACGTGACGCGCGCCCATCCCGGCGCCAGAGCCACGCTGTACCACAACCCGGACGCCTCGCGACGCTGCGCTGCGGCGCTAGTCGTGCCGGCCAGCCCGATCGCCACCAGGATCATCGCAGCGGTTCGCATATCGCCACTATAACTCAATTGCTGTAGCCTATTTGGGAGTGATGACGGTCACCGCTGATCGTGCCGCAACGGGCGAATGTGAGGCGGGGAATCCCATGAAACCCGCATCCCTGCTGCTCTTTCTGGTGGCTACCGCCGCGACGCTCGCCGCGTGTAACGACAGCCCGGCGGCGCCCGACTACGGCCCCGCCACCGGCAACGCCGCGTCCTTCGGACTGTGGGCGCCCGGCACGAGGGACGATTGCACCAAGGCGCAGCACGATGCGTACTCGGTCGTCGGGCCTGATCACAAGCTCTATCCCACGTGGCATCCGCCCATCGACCCGGTGAGCGGCTGTTCGTTCGGTCACGATCATGGACGCGATCCCCGCGGCTCGGCGCTGTACCGCGCAGTCGGACCGATCCCGTTCGGATACGCCAACGAACAGCTCGACGTGTACGATCCGCTCACGACGCGGCACGAGGATCACTTCGGACACAAGGTCGAGTGGGAAAACGACGTCCCGATGCACTTCGGCAGCAGTGCGGCGGATGCGCTGTTTGCCGTGCGCTGCGACATCCTCACGAAGCTGCATCAGGGCACGCATTCCAAGGACGCGTTCACCAACAACCTGCACGAGCTGGTCTACCACATCCGCTGCACCGATGGCACCGAGATGCACGTCACGATGCTGGCGGCGATCGGGACGCCCGGCCAATTCGATCGCAGCTGCGACGGCACCACCGTCGTGGTCGGACCGGCCACACCCGCGAACTCGCCGGATGGCGGCGGCCGGCGGCTCATTCCCGATCGCACCTGTGTGGATCGCGAGGTTCTCGTGCCCGCCGGACAGTTCTCGAACTTCGGGACGTTGCACGAGAGCTGGCAGACGTCGAACTCGGTTCGCCGTGAAGACGGCCACACGCTCGCCTTCTACAATCCGTATTTCCAGGTGTCCCTGCCGAGCCGGTTCCACGATCCGGCCCTGGCGGGAATCACCGGCCGGCCGATCGACGTGTGCTACGAAGTCACACCGGCGGGCCATGCGGCACGTGGCGGGGCGTGCGCGCAATCGACGAGCAACGGGACGGTCCTCGGTCTCACGTTCGACGATCCGCGCTCGATATTTGATGGAACGGACCGCGTTGTGGATATCAATGCGAACTTCGTCGACAACGCAGGCGGCCCGGAGGTGTGGTATACCGACCCATTCGGCAAGCATGGCCGCACCCAGCCGTTCCCGGGGTCGGTTCGTCAGTTCATTGCGCGGATCAATAATGATCGGGGTGGACTCGAGCTCGCCGGGCCGGGCATCGGCGGCGACCGTGATTACAAGGGACCGCGGGTGCACGCGCCAAACTGATAGACGCAGCGGGTCTACTTTTTTCGGGAAACCGTCCCAATCGCGTGGATGAGATCGCCTAAATCGTAGGGCTTCGTCACCGACGGCTGTCCGCAATTCTCCAGAAACGAGCGCGTCTGTCCGCGCGCCTGGTCTCCCGTGACGAATACGAATCGCCTGGCCACGAGTGGCCGGCTGTTGACGAGCTGCTCGTACATGGCGCGCCCGCCGAGGCGGGGCATCTGCAGGTCGGTGACGATGGCGTCGAATGTGTTGTCGCGATCACCCAGGCGCTCCATTGCCTCGAGCCCATTCTCAACCGCGACGACCTGGTGGCCCTCGCGCTCGAGCAGCAGCACCATCGCCTGGCGATTCACCGCGTCGTCGTCCACCACGAGGATGCGCAGGCGCGGCAGGGTCTCGGCGGGTGCCGCGAGCGGGGTCTGCGCGCCCAACACGCTGCGCGGCAATGTCGCCACGACTTCGGCGCCGGCACCGCCGCCACGCGGCCTGAGCCGCAGGCTGCCCCCGGCCGATTGCGCGAGCGCGCGGGCGAGCGCGAACTCCACTTCACCGCCGCCGCCGGACTGTGTAAAGCGGAACGGCGACGTGAGCCGCTGCTCCGCTTCAACGGCCAGGGGCGTGCCGGAATCCCACAGCGATGCCACAACCGAAGGTCCCGTCGCGATCGCCTCGAGTCGCAGTTCGCGCGGCGGCTGCGACGCGCGTAAGCGGCGCAACGAGAAATCGAGCAGCTTCGTCAGCATCTCGGTGAGCTGCGCCATCGGGCACGCGACCATGGGCAGATCGCCGGGGATGGATCGCATCACTTTGACGCCGAGCTCGCGGAAGGTGGATTCGCGCTCGGCCAGGACACCGTTGATCACGACCGCCGCATCGCACGGCTCGGCAGCACCCGCGGGATGCGCGGCGAGCTCGAGGAAGTGGCTGGTGATCTCGGCGGCGCGGCGCACCTCGCCGTGCAGGAGCACCAGTGCGCGGGCGCGCTCGGGATCGAGCGGGCTGCCGTGCAGCAAGTCGGCGAGTGCGCCGATGGCGGCGAGGCGGTTGTTCAGGGCGTTCAATACGTTGGCTGAGCCTTCGTCGAGAACGACGTGCTTGATGTCGGGCGAGGCTGTGAAGGATTTCGAGGATGGTGGAGGTTGTGACGGGGGCGCTGGGCGAGCACGCGATGCTGCCGGGACCTGCTTGTGACGTCCCAGCAGGTAGCCGATCAGTGCGCCGACCGCCGCGCCAAACCCGAATGCGACCCATAGCTCCATGCCGAGAAGCTATGCACCGCGCAAGTTTGCGCGAGCAGCCGGGCGTCACCGCGGCAACGAGACCCACGTCACGGGATGCCCTGGCTCGGATTCGAACCGAGACGCCTTGCGGCACTGCCCCCTCAAGACAGCGTGTCTACCAGTTCCACCACCAGGGCGGGCCAGAAACATAGAAAGCGTGCGCCATGAAGTACAGGCGGTCTTAGCCAAAGCGTTTCGCTGCACGTTCCCGCGCCTTGCGAGCCTCCACTTCCCGATTCCGTGGTGGTGCCTTGATCGTCAGCGAACCGATCAGCCGGCGGGCGATCATCGTGACGTCCTCCACGGCGCTGTTGAACGCCGCCTCGTTCGCGTGCGAGGGATGCGTCGTGCCGCTCAGCTTGCGCACGAATTGCACCGCCGAAGCACGAATCTCGTCGTCCGTCGCCGGCGGCTCGAAGTTCGCCAGGGTCTTGATGTTCCTGCACATATCAGCTCCTCGTAAATGCCAGCCTCACGCCCAACGCGCGCCCGACCCGAGCGTCGGGGCGTAAGCCGTAAACAGGGCTACCACAATGAGATCGGAATATGTCGATTGCTTGGGGTCTCGTTCGACGCCTAAATGAGTGTAGAGGCGTCGAAGGAAGGCGTCAAACCCGTGATCGAAAGCGAGACGGCAATGCGATTCATCGTGATGGTGAAGGCGACCAAGGACTCCGAGGCCGGAGTGCTTCCCACCAAAGAGATGCTCGCCGAGATGGGCAAATTCAACGACGAGTTGGTGAAGGCGGGGGTGATGTTGGCGGGCGAGGGACTGCAAGCGTCGTCCAAGGGCGCGCGCATCGCCTATGCGGGCAACAAGCGGACCGTGCGGGACGGCCCGTTCACAGAGACGAAAGAGCTGGTGGCCGGCTTCTGGATCTGGCAGACCAAGAACAAGGCGGAGGCCTTGGAATGGGCCAAGCGCATCCCGTTCCAGGAAGGCGAGGTCGAAATCCGCCAGGTCTTCGAGTCGGAGGATTTTGGCGCCGAGTTCACGCCCGAGCTGCGCAAGCAGGACGAGCAGCAGCGCGCAGCCATCGACAAAAACAGACAACGCTCGGGGAAATAACCATGCGATTCATGACGATTGTGAAGACTCGTGAGACCGGTGCTCATCCGTCGCCGGCGCTCATCGAGAAGATCGGGAAGCTGGGCGAGGAAGCGGCCAAGAAGGGCGCGATGGTCGGGATGGGTGGTCTTTTGCCGACGGCATTGGGAGCGCGGGCCCGGCTCGCCAACGGGAGGATCACCTTCACGGACGGCCCCTTCACCGAGGCGAAGGAAGTCATCGGCGGCTACGCGATCTACGATGTCGCCTCGAAGAAGGAAGCCATCGAGTGGACACGAAAATTCCTGGAAGCGCACGTCGGGCTCTGGGACCAGGAGCTGGAAGTCGAAGTCCGGCAGATGATGGATGACCCCTCAGCAGGCTGCTGATGCCATCGATGCGGTCTGGCGGATCGAATCCGCCAGACTCATCGCTGGTCTCGCGCGAATCGTGGGCGATGTCGGCCTCGCCGAGGATCTGGCGCAGGACGCGCTGGTCGCCGCCCTGGAGCAGTGGCCGCGGTCGGGTGTGCCCGACATTCCCGGGGCCTGGCTCATGGCGACCGCCAAGCATCGCGCGATCGATCAACTGCGCCGGCAGAAGATGCAAGGCCGCAAGCACGAACACCTCGGCCGCGAGCTCGACGAGCGGCAGGTCAGTCCGGAGCCTGCGCTCGCGGCGGCGATCGACGACCACGTGGGCGACGACTTGCTGAGCCTGATCTTTACCGCGTGTCACCCGGTCCTGACCACCGAGGCGCGCGTCTCGCTGACGTTGCGGCTGCTCGGCGGACTGACCACGGACGAAATCGCGCGTGCATTTCTCGTCCCGAAGGCGACGATTCAGCAGCGGATCGTCCGCGCCAAGCGGACGCTGGCGGCCGCGCGCGTTCCCTTCGAGGTGCCGCGCGGCGCCGAGCTGGCGCAGCGGCTCGAGTCGGTGCTCGAAGTCATTTATCTCGTCTTCAATGAGGGATACTCGGCGACGGCCGGCGATGAGTGGGTGCGACCGGCGCTGTGCGAGGACGCGCTCCGCCTCGGCCGCATTCTCGCCGAGCTGGCACCGGCCGAGGCCGAAGTGCACGGGGTCGTCGCGCTGATGGAGATCCAGGCGTCGCGGCTGCGCGCGCGCGTGGGGCCGACCGGCGAGCCGATTCTGCTGCTGGACCAGGACCGCGGTCGCTGGGATCATCTGCTCATCGGGCGCGGTCTCGCGGCGCTGGAGCGCGCGGAAGCGCTGGGCGGCGCCTACGGACCCTACACGCTCCAGGCCGCGATTGCCGCCTGTCACGCGCGGGCCCGGACGGGCGAGGAGACGGACTGGACGCGGATCGTGGCGTTGTACGATGCCCTCGCCCAGTTGCTGCCGTCGCCGGTCGTGGAGCTGAACCGCGCGGTCGCATTGGGAATGGCGTTTGGTCCGGCGGCGGGCTTGGAGGTGGTGGATTCCCTGACCACGGAGCCCGCACTGGCGGGTTATCATCTGCTGCCGAGTGTCCGCGGGGATCTGCTCGCCAAACTCGGCCGTTTCGAGGAGGCGCGTGCGGAGCTCAGGCGTGCCGCGGAGCTCACGCAGAACGCTCGTGAGCGCGGATTGCTGCTCAAAAAATTGGAGGCATTGTGAAAAAGGAGTGGGCACCGCAGCTGCTGAGCATTCTCAGAATCATCGTCGCCTTCCTGTTCTTCCAAGTGGGTTCGGCAAAGTGGTTCGCCTTCCCGGCCGCGATCATGCCGGGCGGCGGCACGGCGCCGGTGGGATCGCTGGTGTGGTTCGCGGGGGTCATCGAGGTCGTCGGGGGCACATTCTTTCTGCTGGGCCTGCTCACCCGTCCCGTGGCGTTCATTCTCTCCGGCGAAATGGCGTTCGCGTACTTCATCGGACACGCGGGAAACGGCTTCTGGCCGGTATTGAATCAGGGAGCGCCTGCCGTCTTCTACTGTTTCACCTTCCTCTATTTCTCGGCTGCCGGAGCGGGTCCGTGGAGTCTGGACGCCGTTCTCGCGCGGCGACGCACGGTGATTCCGGTCAGCTGAGTGACCGAAATTGCATCGCGCTATGACCGATCAATCGTAGAGGGGCCATTACGCCCCGCCGTCTGGAAAATCGCGTGGCCAACCATGCTCACGAACGCGATCGGCGGGTTGCAAGGCATCGTCGACCACGTGCTGGTCGGCAATCTGGTCGGCTATCGAGCGAACGCTGCGATCGGCGTAAGCTGGCAGATCTTGCTCGTCGTCATCGTCTTCATCTCATCGCTGTTTACGGGAATGAGTGTGCTGGTGGCGCGGTTTGCGGGAGCGGGGGATTCCGAGACGGTCGATCGCGTCGTCTATCAGGCATTTCTCACGGCGATTGGCCTCTCGCTGGGGATCCTGGCGCCGGTGGGTTACTTCGCGTCGCCCTGGCTGCTCGATCTGGTCAATGCGGCGCCGGCGGTGAAGGCCGAGGCACTCCCGTACCTGCGGATCCTGTTCGGCTTCTCGAGCGGCATGATGATTTTTTTCATGCTGAGCGGCGCGTTGCGCTCGGCCGGGGACGCGCGCACGCCGATGGTGCTCGGCATCGCGATGACCCTCTTGAATCTTGTATTGAACATCATACTCATCCGTGGACTCGGACCGATTCCGGCGTTCGGGACGCGGGGCTCGGCGATGGGCACGTGCATTACCGCGGGGCTCGTGGCGATCTACGCGCTGTGGAAGATGTGGACCGGCGGATGGGTGGTCGCATTTCCACGGGGGCGCGGGCTCGGTCCCGACTGGACGATCATCCGCGAGTTGTTTCGCTTTGGGTTGCCGACGGGGATCCAGGGCATCGCAATGAACATCGGCGGCGTGTTGATGCTGTCGTTCATCGGGTCACTGGCGCAGAGCGCCGCGGCGCAGGCTGCGTTTGCCGTGTCGTACACGGAGCTGTTCTCACTGATCACCTGGACGTCGGTGGGATTGATGGGTTCGGCGGCGGCGGTCGCCGGCCAGAACCTCGGTGCGAGTCATCCCGATCGTGCCAACGAAGCGGTGCACATTGCTGCGCGCTACGGTTTGTCCGTGGCGTTATTCGTCGGGTTGCTCTTTGCCTTCCTGCCGCGCCAACTACTCGCAGTCTTTGGAATGCACGACCCCGTCGTCGTGGATATCGGCGTCCAATTGCTCCGCGTGCTGAGCGTCTCCGGATTGTTCATCACTGTCGCCCTGGCATACACGGGGGGACTGCAGGGGACCGGGGACACGAAGAGCCCGCTCTACATCTCGATGATTTCGCAGATCCTCGTGCCGCTGGGCATCTGCTTCGTGATACAGCGCCTGGGGAAGCTCGACGCGATCGATATCTGGTTGGGGATTCTGGCGGGTCATGTCACGCGGTGCGTCCTCAGTGTGCTCCGCTTCCGGCAGGGGAAGTGGCGCACAATCAAGGTGCGGATCTGAGGAGTTAGACGCCGATTGCGAAGGCGCAGCGCGGGTGCTCGCCGCGCTCGCAGCATTCGCTGACGGCCGCGCCGGTCGTTTCCTCGACCATCGCCTTTCCGAGCTCGCAGACATCCGCCTGCTCCGACGTCACGGCTGAGAGCGGGCACCCGTAGACCTGGAGTCTCACGCCCTCGCGCGTGCGCTGGACCTCAACGTCGGCGCCCAGGCTGCGAAACAGCTCCGCCGCCGCGTCGACGCCTTTTTTCTTGCGCGACTCCGCCGCGATCGTGGTGCCGACCGCGCGGAGCAGCTCGACGGCTCGGTCGCGGCCTTCGCGGCGTATGATCTCTTCGAGAACCTTGGCGAGCACTGGCGCATAGGCCTTGGGAAAGAGCTCCTCCCCTTCACGTGTCAGGCCGTACATCCGTGCGGGTTTGCCACCCGTGTCGCGCTGGGTGCCGACGTCTTCGACGATCCCGTCGCGCCGCAGCGCGGCGACATGAGTGCGGACCGCGTTATCGGTCAGGCGCAGTGCCTGCGCGAGGCTGGTAATCGTCTGCCGGGAACGACGGAGCAGGCGCAACAACCGCGCCTGGGTCTCACCGGTGAGTGCGTCGAGCCAGTTCGCCATGCCTCAGAATAGCCCTAAACCATTGGTTTGTCCAGTAATCACATAAATTACTTGACAAAGTGGTATTAGTCCTGCAGCTTCCGCAAGATCGCAAGCGTCGTTCGTCGCTCACTTCCACATTGGGAGGCTGGATGTTCAATCGCTTCGCAATTCTGGCCCTGTCGTTCACACTCGCTGCAACGCTGCACGCACAGACGACCGGCACGCCAGCCCCGGCACCCGCGCCGGATCTCTCTGATCCTGAAGTTGCGCACGTCGCAGTGACCGCCGACAACATCGATATCGACCTCGCCAAGTTCGCTCAGACCCGCACTCACAACGCCGAGGTGAAGCAGTTCGCCGCCACGATGATCACCGATCACACCGCGGTGAACGCGCAGGCGTCCGCGCTGGCCACAAAGCTCGGCGTCACGCCGGCGGACAACGCGGTCAGTCAGTCGTTGCAGAGCGGCGCGACGCGAGCCCGCAAAGACCTGGACCCGCTGCGCGGCGCCGCGTTTGATCGCGCGTACATCGCCCGTGAGGTCGCCTATCATCAGGCGGTGCTCGACGCGATCGACAAGGTCTTGATTCCGACGACCGAGAACGCCGAGCTGAAGAAGCTACTGGAAGACGTTCGTCCCGCGGTCGCTACGCACCTCGAGCACGCGAAGGCGCTGAAGACGCGGCTTGGGACCGGTACGTGATTGGGCTGGTGATTCTGCTTCTCGCCGGTCCACGACATACGCACACGGTCGAAATCCGCGGGCTGGCGTTCCATCCCGCGGTTTTGACCGTGGCGGTCGGTGATACCGTCGTCTGGATCAACCGCGATATCGTGCCGCACACGGCCACCGGCACGCGTCGCAAATGGGACAGTGGCCAGCTGCAACAAGGCGATTCGGGACGCTACGTGGCGAGCCGAACGGGTCGCGCGCCATACACTTGCACGCTGCATCCCACCATGACAGGCATGCTGATTATCGGAAGGGAGTAACCGTATGCGGTTCTCTATTTCAGCCGTCGCCTTCCTCGCACTCGTTGGTCTCAGCGTGGCCGCGCGACGCACAGTTTTGCGACCGATGCCGACATTCGACCGCGTCATCGAGGAGAACGCCGACCGCATGATCGCGGACGGCCGTCAGATCTTTCGCTTCGACACGTTCGGAGACGAGGCGTTCTGGGGCGACGCGCTGCACCTGCACACAGCGATCGCCGGCGAGCGCAATGGCGGCGTGGGACCGGGCGTGAGCCCGAAGACGGCGTTGAGCGTCGGTCTCAAAGTCGATCTCGACGCTATCCCCGCGGCACTCCAGGAGCAGCTCAAGGCTGGGCAGGTAAATCTGGACGATCCAGCGACGACGCTCGCGCTGCTCAAGCTCAACGCGGTCGTCGGCGTCACGGGCTTCTTCAATGCCGATGGCAGTATTAAGTCGATCGGCATCCAGTGCGCCTTCTGTCACTCGAACGTGGACGACGCCCTTGCGCCCGGGATCGGTCGGCGCCGCGATGGTTGGGCCAATCGCGATTTGAACGTCGGTGCCATCGTCTCCCTCGCCCCGAACCTCAAGCCCTTCACGGATCTGCTCGGCGTCGATGTCGCTACCGTGAAGAAAGTGTTCGCGAGCTGGGGCCCGGGCCGCTTTGACGCCGAGCTGGATAAGGACGGCAAGGCGTTCCGGCCCGACGGCAAGCAGGCGGCTACGCTGATTCCACCCGCGTTCGGCCTGGCGGGGGTCAATCTCCACACATGGACGGGGTTCGGCTCCGTGACGTACTGGAACGCGTATGTCGGCGCGACGGAGATGCACGGTTCAGGCACGTTTTTCGACGCCCGGCTGAGCCGGCGCATGCAGTATCCCGTCGCCGCGAAGAGCGGCTCCTACAACACGCGCGGCACGCCAGACCGGCTCACGCCGCAGCTGGCCGCGCTGCACTTCTATCAGCTCGCGATCCCAGCGCCGACGCCGCCCGAGGGTTCGTTCGATCAGGCCGCGTTCGATCGAGGGAAGACACTCTTCAGCGGCAAGGGGCGGTGCGCCACGTGTCACGTCCCGCCGCTCTTCACGGAGCCGGGCAACAACCTGCATGCTCCGGCAGAGGTGGGTGTCGACGCATTCCAGGCCAATCGGTCGCCGACAGGGATGTACCGGACGGCGCCGCTCGCGGGCCTCTGGACTCACCAAAAGGGCGGCTTCTATCACGACGGCCGATTCGCTACACTGCTCGACGTGGTCGACCATTATGATGCGCTGCGGAGGCTCGGACTCTCCGCGCGGGAGAAAGCCGACCTCGTCGAGTACCTGAAAGGATTGTGACGTTGCCCGCGTCCTATCGCTATTTGATCATCGGCGGCGGCATGACGGCCGCCGCCGCCGCCGCCGCGCTGCGGAGCACCGATCCCGCCGGCACCATCGGTCTCATCTGCGCGGAAGAGCATCCGCCATACGCGCGTCCACCGCTCTCGAAGGCGCTCTGGAAGGGCGAGCCCGAGTCGAGCATCTGGCGCGGGACGGACAAGCTGGGCGTGGATTTGCGGCTGGGCCGGCGCGCAACGGCACTCGATGCACGCGCCAAGACGGTCACCGATGACCGTGGGCAGGTCGTGTCATACGACAGGCTGCTCCTGGCGACAGGCGGGACGCCGCGGCGGCTGCCGATTGAGACGGACGAGATCATCTACTTTCGCACGTACGACGACTATCGAAAGCTCCGCGGCCTCGCCAACGACAAGCGGCGTTTCGCCGTCCTCGGCGGCGGCTTCATCGGCTCGGAAATCGCGGCAGCGCTCAAGCTCGTGGGCCGCGATGTCGTGATGATCATTCCCGAGGACGGCATTGGCGCCCGCGTCTTTCCCGCTGATCTCTCGCAATTCCTGGTCAAGTATTACCGCGAGCAGGGAGTAGAGGTGCGCACCGGCGAGGCGGTGGCCGGTGTTGCCCGAACGGGTGATGCACTCGTTCTGACGACGCGAGGTAGTCAGGAGATCGTCGTCGATGCCGTCGTTGGAGGGATCGGCATTCAGCCGAATGTCGACCTTGCCGTGCAGGCTGGTGCGCGCGTCGACAACGGCATCGTCGTCGATGAGCTCCTGCGCACGAGTGCGCCCGACATCTACGCCGCCGGCGACGTCGCGAACTTCTTCAATCCCGCGCTCGACACGCGGCTGCGTGTGGAGCACGAGGACAACGCGAACACGATGGGCGCAGCCGCCGGCCGAGCGATGGCTGGGCGGGGCACGCCGTACACGCACATTCCTTTCTTCTATTCCGACCTCTTCTCACTCGGCTACGAGGCGGTGGGCGAGCTCGACTCGCGGCTCGAGATGGTTAGCGACTGGAAAGACCCATACCGCGAAGGGGTGATCTACTATCAGCGGGGTGGACTGGTGCGCGGTGTGCTGTTGTGGAGCACCTGGGGACAGGTCGATGCCGCGCGCGCGCTGATCGCGGAAAAGGGCACGGCGACCCTCGGCATCGCTCGCTAGTCCTCAATCCGTTAGAGCGATCCGACGCGCACGATCCCACAGCCCGGGCATCGACAGCTGTTGGGCCACCTGCTCGAAAGCCGCGGTGGGTCCGCGCCAGCGCAGGTCATCCACCGTGGCGAACACGGGCACGTCGGTCCTGAGTGTGGCCAACGTGCGAAACAGGATCGCCAGCTCCCGATGCTCATCCAGCGCCGCCGCGAGACGCGCGGCGCCGCGGACCGGCACTTCCCACTGCGCATGACTGGTTGGGATTCGTTCGAGATGCGCATAGCGCCCGAGGATCGCGCCCGACGCCTTTTCTCCCCATCCGGGAACACCAGGGAAGCCGTCGGCGGAGTCGCCCACCAGCGCGAGGTAATCCGGAATTGATGCCGGGCCGACGCCGAAGCGCGCGACGACGCCGTCCTCGTCCCGCAGTTCGCGCTTGCGGCGGTCGAATTGCACGACGCGCTGGCCCTGCACGCACTGGCTCAGATCCTTGTCAGGCGTGCAGATGATCACCTGTTCGACGTCGGTGGACTGGGCGGCGAGCCCGGCCGCGGCCGCGAGCGCGTCATCGGCCTCGAATTCCTCCATCGCCCAGACGGTCACTCCCATGGCACGCAGTGCGTCCTCGAGCGGATGGAACTGCGCCAGCAACTCCGGTTCGATGCCGTCGCTCGTCTTGTAGCCGGCCCACAGGTCATTCCGAAACGACTCGATGACGTGATCGGTGGCGACGCCGAGGTGCGTCGCGCCGCCTTCCAGCATGCCGAGCACGGAGCCGAGGACTCCCACGATCGCGGCGACCTCGTGACCCTCGCGGTCCTGCTGGCGCGGCATCGCGTAGAAATGCCGGAACAGCTCGTAGGTGCCGTCGAGGAGATGGACTCTCACTCTAGCGCGGCTGCTCGCCGGACTGTTGGCGGCGCAGATCGAGCGCCAGTTGATCGCGCAGT
>Ga0099828_10000974_pt1 | contig 18329 bp, 16 predicted proteins | sample CZO8metaG_2_FD_79338 | JGI IMG/M metagenome (GOLD analysis project Ga0099828, IMG submission 79338) | Vadose zone soil microbial communities from the Eel River Critical Zone Observatory, Northern California, USA - CZOApr15con2H1.8 metaG | ecosystem: Environmental > Terrestrial > Soil > Vadose... | reverse complement strand
GCCTCGGCACCCTCCTCACGGCGGTGGGCGAGTACGCGGCCGCCAAGGGCATTCGCTCGAAGCCGGCCGAGCTGATCCTCACCGAGGGCAGCCAGCAAGGCCTCGACCTCGTCAGCCGCGTCCTCGTGGATCCCGGCGACGTCGTTCTCGTCGAGCTGCCGTCCTACATCGGCGCGACCTCCGCCTTCCGCGCGTCGCGGGCGCGCATGACCGGCGTGCGCCTCGACGAGGAGGGGCTCGACGTCGACGACCTGCGTCGGCGTTACCGGACGGAGACGGCGGAGGGCCGCCGGGTCAAGTTCCTCTACGTCGTGCCGAGCTTCCAGAACCCGTCCGGGATCTCCCACTCGGTCGCCCGCCGGCGCGCGCTGCTCGAGGCGGCCCGGGAGCTGGACCTGCTGGTGGTGGAGGACGACCCGTACGGCGACCTGTACTTCGAAGACGACCCGCGCCCCACGCTCAAGTCGATGGACGACGACTCCCGTGTGCTCTACCTGTCGTCCTTCTCGAAGATCCTCGCCCCGGGGCTGCGCACCGCGTTTCTCATCGGGCCCGAGGAGATCGTCGACAAGATCGAGATCGCGAAGCAGTCGGCCAACCTATGCGGCAGCGGCGTCGACCAGCGCGTCATCCTCGCCTGCCTGCGCCGGGGGCTCATCGAGGAGCAGAAGGCGCGCATCCGGCCGTACTACCGGAAAAAGCGCGACGCGATGCTGGCCGCGCTGGAGGCGGAGATGCCCCGCGGCGTGCGCTGGACGCGGCCGGCCGGAGGCCTCTTCGTTTGGGTCACCCTGCCGGAGGGGATGGACGCGGAGAAGATGATCGAGGCCGCGGTGGCCGAAGGCGTCGCCTACATCCCGGGCGGCCCCTTCTTCGTGGACGGCACGGGCGCCAACACGATGCGCCTCACCTTTGCCAAGGAAGACATCCCCACCATCCAGGAAGGCGTGAAGCGCCTGGCGAGAGCGGTGAAATCCCAGTCGCGCGCAAGCCTTTAGAACGCGGAGATCGCGGAGAACGAACGGAGAGGTCGCGGAGAATTATTTCATCCGTCTCCGCGTCCTCCTCGTTTCTCCGGGTCCTCCGCGTTAAAAGGCAACGCTACAAACGATAAAGCATCCAGTAGACGATCACGCCGGTGACGGAGACGTAGGCCCACAAGGGAAGCGTCACGCGGGCGATGGCGCGGTGGCGATCGAAGCGGCCCCGGCGCGCCCGTACGAAGGTCACGATCACCAGGGGCACGATGACGATGGCCAGGATCGTGTGGCTGATCAGGATCGCAAAGTAGACGGTGCGGATCGGGCCCTGGCCCGGGAAGCGCACCGAGCCGACCTGGGCGTGATAGGTCAGGTACGAGACGAGGAAGAGCGCCGAGCAGGCCAGGGCGGCCTGCATGACCTTCTGGTGCATCTCGCGGCGGCCGCGGCGGATGAGAACGTAGCCGACGGCCAGCAGGCCGGCGCTGGTCGCGTTGAGGACGGCGTTCAGGGCCGGCAGGTCCCGCAGCGTCACGAGCGTGGCTCGAGCTGGATGCGCGCGATGTCCGCGGCGAGCTTCCTCACTTCGTCTTCGTCGGCGCTGTCGTAGTAGCCGCGGATGTCGCCGCCGCCATCGACGAGCACGAATTTGGAGCTGTGGAGGAAGGGGCCGTCGCCTTCCCCGGACCGCTGCTGGGCGGCCGGGACTTCCATCGCCGCCAGCTTGAAGCCGTCGGTGGACAGTGCATAGAGATCCTTCTGGGGGCCGGTGACGAACCGCCAGCCCTCGCCGGCCTTGAAGTTCGCGGCGTAGCGGGCGAGGACCTCCGGGGTGTCGTTGGCGGGATCCACCGTGAACGAAACGAAGGCGACCTCGTCGGGCACCTCACGGCGGAGGCGGGACATTCGGGCCGTCATCGCCGGGCAGGCGCCGCCGCAGCGCGTGAAGATGAAGTCGGCGACCCACACCCTTCCCTTCAGCCCGGCCCGCGTGACCGGCTGGCCGGTGTGATCCCAAAGGCTGAACTCCGGCAGCCGGCCGAAGTGAGGAGGGTCGTCCTTCGTCGTCGGCGCGCAGGCGGCGATGGCCAGGAACGCCGCTCCCACCCCGCGCCGCGCGGATCGGCTCACGATGAGAACGAGGGTATCAGCGTTCCGGCCGGGGCCGCAGGCTCAACTGGAGAAGCTCGCGCACGCGGCCCGGTCGGAGACGCCGCACGAGAACCGCGGCGAGCGGCCGCCGGAACACCGTCGCCATCAGGGTGCCCACGAGGGCATAAGGGGCGACCAGCATCAGCAGGATCGCGCGGTTGAAGGTCTGGTTGATGGCGCGCCCTTCGGGCGAGTCGGTGAGCGCCGTCTTGCACATCACGCACTGGGCGGAGGCGAGCGGCGCGACGGCGGCCGCGAGGAGGAGGACGAGCCCGCCGAGAACGAGGGCCTTGCGCAATTGCCGCTCCTAGTTGCTCAGGCTCCGGGCGACGTGATGGGCTTCGCGGCTGATGAACGAGAACAGGATGAGCGAGGTGATCAAGATCCCGCCCGCGACCATCACCGCCAGCGAGGGCTTCTCGTACCGGAGGTGCATGAAGTTCCCGCCGATCATGGTCGCCTTCACCATCATGAAGGCGAGCAGGAACACGACCAGGAAGATCCGCGGCAGGTGGAACGCCTCGGAGGCGAGCATGGCCATGGTGATGATCAGGAGGATCACCCAGGTGACGCGGTAGATCCGGTACGGGTTGCCGGCGGCGTCCATCGTTAACCTCCGAATGCGGCGCGCTCCGCTGCGCGTTTGGCATTATCAAGCGCCTTGCGTCGGAGTGAATCCGCCGCGAGGCGACAGCGGAGACGCTCCGCTTCGCGCGCCGGACGTTCGAGCCGGAGGAGTTTGTCCAGCATTCTTCTACAAAAGGTAGAACAGGGTGAAGATGAAGACCCACACGAGGTCGACGAAGTGCCAGTAGAGCCCGGCCATCTCCACGCCCTGGGCCGGCGTCTTGCCCATGCTGGTGCGGATAGCGGTGATGATCAAGATGACCAGGCCCGACAGGACGTGGGATCCGTGAAAGCCGGTCAGCACGAAGAACGCCTGGGTGAACTGGGGCGGGCCCCAGGGGTTCCCGGTCAGGCGGGCGCCCTCGTGGATGAGGTGGCTCCACTCGTAGGCCTGGCAGCTCAGGAAGCACAGCCCGCCCACGATCGTGAAGACCAGGTTGTTGAGGGCGCGCTTGCGGTCGCCGAGCCGGGCCGCCGTCACCGCCGTGCCCATCGTCATGCTGGACGTGATGAGGATGAACGTCATCAGGGCGATGAAGGGGATGGAGAACACGTCGGACTGGCGGGGCCACGGCACCGGGCTCACCATGCGGAGGTACCCATACCCGCACAACAGCCCGGAGAACAGCAGGCCGTCGGTGACGATGAAGATCCACATCATCGTCTTCTGCCACGAGGCGCCGAAGGGAGCGGCGCCGCCGCCCCAGTGCGCCTCCAGGGCCGGAACGTGGGCCGCGGCTTCGGCCTGCATCATTGACCTCCTAGAACACGAAGAGCAGCAGCAACAGGTAGACCCAGAGGCCGGTCAGGAAGTGCCAGTAGGTGGCGAACATCCCCAGGCCGTCCTCTCCCGGGGTGTAGGCGAAGCGGCGGGCCTTGACGAGCACGACCCCGAACCAGATGAGGCCGACCACGAGATGCACGCCGTGGACGCCGCTCAGGAGGTAGAAGAACGAGTTGTGCGGGTTGCTGCCCACGAAGTACCCGCGCGAGACGAGCACCCTCCACGCGGCGAGCTGGCCGGCGACGAAGAGCGCGCCCAGGGCGCCCGTCGCCAGCAGCCAGGGCCCCACGCCGGCCACGTTCCAGCCGCGCAGCCGCCGGCGCGCGGTCTCGAGCGTGCCGCTGCTCAGGAGCAGCGCCGCGGTGTTGGCCCAGAGCAGCCCCGGCGGCCGCAGCGGGATCCAGTCGGGCGCCAGGCGCCGCACCATGTAGGCGCTCGTGAAGCCGATGAACATCATCGTGAGCGTGCCCAGGAAGAGCCACAGGCCGAACCGGGCGGGGTCGTAGAAGAGCTCCGGGCCTTCCCGCCCGCCTTCGCCCTCGCCACCGGGGCCGCCGCCGCCGGGTCCCCCGCGGTCGGTGGCCGGGCGGGGCGATTTCCTGAGGACCTCAGTGCTCATGCCGGCTCGGTCCCTCCGCGGCCGTCAGCTTCTGCTCCGCCGCGCTGAGCGGCTCGGTCTGCATCACGTGGTCCTTCGGGAAGTCCGGGTTGGCGTACTCGTACGGCCAGCGGTGCACCTCCGGGATCGGGCCCGGCCAGTTTCCGTGCGGCGGCGGCGAGGCCGTCGTCCACTCGAGGCCGTTGGCCTCCCACGGGTTCTCGCTGGCCCTCTTCCCCGCGAAAGCGCTCCAGAAGAAGTTGATGAAGAACAGGATCTGCGAGGCGCCGAGGACGAGCGCGCTGATCGTGATGAACTCGTTGATGGGCTGGAGGGGCTTCAGGAACTCGTACTGGTACGGGTCGTAGATGCGGCGGAGGTGCCCGGCGATCCCGATGTAGTGCATGGGGAAGAACGTGCAGTAGTAGGCGATGAAGGTGAACCAGAAGTGCGCCTTGCCGAGGGTGTCGTTCATCATCCGGCCGAACATCTTGGGGAACCAGTAGCTCGTGGCCCCGAAGACGCCGAACAGGGCGGCCCCCGCCATGATCAGGTGGAAGTGGGCGGCCACGAACATGGTGTCGTGGAGCTGGATGTCGGGGGCGGACTGGGCCAGCCACACCCCGGACAGCCCGCCGCTGATGAAGAGCGAGACGACACCCATGGCCCAGAGCATGGGGGTGGTGAAGCGGATGCGGGCCCCGCGCAGGGTGGCCAGCCAGTTGAAGACCTTCACCGCCGAGGGCACCGCGATGAGGATCGTCCCCACCGCGAAGGCCATCGCCAGATAGGGGTTCATCCCGCTCACGAACATGTGGTGGCCCCAGACGATGAAGCTGAGGCCGCCGATGGCGCACATCGCGCCCACCATCGACTTGTATCCGAAGAGCGGCTTGCGGGCGAAGTTGGTCAGGATGTCCGAGGTGAAGCCGAGCGCGGGGAGCATCAGGATGTAGACCTCGGGGTGCCCGAGGAACCAGAAGAGGTGCTGCCACAGCAGCGGCGAGCCGCCCTGGTGCAGGAACTTCCCGTCCGGGCCGAGCACCGGCGCGTTGTTGAGGACGAGGCCGGTGGGCAGGAAGAAGCTGGTGCCGAAGTGGCGGTCGAAGATGAGCATGATGCAGGCGGCGATGAGGGCGGGGAAGGCGAGCAGCCCCAGCACCGCCACCAGGAACATAGCCCACAGCGTCATCGGCATGCGCAGCGGGGACAGGCCCTTCGTGCGCAGGTTGATGATCGTGGTGACGAAGTTCAGGCCGCCCATCGTGAAGGAAGCGATGAAGAGCACCATTCCCACGATCCAGAACGTCTGGCCCGTCTCCGATCCCGGCACCGCCCCCTTGAGGGCCGACAGCGGCGGGTACGCGGTCCAGCCCCCGGCGGCCGCCCCCGCCCCCACGAAGAACGAGGTGAGGATCACCATGCATCCGACGAAGAAGGTCCAGTAGGACAGCCCGTTGAGGAACGGGAACGCCATGTCCCGCGCCCCCGACTGCAGAGGGATGAGGAGGTTGCCGAAGCCGCTCACGGGGGCGGTGGAGAGCACGAAGAACACCATGATGGTGCCGTGCATCGTGAAGAGCATCGCGTAGAACTCGGGGCGCATCACCCCGAACCCCCCGCCGACGTCGTAGCCCATCGGGAAGAGCTTGGCCAGGAAGGCCCAGTCCTTCTGGGGCCAAGCGAGCTGGAGGCGGATCAGCATCGCGAGCAGGCCCGCCACGAGCGCCATCACCATCGCGGTCACGTAGTACTGGATGCCGATGATCCGGTGGTTCTTGCTGAAGACGTACTTCCAGATGAAGGCCTCCTCGGCGTGGGCGTGGGCCTCCCCCGCGTGGGCCTCGGGAGCGTGAGCCATGTCTGTCACCTCGATCTCCTACTGGGCGGCCGCGTCGGCAAGCGCCTTGTCGAACCCGCCCGCGGAGACCACGTGGACCTGGCCCCGCATGCGGTAGTGGCCGAGGCCGCAGTGCTCCGCGCAGGCGATCTCGTAGTCCCCCGTCTCCTTGGGCGTGAACCAGATCTGAACCGTCATGCCCGGCACCGCGTCCTGCTTCACGCGGAAGTTGGGGAGGAAGAAGCTGTGGATCACGTCCATGGAGCGGATCTGGACCCGGACCGGCCGGTCCTGGGGCAGGACCATCTGGTTGAGGAGGAGCACGTCGTCGGCGGAGTGGGGATCGGACTTGTCGAGGCCGATGGGGTTCTCCTGGGAGGCGAGCAGGTGATCGGTTCGCCCCAGCATCCCGTCCGGCCCCGGGTAGCGCACGTTCCACGCGAACTGCTGGCCGGTGACCTCTATGAGCATGGCGTCGGGCGGCGGCGGGGAGGTCACCTCCGCCCACAGGTTCAGGGCCTTGAAGAGAAACGTGCACATGATCAGCGCGGTCACGAGCGTCCACGCCCATTCCAGCCGCGGGTTGTGGTGCCAGTAGGCGGCCCGCGTCTGGCCGTCGTCCTGGTAACGCCACGAGAAGTACGCCAGCAGCAGGTTGGTCAGGATGAAGACCGCGCCCGTCACCACCAGCGAGAGCCAGATCGCGTGGTCGATGGCCGCTCGGTCGGACTTGAGGGGAGGCAGCCAGGTGCGGGTGAAGTAGAACGTCGCCAGAGCCACCAGCGCGACCGTCGCCAGCGCAAACAGGAGCCCCTGCAGCTTGCCCATCCGCGAGACCTCCACCGTCCCGGACTGTCGGTTGTTGGACGCGATCCGCAGCACACCGGACGTGCGAGACGCGAGACGGGACTCAAGCTATCGCAGGAGCCCGAGGGCCGTCAACCCCTCGCGGCGATTCAGGCCCTATCCGCCAGGAGCAGCGCGCAGAGCGCGACGAGATACAGGATCGAGGCCACGAACAGCCAGCGCGCCGCCCGGGGCGTGCGCAGCACGGCGGCCCGCACCGCGACCGCGGTGAAGCCGACGCCCAGGACGACCGCGCCGGCGAGGTAGGCTCGGCCGGCGATGCCGGCGACGGTGGGCACGAGGCTCACGAGCAGGAGGGCGAGGGTGTTCGCGACGGCCTGGCGGCCGGTGAGGCGGCCCTCGGGATCGAGGACGGGCAGCATGGGCAGGCCCCCGCGGGCGTAGTCCTCGCGGTAGATCCACGCGATGGCGAGGAAGTGGGGGATCTGCCACAGGAACACGATGGCGAAGAGGACGAAGGCGCCGGGCTCGAGCCGTCCTCGCGCCGCCGCCCAGCCGATCACGGGAGGAAGCGCGCCGGGGAGCGCGCCCACGATGGTCGAGAGCGACGTCCGCGTCTTGAGCGGCGTGTAGAAGAAGAGGTAGCTCGCCCACGTGAGGAACGCGACCGCGGCCGAGAGCGGGCCCGTCCTCCACGCGAGCAGGACGAGGCCGGTGGTGGTGAGCGCGAGGCCCCACGCGAGCGCTTCGGGCGGACGCAAACGGCCGGCGGGGAGGGGGCGGTTCCGCGTGCGCAGCATCAGCGAATCCGTCCTCCGCTCGAGGACCATGTTGAGACAGCTCGCCCCGGCCGCCACCAGCGCGGTCCCGACGAGGGCGGCGGCGAGCCGGCCCGTGAGGATGCTGCCCGTCGAGCCCAGCGCATAGCCGACGAAGGCGGTGAGCACGACCATGAGCGTGATCCGCGGCTTGGTCAGCTCGACGTAGTCCGCGGCGGCGCTTCGGCTTGTCGCGAGGGTCAAGACGCGGGACAACGCTTACACCAGCCCTGCCCTCCCCCTACGTGGGGAGGGACAGGGTGGGGGGTCGATGAATAAACTCACGACTGGGTCACCGGGCGCGCGACCGTCGCCTCGAGGACGGCGGCCGAGGGCCGTGGCCGCAAGAGGCGGAACGAACGCAGCGCCGCCAGCCAGCAGCCCCCGAGGATGGCCGCCCCCGTCGCCACGTGCAGCGTCGTGGGGGTGACGGCCTTCGTGGTCAGCACCGTCGCCGCTCCGAGCGCGATCTGGAAGAGGACGAGGCCGAGGAGCGCGGAAGCCAGCCGGACGAAGCGACGGTCGCCGGTGCGGCGCGCGCGCAGGAACAGGCGGGCCACGGCCACGAGGACGACGAGCGCCCCCCCGCGGTGCGCGAAGTGCACGAGGACGGGCAAGCTCGTCACCGGGGGGACGAGGCGTCCGAAGGCGAGCGGGAAATCCGGGATCGCGAGGCCCGCGCCGATGTGGCGCATCACCGCCCCGACCAGGAGCTGCACATACACGATCACGGCGGCGACGAGCGCCGCGCCTCGCACACCGGCGACGTCGACCGCGTCGGACTGCGCGGCCAGCCACTCGCGCGAGGTGGAGTACGCGAGCGCGATGACGATGCAGAAGAAGGTCTGCGCCAGGCAGGCGTGGGCCACGGAGACGGGCGTCGGGAGGAGGAAGATGACGGTGAGCCCGCCCAGCAAGCCCTGGGCGACGACCGCCGCCAGCGCCGCCCAGGCGAGGCGGCGCACGCCCGGCCGCGATTCCGATCGGGCCGTCCACACCGCGAGGACCAGGGTGAGGAAGCCGACGAGGCCGGCCACCATGCGGTGGCTGTGCTCGTAGAAGACGCCGCCGACCATGGGCGGCATCAGCGTTCCGTAGGAGAGCGGCCAGTCCGGCACCGACAAGCCCGAGCCGGTGCTGGTGACGAGGCCGCCGACGAAGATGAGGACGAGGGTCGCGGCGGCGGTGGCGACGCCGAAGCGGTGCCGCCCGCGATCGAAGCGGGGGGCGTCCCGGAGGGTCGTCGAGGTCGAGACGGCTCCGGAACGCCCCGACACGCTCAGCTCTTGTACGTGAAGTCGGCCTTGGCCTTGTCGCCGTCCTTCACCGTGATCTTCTGGCTCTGGTTCTTCAGCTTCTCGTGCCAGGCCTCGACCTCGTACTCGCCGGGAGGCAGGCCCTTGATCTCGTACGTTCCGTCATCCTTGGTGACCGCGAAGAACGGATGGTTGAACACCGCGATGTAGGACCGCATCCACGGATGCACGTCGCAGCCCACCGGGATCGGGACCTCGGGCTTGTCGAAGGTCTTGGTGGACTCCATGCCCTGGCGCGGCTGGCCGATGTTGAACTCCTGGTTGACGGTCGGGCGGGGATGGATGTTGTGGAGCGTGTCGTCGCTGTTGCGGATCTTGAGAGGCTGTCCGGCCTGCACCGTGATGATGTGGGGATGGTACATGCAGCCCTTCTGGTCGAGCAGCACCGGCTCCGTGGGAGCGGGATAGGTGCCGGAGAGGCCGCTCTTGACGTAGACGAGGACGTCCTTCAGGCCGCCGCCGCTCGTGTCGACCGTCTGCCGCTCAAGGCCCTGCGGGTGCATCGCCTGGCACTTGGGGTCCGCGGAGGTCTTGATCCTCTCGGGGGCCGGGGGGCTGCCCTCGAAGTTGATCTTCCCCGATACGGAGGCGGTCCCGGTGGCGGCGCCGCCCGCCGGCGCGGCCGCGCCGGCCGCGGTCGCGGCCGGTCCGGGAGGAGGCGCCTCCTCCTCCTTGGCTCCGCCGCCGCACGCGGCGAGGGGAAGGCCGGCGAGGGCCAGCACGGCAAGAGATGATCGAATGGACATCGCGTGTTTGCTCCTCGATAGAGGTTGGGTGGTCAGTGCATCGGCCGGGGCGACCCCGGTGCGTCGAGCTAGTCTGGCAACCCCCCCGGGGGCTTGTCAACGGCATCGGGCGCTTCGGGGCCCGCGAAGCCGAAGCGCACGATCGAGCGGTCGCGGAGCGCGGCTACCAGCCCGGGGCCGACGAGGATCGGGGGCGCCGCCAGCTCCGAGGGCGTCTTCAAGTCGCCGAGGCGGCGGCCGGTGCGTGCGTCGAAGCCCACCACGAAGCTCTCCTTGGGCCTCGTTCCGTAGCAGGCGACGAGCACGGCCCCCTCCGCCAGCAGGGGCGCGGAGAGTGGCCGCGAAGGCAGCGAGGCCAGCCACACGAGGTTGCCCCCTCCGCGCTTCAGCGCGTAGAGCACGTCCTCGTGGGTCGCGAAGAGGACCTTGTCCTCGAAGATCGCCGGCGCCGCCTGCACCTCGGCGCCGATCTTCCACGTCCAGCGCTTGCGGCCGTCCGAGAGCCGCAGGGCGAGGAAGCGGCGGTCGCCGGTCCCGGCCATCACCCGCTGGCCGTCCTCATCCACCACCGGCGCCGACCGCAGCGCAGTTTTGCTCGAGAATGCCCACGCCTGCTTGCCGGTTCCGGCGTCGCGGCAACGCAACGTGCCGTCCTGCTCGGGAACGAAGACCCATTTGCCCCACGCGACCGGAGGCGCGCTCACCCGGGGCGCCGGATCGGCGGTCCATCGCACGCTGCCGCTGGCCGCGTCGAGGGCCACGAGCCCCTCGCCGCCCACGAACACGGCGTCCTCGCCGAGGCCGGCGGGAAGGGCGCCCGCGACGTGCGTCTCGGCCTTCCACCGGGCCGACCCGCTGGCCGGTGCCACTCCCCACACCGTGCCATCGGGCTCGCGCACCACGAGCAGGCCCTGGCGGGCGGACAGGGTGCCCGGACGGTCCGGCACCGTCCACCTCACGTTTCCCGTCCCGCCGTCGAGGCCGCGCACGGCGCCATCGACGGTGGCGACGAAGACGCGGGCGCCGTCGGTGGCGATCGGCGGCCGGAAGGGCGGTCCTTCGAACGCATCGCCGATCTGCGCCGTCCACTCGGTGGTGAGGGGAAAGACAACCGGCTCGCGGCGCGGGCGTCGATGATGGAAGAGGCAGGCGGAGAGCGCGGAGGCGACGATGAGGAGGAAGGCGATCCTGCGCAAGAGCCGGACTATACCAGCTAAGGGACAGCATATAATCCGCGGGCATCATGACCGACAGCGCGGCCCCGACCCCTCGCGACACCGTCGCCATCCTCGATTTCGGCTCCCAGTACACCCAGCTGATCGCGCGGCGCCTGCGCGAGCTGCAGGTCTACTCGGAGATCCTGCCCCCGGGCACGAGGGCGTCGGAGCTGCGCCGGCGATCGCTGCGCGGCATCGTGCTGTCGGGCGGCCCCGACAGCGTCTACGCCAAGGGAGCGCCGCGGTGCGACCCGCGCATCTTCGACCTGCACGTGCCCGTCCTCGGCATCTGCTACGGCATGCAGCTCATGAGCCACGTCCTCGGGGGCGAGGTGAAGCCGGCCGGGCGCCGCGAGTACGGCCACGCGTCGTTCGACAGCCACGACGGCTCGCCGCTGCTGCGCGGGTTCGACGTGCCCGCCCGCGTCTGGATGAGCCACGGCGACTCGATCCTCCAGCCCCCCGCCGGCTTCAAGGTCACCGGCTCCAGCAGCACCAACCCGGTGGCCGCGATCGAGAACCGTGAGCGCGCTCTCTTCGGCATCCTCTTCCATCCCGAGGTCAACCACACCGAGCACGGCCTCACCGTGCTCGCCAACTTCCTGGACATCTGCGGCTGCAAGCGCGACTGGAACGCCGCGTCGTTCGTCGAGGAGGCGGTGGAGAGGATCCGCGCCGCCGTGGGCGAGGACGGGCGCGTGATCTGCGCGCTCTCGGGCGGCGTCGACTCCGCGGTGACCGCCGTGCTCGTGCAGCGGGCGATCGGCGACCGGCTGACCTGCGTCTTCGTGGACAACGGGCTGCTGCGCAAGGACGAGGCTCTCCAGGTCCGCAAACGCTTCGCGGAGCGGTTGCGGCTGAAGGTCGTGTTCGTGGACGCCTCTCGCCGCTTCCTCGCCAAGCTCGAGGGCGTGAGCGACCCGGAGCGCAAGCGCAAGATCATCGGCCGCGAGTTCATCGCGGTGTTCCGCTCCGCCTCGCGCAAGGCGGGCCGCGCGCGGTTCCTGGCCCAGGGCACGCTCTACCCCGACGTGATCGAGTCGACCTCCGTGCGGGGGCCCTCCGTCGTCATCAAGAGCCACCACAACGTCGGCGGGCTGCCGCGCAAGCTGGGCTTCAAGCTGATCGAGCCGCTGCGGGAGCTGTTCAAGGACGAGGTGCGCCTCGTCGGGTTGCGCCTGGGCCTCGACGAGGAGTTCGTCTACCGCCAGCCGTTCCCCGGCCCCGGGCTGGCCGTGCGGTGCCTCGGCCCCGTCAGCCGCGAGAGGCTGGAAATGCTCCGTGAGGCCGACGACATCCTCGTGAAGGAGATCAAGGCCGCCGGCCTCTACCGGTCGCTCTGGCAGTCGTTCGCCGTGCTGCTGCCCGTGCGGTCGGTGGGGGTGATGGGCGACGACCGCACCTACCAATACGCGGTGGCGATCCGGGCCGTGGAATCGGCCGACGGCATGACCGCCGACTGGGCTCGGCTGCCCCACGACCTCCTGGCCCGCGTGTCGAGCCGCATCGTCAACGAAGTGCGCGGGATCAACCGCGTGGTCTACGACATCTCCAGCAAGCCCCCGTCCACGATCGAATGGGAATAGTCCTCTGGCCTTTCAACGCGGAGGACGCGGAGGAGAACGGAGAGGACGCGGAGGGAGGGAAGAAACGGACCTTCCTTGCGGCAAAGAGTGTCAGAATGTCGTTTTCGAAGGCAGGCTCTTGCGTGATGTTGTTTCCCTTGTTCCTCTGCGTCCTCTCCGTTCGTTCTCCGCGCTCTCCGCGTTGAAAGGCTAGATGGCCGGCGCGCACGAGTTCGTCCATCTGCACCTCCACTCCGAGTACAGCCTCCTCGACGGGGCCTGCCACATCGACGAGCTGGTCGAGCAGGCGGCCCGGAGCGGGATGAAGGCGATGGCCCTCACCGACCACGGCAACATGTTCGGGGCGGTGGCCTTCCACGACGCCTGCCTGGCCGGGGGCGTCAAGCCGATCCTCGGTTGCGAGATCTATGTCGCGACGGGCAGCCGCCACGACCGGTCGGCGGCGGGCATCCAGGACGCCTACAACCACCTGACGCTGCTCGCCTCCAGCGAGGCGGGCTACCACAACCTGGTGAAGCTCGTGTCCATCGGGTACATGGAGGGCTTCTACCATCGGCCGCGGATCGACAAGGAGCTGCTCGCGCGGCACGCCGAGGGACTCATCGGCCTCTCGGGCTGCCTGAGCAGCGAGATCTCCATGCACCTGCGCGCCGGAGCGGACGCGGCGGCGCTGCAGTCGGTGGGGGAGTTCGGGGAGCTGTTCGGCAAGGACCGGTTCTACCTCGAGCTGATGGACCACGGGCTGGAGGAGCAGCGGCGGGTCAACCAGGGACTTCTCCGGCTGCACCAGCGCACCGGCCTTCCGCTCGTCGCCACCAACGACACCCACTACCTTCGCAAGGAGGACCATCAGGCCCACGACGTCCTTCTCGCGATCGGCTCGGGCAAGAAGGTCACCGACACCGACCGGCTGCGGTTCGACGCCGAGGAGTTCTACCTGAAAACGGCGGAAGAGATGGCCCGCGTCTTCCCCGACCGGCCCGACGCGCTGGCGAACACGCTGAAGATCGCCGAGATGTGCTCGTTCGAGCTCAAGGCCGCCGCCTCGCTGCCGGCCTTCGACGTGCCGTCCGGCTTCACCGCCGACGGTTATTTCGAGAAGGTCGCGCGCGACGGCTTCTCCGAGCGGAGACGCACGCTCGAGGCGCTGGCCGCCGCGGGCCGGCTGAGCCATCCCCTCTCCACGTACGAAGAGCGTCTGGACAAGGAGATCGGCGTCATCCGGCGGGTCGGCTTCGCCGGATACTTCCTGATCGTCTGGGACTTCATCCGCTACGCGCGCGAGCACGGCATCCCGGTGGGGCCGGGCCGGGGCTCGGCGGCGGGCAGCCTCGTCGCGTACGCGCTGCGAATCACCGACCTCGACCCCATGGAGCACGGCCTCATCTTCGAGCGCTTCCTCAACGAGGAGCGCATCAGCCCCCCCGACATCGACATCGACTTCTGCGAGAGCCGCCGGGGCGAGGTGATCGAGTACGTCACGCGCAAGTACGGCCGCGAGAACGTGGCCCAGATCATCACGTTCGGGACGATGAAGGCGAAGGCGGTGGTGCGCGACGTCGGCCGCGTCCTCGACATGAGCTACGCCGAGGTCGACCGCATCGCGAAGATGATCCCCTTCGACCTCAAGATGACCCTCGACAAGGCGCTCGAGGAGTCGCCGCCGCTCAAGGAGGCCTACCAGAAGGACGCGCGGGTCAAGGAGCTCCTCGACATCTCCCGCCGGCTCGAGGGCACGACCCGCCACGCATCCACCCACGCCGCGGGCGTCGTGATCGCGCCCCGGCCGCTGACCGAGTTCGTGCCCCTGGCGGCCTTGAAGGGGAACACGAACGAAGTCACGACCCAGTACGACATGCACGGTGTCGAGCGCATCGGCCTGCTGAAGATGGACTTCCTGGGCCTGCGCACCCTCACGCTCATCGACAACTGCGTGAAGATGATCGAGGCCCAGACCGGCGCGCGCATCGAGCCGGACAAGATCCCCCTCGACGACGCGAAGACCTACGAGATGTTCACCGCGGGCCGGACGAGCGGCCTCTTCCAGTTCGAGTCCGACGGCATGCGCGACATCCTGCGCCGGTTCCGGCCCGACCGCCTCGAGCACCTCACCGCCCTGAACGCGCTGTACCGTCCGGGGCCGATGCAGATGATCGACGACTTCATCAAGCGCCGGCACGGCCAGACGAAGGTCGCCTACGAGCATTCGTTGCTGGAGCCGATCCTGGCCGCGACCTACGGGGTCATGGTCTACCAGGAGCAGGTGATGCAGATCGCGTCGGCGCTGGCCGGCTTCACGCTGGGCGAGGCCGACATCCTGCGCAAGGCCATGGGGAAGAAGAAGGCCGACGTCATGGCCACCCAGATGGAGAAGTTCCTCCAGGGCTGCACTCACCGGGGAGTACCCCCCCGCACGGCGAAGAAGATCTGGGACCACATGGAGCAGTTCGCCGGCTACGGCTTCAACAAGTCCCACTCCGCCGCGTACGCCTGGCTCGCGTACCAGACGGCGTACTTCAAGGCCAACTACCCCGCGTACTTCATGGCGGCCCTCCTCACGTCCGAGCGCGCGAACACCGACAAGATGGTGGAGTACATCGGGGAGTGCCGGGACCTGGGCATCCGCGTGCTTCCGCCCGATGTGAACGACTCCGACATGTTTTTTACCGTCATTGAGCAAGGGGGCGCTGCGGCGCGCCCCCTTGAAACCCCCGCGCGCTCCGGCGAAATGAATTCGCCGGCTTTGACTGAGCCGGGGGGCGCTAGCGGCGCGCCCCCCAGACCCTCCGCTCGCTCCGCGGGAGTGAATCCCGCTCCGCTCGCGGCTGAAGCTTGTGGCATCCGGTTTGGGCTGGCGGCGATCAAGAACGTGGGCGAGGGCGCCGTGGAAGCGGTGCTCACCGCGAGGGGCGGGGGGTCTGGGGGGCGCTTCACCTCGCTCTTCGACTTCTGCGAGCGGGTGGATCTGCGCGCCGTCAACCGCCGGGTCGTGGAGAGCTTCATCAAGAGCGGGTCGTTCGACTCGCTCGACCCGCGCCGCGCCTCGCTCTTTTCGGCCATCGACCGCGGGATGGACGCGGGACAGAAGCTGCAGCGGGACCGCGAGCAGGGGCAATCGAGCCTGCTCGGCATGCTGGGCGCTCTCGAGACGCATGCCGCCGGCGGGGTCGAGCGCATCCGCGACGTGCCGGACTGGGGCGAAGGGGAGCGCCTGGGCTACGAGAAGGAGTCGCTGGGCTTCTTCATCACCGGCCACCCCCTCGAGCGCTACCGCGCCGAGCTGCAGCAGTGGGCCACCGCCACCACGGGCCGCCTGACGGAGCTGGCCGACCGCGAAGTGAGCGTGGGCGGCATCATCGCCGCCCTGCGCCTCATCAAGACGAAGAAGGGCGACCGCATGGCCTCGTTCATCCTCGAGGACCTGGAAGGCGGAGCCGAGGCGCTCGTCTTCCCCGACACCTACAAGAAGGTCGCGGGCCGGCTGGCCGAGGACCAGGTGGTCCTCGTCAAAGGGAAGGCCGAGGTGCCCGAGGAGGGCAAGCCGCGCCTGCTCGTGACCGACGTGCTGCCGCTCGAGCAGGCCAAGCTCGCCGAAGCGCGCTACGTGACCATTCGCGTGCCGATGCTGCAGTGGGATCGGAAGAAGGGCGAGCGGCTGCGCGAGATCCTGGGCGCCCACAAGGGCGACTGCCCGGTGACGCTGGAGATCGTCCGTCCCGACGAGTTCGCCGTCGCCGTGTCACCCAGCTCCCTCTACCGCGTGCGGCCCGACGCCACGCTGCGGGACGAGGTCGAGGCGCTGCTCGGCCCGGGCGCCCTGGTGCTGGCCCGCACGAACGGCGTGGACCGCGAACATGCCTGAGGACTACGAGGCACCGCTCCTCGAGCTCGAGAGGAAGATCGAGGACCTGGTGAGCCAGCCGGCCGCGCCGGGCGTCGAGAACGAGCTGCAGCGGCTCCGCCGCGAGCTGGACGACAAGCGGCGGCAGGTCTTCGCCTCGCTCACGCCGTGGCAGAAGACGCTCGTGGCGCGCCACCCCGCCCGTCCCTATACCCTGGACTACATCAACGCGCTGTTCACGGAGTTCGCCGAGCTTCACGGCGACCGGCGCTTCGCCGACGACCCCGCGCTCGTCTGCGGCTTCGCCTTCTACAAGGAGCGGCCGGTGGCGGTCATCGGCCACCAGAAGGGGCGGGACACCAAGCAGAAGATCTACCGGAACTTCGGGATGCCCAAGCCCGAGGGCTATCGCAAGGCGCTCCGGATCATGAAGCTGGCCGAAAAGTTCGCGCGGCCCGTGATCACGTTCGTGGACACGCCCGGCGCCTATCCCGGCCTCGACGCCGAGGAGCGCGGCCAGGCCGAGGCCATCGCCTACAACCTGCGGGAGATGGCTTCGCTGAAGGTGCCCATCGTCGTGAACGTCACCGGAGAAGGCGGCAGCGGCGGCGCGCTTGCGATCGCCGTCGGCGACCGCATCAACATGCTCGAGCACGCGGTGTACTCGGTGATCACCCCCGAGGGCTGCGCCGCCATCCTCTGGCGCGACTCCGCCCGCGCCCCCCAGGCGGCCGAGGCGATGAAGATCACCGCTTCCGACCTCGCCTCTTTCGGCCTCGTGGACGTCGTGGTGCCCGAGCCGGCCGGGGGCGCCCAGACCGATCCGGAATCGCTCTTCCGCGCTCTCGACGAGGTCATCGACGGCCAGCTCCGCGAGCTGTCGGCGCTTTCTCCCGAGGCGCTCGTCGCCGCTCGTTACGAGAAGTTCCGGCGCATGGGGCATCTCGGAGGAGAGTTCCGCGACATGCAGGAATGAGATCGCAGAGATCGCAGGGCGGCGAGGAGGGCGAGCAGAGAGCGCAGAGGGGCTCCCTGCCGGTGGATCCTGAGCGGCTGCGGCGGCAGTTTCCGGAGCTGACGGCCGAGGATGTCGAGGCCTACGAGGAGGTGACCCGCCGCATCCTCGCGGAGCCGTCCCCCGAACGGCGCGCGCGCTTGACGCGGGACACGCTGGCGCGGGGAAGGCAGGCCCGCGACCGTCAGGCGGCCGGTGCCGGCCTCACCGAGGCCGAGACGCTGGAATTGCGCTACCTCCAGGCGGTGGCCAAGATGCAGGCCAGCACGGTGCACCGCTAACGATTTGGCAGCGCCTCGATGGTGATCCGGTCCAGCGTGGGGCCCGGTATCGCCGGCGATGCCTGATGCAGCACGACCCGGTTGTCGCCGCGAAACAGGATCGAGCGCGGCACGCGCAGGGTGGCGGCCGAGAGCTCCGGCCGCACGCCGACTTCGCCCAGAGGTAGGCCGTTCACTTCCAACCTCAGCCCGGTCGGTAGCGGCGCCCTGAGCGAGAGAGTCAGCGCGAGGTCGCGGTCCGCGAAGGACGGCAACAGGACCGAGGAGGTTTCGGCCTGCATGGCCACTGGCCCGTAGCCGTATTGCGCGCCCCGGCCCCAGCCGTCCAGGAGGAACCAACGCAGCTTCTTGATCTCGTGGTACTCGGCTTCGGACTCGAGATAACCGAGCTCGGCGGGGACCCAGGAGACCGGCTGTCCGGCTCGCAGCTGCTCCGCTGTCTTGATGCTCTCGCGGCAGAGCACGAGCACCCGCGGTCCGTCCCGGATCCGGCTCAGATCGAGCCGGCGGTAGCGGTCCAGCGAGTAGGGCGCCGCCAAGGCCACGGCCCAGGCGAGGGCCATGGCCACGGTGCCGTGCCAACCTGGCCGAGTGGCGGGCTCGGTGGTCAGGGCCGGGACCGAGCGCATGGCGGCCAGAGCCAGAGGGATCAGGGTGGGAACCGCGTAGATCAGGAGGCGCAGGGAGCTCGATCCGAAGAACAACTCGGCGCCGCCGGGGG
>Ga0099828_10000973_pt1 | contig 18335 bp, 14 predicted proteins | sample CZO8metaG_2_FD_79338 | JGI IMG/M metagenome (GOLD analysis project Ga0099828, IMG submission 79338) | Vadose zone soil microbial communities from the Eel River Critical Zone Observatory, Northern California, USA - CZOApr15con2H1.8 metaG | ecosystem: Environmental > Terrestrial > Soil > Vadose... | reverse complement strand
TCGGTGGACTCACTAAGAGCGTTGCGGGCGTAGAGCTCAATTACCTTGTCGTAGTTTTGCCGATCGAAATAAAGTTCGATCAACTTGTTACGAAAACGTTCCTCATTTGGATTTCTCGTCCCGGCGGTTTGCAGCCACTGGATGGCGTTTCCTCTGTCACCGCTCGCCAGGTAGCATAGAGCACGCTGGTATTCGGCGGTGCCGGCATCAGCCTTGTCATCGGAGGTGTCCCATGCCGGGGTTGCAGCGACAATTGTATTCACGGCGAAGGTCAGCGCGCCGTATGCTTTTGCTCCGCTCTCCGGATCGCGCAAGGTCATCGCCAGCCGGTAATTGCCTGGTGACAGCTCTGTCGTAGGAATCTGTTTGCCGTTGATCACCGAGCCACCGCCATCCAGTTGGTTCAATGGGATCTCGTCATGGATTGTCTTGTTGCTGGCGGGGTCGTCCAGCCTACCGTAGACATAATCCACCTGTAACTTCTTTCCCGTTCGCAATGCGCCGGTCACTGAGGGTGTCCACACCTGGTAAAAGAATTTCAGTGCTTGTCCCTGGACTAACACCGTTTCCTGGCCGGCAAGGGGAGTGAACTTCACTCCTGCTCCGCTGAAGGGCTCGGTGTTGCCGGTTTGAGGAGGAATCATTCTGGCATCAGAAAAAGGCATGAGGTTGGAAATCTGCAGGGAACCGGCGTGCGGGTCCGGCACCGCTACCTCCACCTCACGATGGAAAGCGGTATTGCCCATTAAGTTTGCCAGGCGAAATTCCAGCTTGTACTTGCCAGGGGGCAAAGGAAGCCAGCCTTCGTACCCAAACAGTTTGTCCTTAAGATCCTCGAGTTGCGTTTCCGCGAGACTCTTAGAAATCTTGCGTTCATCCGTGAAGATGAGCTTCCCATCAGGTCCCTTAACGTTGGCGGAAACAAGAACGGAATAGTAGTAGCTGCCCTTGGCGGACTGTCCCACCGTGAAATCTTCGGCATGCTTCAGGCGGAGAACGTAATGCAGGTTTGTGTTGCCCGCACTGTCACGAAGAGGAACGGTTGCAATGTCGAGATACTCTTCCCCAAATACCACGCGGTGGGTAACGTCTTCCAGCAGGCTGCGGCGCGTCGCGAGCTCTTCTCGAAAGATGGGATTATTAGGAAGATTGCGGATGGTACCCAGCATGACGTCCGATTGCAGGCTGACCGTCCCTGAAGTGAAATCGACGGGCTCATCGGGAAGCAGGCTGAGGGTAACTCGGGCCACGTCCTTGCCGGCATCGTGCGACAGTATGTTGAGCGCATTCTGCCGCGTCGGGCCGGCCACCGCCGTAATCAGTTTTTCTGGTCCGTCGCTAAATGGGCTGTAAAGTCGAAATTCGTCCATCGGATCGCGCTGGTAAAAGACGATGTAGAAAAATGGTGGAAGGGCGCGACTCGAATTGGAGTAAAACCAGATCTCCATGGGCGTGATCTTTTGTAGTCCGAGCAATTTCTGTCTTTGAGCGGGCTCGCCCAAAGTTATGTAGATCCGCCCCATATCGGTTCGCCATCCCTCGGTGTGCGAAACGTGTCCAAAGTACTGGGTCGCATACTCGATCCGGCGATAGTGTTCGTTTTTGTACGAATTCTCGGGAGATCCGGGCGTTGGATTTCGGATTTCCCAGAAGCGCTCTATGAAACGATCTCTGGCATCATCAACGGTCAACGACAGAAATGCATCTTTCTCCTCGTTGGTGATGATGTAGACCGCATCTTTCTTTAGCCAATCGCGGTAGCGGGGCGGGAGGGCCTTGGTAGGATCCTTTGCGGAGCAAAGGCTCGGTAGCGCCAGGAACAGGACGAGGACGACCAAAACTTTGGACCGCATGCTAGTAAGGCCAGTTGCCGAGAGGAAGTGAGGACGCAAGAAGGTCATTCTGCTCCTGTTCGTCCGCTATGTCCAGAAAAAGGACTGCAGCTGGAAGAAATGGGGAATACCGCCGCGACTGGTTGGCAGACTGTCCTCAGTTGCTTTGCTGGGAGTACTTCGAGAGACAGCGAGCAGGTCACGCCGACGCCACTTCAACTCCACTTTAGCGCTGCAAGCCCTGTCTTGGAACCATTTGCGGAGCGCCGGAACGACACCACTGCCTGCTCCAGCGTTGGCCCCTCATGCTAGCCAGTGTTTCAATCGTCCGCATTGGCCAACGCGCGTTCCCCGAGCTTCAGCGAAATCGATATTCAGGCCCACAAACCAGCGGAACAGCAGGTTATAGTCGAGTTGCTCCATCACCATCCGCTCCGAGCGGATCGAATACAGAGCTTGCAGCAACAGTGCCCGCAACAGTCGCTCGGGCGCAATTGACGGTCGTCCGGTTGACGCGTACAGCTTCCGAAATCGTTGGGAGAGCTGCCCGCAGCGCTTCGTCGGCCATGCTGCGGACGGGACGTAACGGGTGATCGGTTGGTACGCGTTGATCTGCGCTGATGTAACTGAACATCGTGGACTGGTGCTCGTCATCCCCTCGCATGAATTCTTCTTATCAGTTGCTACTGTGGAAACAAGAGAATTTTCTGGTACTGGAAGGTGCTTTCTTGTGATTATTTGACTATCCTATGCGCATTCTTCTAATCGGCGGGAATGGGTTCATCGGGCGATTTGTCGCCGCCGAGTTAATCCAGCAACGCCACGCGGTGGCGGTGTTTCACCGCGGCACGACGGCTGCGCTCGCCGGCGTGGAGGAGGTTCGGGGCGACCGCAATCAACTCAGCGCCAGCGCTCAGGAACTGAAGCGCTTTGCTCCGGATGTGGTGATCGACCTAGTCATCAGTTCGGGTCCGCAAGCGGAAGAGCTGATGAACGTCTTCCGTGGCGCAACCCACCGCGTGGTCATGCTGAGCAGCATCGATGTGTACCGCGCGGTGGGCATCTCGCACGGCACGGAAAGTGGGCCGCTGCAGGAGGTGCCCCTTACGGAAGAGTCGGAGCTGCGGCGCAGTCTGCATCCCTACCCACCCGAGGGCGTGCAACTCATGCGCAAGATCTTCTCTTGGGTGATGGACGATTACGACAAGATTCCGGGCGAGCGCGTGGTGATGAACGACCCCGAACTTCCCGGCACGGTGCTCCGACTGCCCATGGCGTATGGACCCGGCGATCCCCTGCATCGTTTTTATCCCGTGGTGAAGCGCATCGCCGACAGACGGCGCCAAATCATTTTTCCCGAGACGCTGGCCGCCTGGCGCTCGCCGCGGGGCTACGTCGAGAACGTGGCCGCGGCCATTGCGCTGGCTGCCACAGATGAACGCGCAGCGCGACGTATCTACAACGTGTGCGAGGAGCCATCGTTCAGCGAACTGGAATGGGCGCGGAAGATCGCCGCCGCGATGCGGTGGGATGGGGACTTCGTCGTCCTGCCCATTGAGCACACGCCGCAGCACTTGCTAAAGCCCGGCAACGCCGCGCAACATTGGACCGCGAGTTCGACGCGTATCCGCCAGGAACTGGGGTACGAGGAACCGGTGGCGATTGAGGAGGCAATCCGGCGGACGATACGTTGGGAGCGGGAGAATCCACCGGACGTCGCGTTCCTGGCGCAGTTCGATTATGCAGTAGAGGATGCGGCGGTAGCAGGCCACTACCGATGAGTTGGCAACCGAGTCTTCTTCCCACTAGCAAGTCGAAATCGGACTTTTTTCAGCAGCCTGCTAGCTAGAGCGGCGAGGCCGGGGGCAGGTCGGAATTGGACATATCGAACAACACTTTCCACGTACTGTCCGGGTGTTTTTTCCATACGATTAGATACTTCCCCTTGTCGGCGATAGTTTTCCCCGATGCGTCTTTGAAACTCAGTTCGTATGTGCCGCTCGTATAGCCAAGTTCGCCGGAACGGGCGACGCCGACACTGTTCGGATGCCATGTGAGCTTGGAATAATGTATCGCAAAATGACTCGCAATCAATTTCGCAATGGCATCCTTCCCAGTCGCAATAGGAGCGTTGGGCATCAACATGGAGCCTTGTTCGTCACAGAACGCGACCGCTTTGTCGAAGTCTTTCGCGGTATACGCTTTCAGCCACGCCGCGTCAGCAGTCCGAACGGCATCCGCTGACTTTCCGCTTGTCCGCCCATGCGCCGCACTCGCGCTTACAACCCCCTGCTGTCTCATATTGATTCCTCCGTTCGCGCTGGCATTTTCCTTCATTGGCCCAGGAGTCTATCATTTCTAATCGCCTTTACGTCTCGCTTCAAGAGAAACGCCGGAAGTGGCGAGTCCTGAAACCGAATTTCCGCTTTGACTTCGGCTCCGGCTCACTATCTTGGATGCAAGCAGCGGATTCGATCAGCTTCGCCGTGGACCGTGATCGTTTCAGCGGGGTGTTGGAATAGTCGCCTTATCCTCAGTGGTCAACGCGAAGAACTACAGAGTTTGCCCAGCTGTGGGCGAGTGACGGGAGTTCTGAAAAAAGGGTGGCGGAATATCCGGAGGTTTCGCACTGGGAAGAAGGTTGATCCCCTGTATTTCGGTGAGACTCAGTATGCCAGTGCCTTCATGCTCGTCAGATTACGCTTGAATGATTTCAGGTGCGTGGGTTTATGCTTTTTGTGGCGGAATGTTTTGATTAAGCCGAAAGAAATTGCCTGGATCATAGTGCGATTTGACAGTGACGAGGCGTGCCCACCTTTCGCGGTAGGCCTCAGGGACTCGATCATCTTCATCTCCGCTCATGAAGTTGATGTACACCCCCGGAGTCATTGAGGGTCGTAGTGATCGGAAGAGACTACGGACCCAGGAGATATTGCAGCCATCTTCGGACGCTTCCGACCAGTTGCCTAGCAGGTTGATCACGAACGGTGAACTACGATCACCGAAGGCAGTTTCCGCGGCGCCCACACGCATGGCTGCTCCACCAAGATATGCGAGTTCAATCTGAGTCATAGGAGACGGAATGCTGGAGAGGGACTGCACCATGAGGTCGATTGTGTTGTCGTCGAGTGCTTTGCAGTATCCAGATTTCGTATAATACCGCCGCCCGTGGGGGAATTCTTCATCCGCCATCGTCTGCAGAGCGATAAAAGACATGTTCTTCCTGGTTACCGCTACAGGATTGCAAAGAGAAAGGATGTGGTCGAGGCAATCCCTGCCCCTTTTCATGTCACCGACCCAAACCGCAGCCTGAGTGACCGCGGGACGCCGGCGTAATTCGACAGGGACATTTTCAGCATCGGGTGCGAGACGCAGGGAGAGGCTCCATCGCAAATTGTCGGGCGCTTCCGGCATGAAATCCCTCCAACGCCGAACTAATGCCGGAATGTCATCCCCTGTGCACACCGCCTCGCCCAGTAGCACCGAGGCGACCGGATGTAGTCTTACTTCAAATTCCGTCACCACCCCAAAGTTGCCCCCACCTCCACGCAGGGCCCAGAACAAATCGTCATTCTCCTTCGAGTTCGCATGGATCACGGAGCCATTCGCGGTGACCAGCGTGAATCTCTCTACGTTGTCTGACGAGAGTCCGTGAAGACGGGTCAGCCAGCCAAATCCTCCACCCAGGACCAATCCGGAAGCGCCGGTATGAGAGACGACGCCGGCAGGAAAGGCAAGACCTTCTTTCTGCGTAGCAGCATCGACCGTTCCCAGGAGACATCCGCCCGCGAAGCGGCATCTTCGCGCTTCCGGGTCCACCGCGACTGCGCGCATGCTCGACAAATCGATGACCATTCCGTCATCGCAAGTGCCGAATCCAGCGAGGCTGTGCCCTCCACAACGGACGGCCGTGAGGACTCCCGAAGCCACAGCCGTCCGGACCGCAGCCTGCACGTCACGGACGTCAGCACAGCGGGCGATTAAGGCCGGGCGGCGGGCCACCATGCCGTTCCAAATGCCTCGCGCGGGCTCGTACTGCGGATCATTGGGACGCAACAGATCGCCGCGGAAGTGTTGCCGCAGGGCGCGGTAGACCTCGTTCGTAGCTTCCTTCATGTGTTTTGTGTCGGGGGGCTCAACCCCTCGGGTTATTTAGGGTACGCCGGAAGATCCGGTCAATCGGAGGACCTTGCCCTTGGATTGAACTATGTGATCGTGCATGTGCCTGCGGGCTGCGTCGGGGTTATGCTCGACAATGGCTTTCATAATTTCTCTGTGCTCGCGGGTCGGCACCTCGCCGAAGTAGTGGATGTCGATCGCCGCGTACATGATGCGTTCCATCTGGCATCGTGCTTCACTTACTGCCCTTATCAGCATCTGATTGCGCGACAGACGTGCAATGCCGACGTGGAAAATAGTATCGGCTTCAATGAACTCTATGTAGCTTTCAATGCTGTCAGTCTGGTAGGAAGTCTCGGACAGTTCAAGCAATTTCTGGAGCAATTCTGAATCGGTTGCTTTCCTGGCGGCGAGTTCGGCTGCCGCGCATTCAACCGCAGCCCGGTACTCGTAGATATCCGTAAGCTCTTGCAGTGTAATCGGGCTTACAAAATAGCCGCGATTGGGCACGATACGCAGCAGACGATCCTCTTGCAGTCGCAGCGCAGCCTCACGCACTGGCGTCCGGCTAGCCTTGTACCGTTTTGCTAGCTCTTTCTCAGTCAGCGGTTCACCAGTTGGGTGGACGCCGCGGATGATATCCCGCTTCATCGCCTTGTAAACCCTTACACTGAGTTTGTCGCCAACGCCGAACGCCTGCGTGGTTCGAATCCGTTTGTGACCGACAGCTTTCCCCACTGTCCCTCCGCGTCCCATTTGCGACGGTTTACTGCTAGCCAGATTTTGAGAAAGTAGCTGCGTCCGTTGCTTCTACTTACAATTAGATCATACCCAAGCGCATGCCCCGGTCACTGCGTCGTGCGCGGTTTAGAATTTCGTCCAGAAAGTCGCGCGCAGCTCAGTGGCGCACCAAATGCGGATAGCGGGGCCCGCCATGATAGTCCTGCGCGACCGAACTTCCGACGGCGAAAGTAATCAGTACGACAACCAAGCGAAGCGAGAAAACACGGTCCTGCGATTAGCCATGGCCGCCCTCCGTAAACGAACGTGAGGGCCAAAAGTTATCCCTCGTCCATTTGCTATGTCAAGAGAATTATATTGATATATCAGATTTGTAATTCCGGTTCGCTACTACTCACAATTCGCGAAAATCGAATTCTGGCATATCAAGTGGACCGTGCAGCCTAGCTGTTCGGAAAACGCCGGCAAAACGCACATGGATGGACTCCAGCTATCTCTTGAGCCACATGTTCTAGTTGCATATCCACTGTATATTATCAAAACAATTATCTTGACATTGCCAGATCGCAGGCGGTACTTTAGCGCCCACTAAGTGGACCAGGATCGCTGACGATAGCGGGCCATGAAGTACCCCAACGAGACGAGGAGCGCGTGACCCAGAGCGTCGAAGAGTTTCGCAAGCGTTTCCCGGTTTTGGCGGAGAAGATCTACCTCAACAGCTGCTCCCAAGGAGCCCTTTCTCAGGATGTGGAAGAGAGCATGCTCGAATACCTGCGCAGCTGGCACAAAGACGGTTCTCCCTGGGAAATGTGGGTGGATCAGTACGAATCCGGGCGCCGGCACTTTGCGCAGTTAATTGGGGCTGAACCGGAGGAGGTCGCTCTGGTTGCCAGCGCCTCAGCTGGCGTCAATGCTCTCGCCAGCGCCTTATCGTTCAAGCAGCGGAACAAGGTGGTGCTTGGCGAATTTGAATTTCCCACCATGGGGCACATCTGGCTGGCGCAGCGTCCCCGCGGAGCGGACGTTATCTTTGTCGAGGCGGAGAAGAACCGTATTCGAGTGGAAGCCTATGACGCGCTTGTGGATCGTAATACCCTGATCGTTCCTCTGACTCACATGTGCTTCATGAACGGCTTTCGTAGCCCGGTCGCGGAAATTGTGAAAATCGCGCACGATCGCGGTGCTGTAGTGCTGCTGGATGACTACCAGGACAGCGGAACTCGCCCAATCAACGTGAAAGCGATGCAGGTGGACGCCTATGTGACCGGGACCTTGAAGTATCTCCTTGGTCCGCCAGGTCTGGCATTTATGTACGTGCGCAAATCGATCGCTGAGTCGCTGGTGCCGACCGTCACAGGCTGGTTCGGTCAGAGAAATCCATTTGCGTTTGATGTGAGGCTTTTTGATCCGGCCCCAGGCACGCGGCGATTCGAGTCGGGAACGCCGCCTATCCCCACCATTTACGGAGCGGTCGCGGGAGTCAAACTCCTGCAGCAGTACGGGTTACAGAACGTGGCTGACCGGATTGGCTTGCTGACGAAGGCATTAATCAACGGTGCTTCCGAACTTGGGATTCAGATCAAGACGCCACTCGACAGCGCGGGACCGCTCGTCGTCCTGCTGTCCAAGGATGCCGACGGCTTGGTTCGCTTGTTCGCCCGAGATGGTGTGATTTGTTCCAGTCGGCATGATGGCTTGAGGATCTCTTTTCACGCTTACAATACGCCGGACGACGTAAAGTTTGTGCTCCGGTTGCTGCAGCAAAACCTTGAGATGCTGGTTACGGAACCGGCCACGATCGTTGCAGAAAGGGAGTCCTGACAGGAGACAAAACCAGGAGGACAATCATGGACTTCGGCATCCGCTGTCGCGGCTGGTTGCGCCGAAACACTTTCGCGGCCAGCATACTTCTCTTTGGCATAGCGAATACTTTCGCCCAGATCGCCATTGCCGAGGACGTGAAGCCCGTGCAGACCGTTGTCGTTCGAGCTGGGCGGCTGTTTGATCCGGTAGCCGGCCGCATGCTCGACCGGCCTGTGATTGTCATCGTCGGAAACAAGATCAACTCCGTCTCGAATGGCAATCCACCTTCTACCTCCGGCGCCACACTCATCGATCTCGGAGATGCGACGCTCCTGCCAGGATTTATCGATGTGCACACTCACCTGACGTCCGATGCGGGCAGCTTCGGATACGAAGGCCTAGGCATCTCTTCACCCCGTGCAGCACTCATTGGTGCCAAGAACGCACGCCTCACTCTGTTAGCCGGATTCACCACGGTGCGCAATGTGGGTGCGGAAGGGTACTCGGACGTGGCTCTCCGCGACGCCATCAACGCCGGAGACGTGATCGGACCCCGCATGCAGGTGTCAGGTCCTCCCCTTGGCATTACTGGCGGACACTGCGATAACAGCTTGTTGCCCTTCGAATTTCATCATTCCGCGGAAGGCGTGGCCGATGGCCCGGATGCAGTGATGCATCGCGTGCGCGAGGTGATCAAGTACGGTGCCGACGTCATCAAGTTTTGCGCCTCTGGCGGGGTCTTCTCGAAAGGCGATAACCCGTTGCTCGAGCAGTATAGTCCCGAGGAAATGAAGGTCCTGGTGGAGGAGTCCCACCGGCTTGGTCGCAAAGTAGCGACTCACGCTCACTCTGCTATTTCAATCAAGGACGCGGTGCGTGCCGGCGTCGACTCGATTGAACACGGCATTTTCCTGGACGACGAAGGCATTGCCCTGATGAAAGAGCACAACACGTTTCTTGTTCCTACTTCCTATCCACTCTTCTGGTTTGAAGAGAACGAGCCCCAGATGCACCTCCCGCCGTGGGTCATCGAGAAATCCGCCATCATTATTCCCGCAGCCAAGAAGAACATGGCGAAGGCGTTCCGCGCCGGCGTCCGCGTCGCTCTCGGAACTGACGCCGGCGTCTATCCGCACGGTCTAAACGGAGGCGAGTTCTGGTCCATGGTCGAGCTAGGGTTGACTCCGACACAAGCGCTGCAAAGCGGCACGGTGAATGCCGCGGAGCTGATGGGGTGGGCGGATCGCATTGGAGCCATTCGTGAAGGTATGTTTGCTGACATGGTCGCGGTCAAAGGTAACCCGCTAACTGACATTCGTCAGCTGCAACATGTTCAATTCGTGATGAAGGATGGCGTCGTTTACAAGAACGAGATCGCGGAACCAAACTCAGCCACGCACACGCGTTGACGACGCGGTGCAGTTAGAGTTGGCTTCAACGGAACGACATTAGCTAAAGAATCTCATCGAGGGGTGGCATATGTGGACGTCCAAGTGGAATCGAATCGTGTTCATCGCTGTGCTGCTCGTCAGCGAAGCTCTTGCGCAAACCACGCAAGGCGGAATTGTCGGCGGAATTCGAGATCAAAAAGGTGCACAGATTGTTGGTGCCAAAGTGACGGTCACCAGTCCTTCCACCGGCCTGCAGCGCGAGACCAGCACCGCAGACAACGGGATCTTTCGCATCAATGCCCTCCCTACAGGGGTTTACCAGGTCAAGGCGGAAGCAGTGGGTTTCGCCACAAGCACGACTACCGGCGTCGAGGTCGGTGTTGATCAAATCCGTACTATCGATATCGTGCTGCATGTCGGCTCCAAATCCGAGGTCGTCGAAGTAAAGGCTGATGCAGCTTTGACCCAGACCGAGACCTCCAAGCTCGGAGAGATCATCGACAATCGGAAAGTGGAGGATTTGCCGCTCAACGGCCGCGATTTCGCTCAATTAGCGCGCCTGAACCCGGGGGTTGCCAGCTCGGGCGGCGGCGGAGGCCAGCAGGGCGGAGAGGGCGGCGTGTCGGGGTTCTCTTCCAACGGGCAGCGCTCGACGTCCAACAATTTCCTGGTCGATGGCGTTGATAACAACGACTCCTTTGGCGGTACAGCAGCCCAGATACCTTCGATCGATTCGATTCAGGAATTCGAAGTTCAAACCAACACCTTCTCGGCGGAATACGGAAGAAACACAGGATCCGTGGTGAATCTGGTAACAAAGTCGGGATCAAATCATTTGCACGGATCCGCCTATGAGTTCTTCCGCAACGATGCCCTTGATGCGAGAAATTTCTTCAATCAGTCGGACTTTGCCAAATCAGCGTTGCACCTGAACCAGTTCGGTGGAACGCTCGGAGGTCCGATCGTCAAGAACAGGACATTCTTCTTCCTGAACTACGAGGGCTTTCGCCGTCAAGCGGGAATCACTCGAATCACGAATGTGCCTACGTCGGCAGAACGCCAAGGTCAATTCCTCGACAACAACGGCAACCCGATCACTATCGCGGTCAATTCGGTGAGCGCCCAGATTTTTGACACCTTGTTTCCTCCGCCCAATCTGACCAGTTCCTCGGGCAACTTCATTTCGTCTCCTACGCAGCGCGATGCCACTGACCAATTCCTCGTGAAGGTCGACCATCACCTCGGGAGTTCCGATACACTTTCGGCGCGCTACAGCAGGACGCGGGTTGATATTTTCTTTCCTTTCACTCCGGGACAGAGCGGAACGAACATTCCCGGTTACGGAGTGAACGACAACGGAGCCAATCAGCTTGTTGCCTTGTCATACACTCGCGTAATCAGCCCCAGGAGTCTGAATGAAGCGCGATTTGGATTTACGCGCTCCAACATCCTACTCGCCACCGAACCCGGACCTCAGGCAGCGACATTCGGCTTCAATACCGGCTGGCCGGCCAATTCGCCCTTAAATCTGGGAAACATTCCGCAATTGGCTTTCGCCGGAGGTTTTGTCGGGGGTAGTTCGTCGATCACCAATCTGGGCGGCGGAATCGACCAGCCCAATCGCACCGCAACGAACACTTTCCAGTGGATCGACAATCTTTCGCACACCACCGCAAGACATTCGTTCAAGGTCGGGGGCGATATCCGATACCAGCAACTAAACCGCCTGTATGACCTCGCCTTCAGCGGGCAGATCACCTTCAGCGGATTGGATAATCTCGCCGGAACCGACAGCGGCGGAAACCCGGTAAACATCCCGAATGCCCTGATCGATTTTGCGCAAGGTATCCCCGACGGCGCGCTGCAGTTCGTCGGCGACTCCCATCGCAACTTCCGCAACAGCAGTTATGGACTGTTCGCGCAAGACACCTTCAAACTGCGTCCCAATGTAACGCTGAACTACGGTTTGCGCTATGAACTAAACACGGTGCTGCATGAAGTCCACGGGCGGCTCAGTTCCTGGCGCCCGCAGAACTATACAACCTTCCTGGATCCCACCAACCCGAACATTCAGAATGACCTGCCGGCCCTGCAAGCCGCTGGAGTCGTCACACAGGGTCAGGTGGGTGGCATCTACGACGGCGATCACAATAACTTTGCTCCCCGCATCGGAATCGCCTGGGACCTATTCGGCAACGGAAAGACGGTGTTGCGCACAGGCTATGGATTGTTCTACGAAACCATCATCGGAAACATCCCAGGCAACGTGATGCTCAACCCGCCGTTTCTGCCTGATTTCTTCACTCCTTTTCCATTCGCAAGCTGGCCAAACCCCTTCGGCCCCTCTGGGTTTCCGGTACTTACAATCACGCAGCAGCATCTGAGGACGCCATACGCGCAGCACTTCAACTTCGGCATCGAGCATCAACTGCCCGGGCGCATGCTGCTGGACGTCGCCTACGTGGGCACAACCGGTACCAAGTTGCCACGGTTCGTGCAAATCGATCAGGCATACATCACTAAACAACAGATCGATACGCTGAAGCTGCCCGACGTGCCGGGAGTTCCAGCCGTGGTCGCGCGTATGGAACTCATCGGAATTCCTGCTGGGGTTGCGCAGTCGCTGTACGACAACCAACTCTGGGGGTTTATGCCAAGCGTCGTGCGAACGCCTTATTTTGGTTTTGCTCAACTGTTCCAGGCCGAGGATGCCGTGAGTTCGAATTACCACAGTTTCCAGGCAAAGCTGGACAAGCGCTTCAGCAACGGGCTTTCGTTCCTGGCTTCGTATACCTTTTCCCATTCGATCGATGGAGCTTCCGTATTTTTTGGATCTGGTGCGAATGCCACCACTATCTTTCCGCAAAACAACTACAATCTGGCGGCAGAGCGCGGGAACTCGGACTTCGACATCCGCCATCGCCTGAGTTGGAGCTTCACATATGAATTACCCGTGCTCCACAGCCTGCCCAGACTGATCGGTGAAGGTTGGCAGGTAGGCGGCATCCTGACGCTACAGACCGGACAGCCCTTCTCGGTTCTGACGGGGAAGGGATTAAGCGGCACCGGACTTGGCAACGACCGCCCTGACCTGGTCGGCGATCCCAACGCCGGTCCTCACACCGTCCAGAAGTGGTTCAACACGGCTGCTTTCGTGGACAACCAGCCGCTGACCTTCGGAACCGCCGGACGAAACATCGTTGTTGGGCCGGGATATCGTGATTTCGATTTCTCGCTGCTGAAGAACATGAAGGTTGGCGAGAAGTTCAACGCGCAATTCCGCGCTGAATTTTTCAACATCACCAATCATCCCAGCTTTGCCTTGCCAAGCAACATCGCTGCGGCACCTAGCTTTGGAGCGCTTTTCACTACTCCGGATGCGGCCCAGAACAATGTCGGTCTCGGATCAGGCGGACCGAGGCTGGTCCAATTTGCCTTAAAGCTCAGCTTCTGAGGAGATTGCGTTTGCGAAACTCTAATTGTTGGAACCTTGTACTTCTGATGTCGATCTGCTCTACCCTGGCTGCGGCTGAACCGGCCGTCAAGCCGATTGGTAAAGGACTTTACGCCTATATTTCCGACAATGATGCCAGCGCGAATTCCACTTTTCTGGTTGGAGAGGCGGGGATCCTGGTGGTCGACACGGGGCTCAATGCAACTGAAGGATCCAAATTGCTCGGCGCGATCCGGCGAGTATCAGGCTTGCCCGTGAAGTACGTTGTGAATACGCACTATCATCCGGATCATCAGGGGGGAAATGCGGTTGTTGGCCAATCGGCGGTCGTGATCAGCACGGACTTCACCCGGGAACGCACGCTCGCGCTTCAAAAAGATCCGGCCATGAAGGAATTTCACTTTGAACCCGCCGAGCTGACTTTTCAGCAGCAAGTCACATTGCACCTCGAACCATACACCGTCCAAATTTACTTTCCTGGCAAGGCGCATACCTCTGGAGACGCCTTGGTCTACTTCCCGGAACAGCGCGCGATTTCCATGGGCGATCTGTTTCTGAACCGCTCGTCACCGGCCACGGACAACGGCAGCGTCGAAAGTTGGATTCATGCCCTGGACCATGTTCTGGAGTTGCCACTAGACAACGTCGTGCCGGGTCATTTCGAACTCGCTACGAAGTCGGAGTTAAAGCGGTTTCGCGAATACCTGAACGATCTATACGAGCAAGTGCGAGCCTTGAAGCAGGCAAATGAAACGATCGAGCAGGTGCGGCATGACATTCATATGGAGAAATATTCCGATTTCAGGCAATACGCCAAGTACGAAGCCACGTTTGCCGATAACGCTGCCGCCATCTACCGGGAAATGCAAGCGCATTAGAAAATGGCAAACTCAAAGTTTCCGATCGACTCAATACGACGGCTATTCCCGGCCTTGAATAGCGGGGATAACTTCATTTTTTTCGACAATGGCGGAGGAGCACAGATACCACAGTCGGTGCTCGATGCGGTCTGCCATCACCTTGTATTCCGTAATGTGCAGCGTGGCGGCCGCTATCGCCACAGTCAGGAAGTGGATGCGTCCATACAGCAAGCGCGGCAGAGCGTGGCCACGTTGCTGAATGCGCGCGAACCGTCGGAAGTGGCGTTCGGCATGAATGCCACTTCATTTATTGGTCTGGTCAGTCTGGCCATCGCCGACATCCTGGGAGCACGAACAGAAATCATTGTGTCCGACCTGGACCATGAAGCGAACATCGCGACCTGGCTTGCGCTGCAGGGCAAAGGCGTGGAGATCCGCTGGTGGAAAGTGCGGGAAGATGGCACTCTCCACGTGGAAGACTTGGAACCTCTCCTCAGTTCTCGAACTCGGCTTGTGGCGTGCGCGGTGGCGTCAAATGCGTTGGGCTCAATCGTCAATGTGAAAGAAGTCGCGCGCCTGGCGCACGCGGCGGGAGCCGAAGTCTTTCTGGATGCGGTTCACTATGCTCCGCACGGTGTCATCGACGTACAGAGTTGGGACTGCGATTACCTGGTCTGTTCCGGCTATAAGGTATTCGCGCCCCACATGGGTTTCCTTTGGGGCAAGCGCGAGCTTCTGGAAGCACTGCCAACGTTCCGGGAAGATTTCATTCCAGACGAGATCCCCAGCAAGATCGAGGTGGGCACCTTCGTATATGAGAACGTGGCTGGAATGAATGCAGCCGTTGGTTATCTTGAGGATCTGGGCCGCAGCCTTCTCGCAGATTCACATTCCGCTTCCCGCCGAGATCGGTTAGTAGCCGCCATGGAGGCGATACGCGACTACGAAGCAACATTGTCGGCCGAAGCTCTGCGGAACCTGAAGGAACTTGATGACGTTACGGTGTACGGAGTCCGAGAGGCGAGCCAACTCGAGCACCGTGTGCCGACAATTTGTTTCAATCTGAAGGGAGTGCCTGCCGCCCGAGTGGCCGCTCTCTGTGCGGAAAACGGAATCGGAGTGCGCGACGGGAATATGTACTCGCCACGTCTCCTCCGCCGCATGGGGATTCCTCCAGAAACCGGAGCCGTTCGCGCATCGCTCGTCCACTACAACACCGTCGAAGAGATCGGCAAGTTTGTCGATGTGTTGCGCCGTATCACACGCAATTAGCCGAAACTGCATACGTGGATCACAAAGGTCAGGTGCTGCTTGGACAAGGATTCAGCCGGTTCTGTGTCGCATCCCGATGTGATTACCGCCACTCCGCCGCAGGAATCGGGAGAACTGCAGCGCCGGCTGAATTCCCGGCAACTCACGATGATCGCCATCGGAGGAGCTATCGGGGTGGGCCTGTTTCTGGGAAGCAGCTTCACCATTGAGCTTGCGGGTCCAGGCATCATCCTTAGTTATCTGATCGGAGCCCTGATAGCGGTAGTGGTGGCGTATGCAATCGCCGAGATGGCAGTTGTCCATCCGGTGGCGGGTTCGTTCGGCATCTACGCCGAGACCTATCTCAGTCCATGGGCTGGTTTCACGGTACGCGCGACCTATGGATTGGCGCAAATCATCGCCATCGGAGCCGAGGTAACCGCTGTAGCCATCTATTTTGGATTCTGGTTTCCTCGTGTCCCGGGTTGGGAATGGATACTGCTGGTGTCGGCGGCTCTTGTGATAATCAACGCCCTGCAGGTCGGCAACTTCGGTGAGTTTGAGTATTGGTTCGCGCTTATCAAGGTTCTCGCCATTATCATCTTTATCGTCGTCGGCCTATTGCTGATCACGGGACTCGGCCCATGGCCCGCTGTGGGACTGCGGAACCTCACCAGCAACGGCGGTTTTCTGCCGCACGGATGGCGCGGAGTCTGGCTGGCGATGTCTCTGGTGATCACAAGTTACATGGGAGTGGAAGTGATCGCGGTAACGGCGGGCGAAGCTCAGAATCCGTCCGTCAGTATTCCCCGCGCAATGCGCACTATCGTGTATCGGCTCATCATCTTCTATCTGCTGGCCATCACGATAATGCTGGCGATGACGCCCTGGAATCGCACTGGAAGCGCGAGCATTGCCGGCAGTCCGTTTGTGCGCGCTTTCGAAACCGCGGGGATTCCGTTTGCGGCCGGCATCATGAACCTGGTTGTCATAACAGCAGCTCTTTCCAGTGCGAACACGAATTTGTACCTCTCAACCCGAATGTTGTTCTCGCTATCAAGGGGAAAATATGCCCCTGGCTGGCTGGGTCGTCTTAGCACGAGAGGAGTGCCGCACCGGGCCCTGGCGGTCTCCAGTGCGGGGATGGTAGCTGCGATTCTTTTGGCAGTCTTGGCGTCGAAAAATGCTTTCCTTTTGCTCTACGGCACGGCAGTCGCTGGTATGTTCTACGTCTGGGGCGTCATCCTGATTACGCATCTGCGATTTCGCCAGAGGATCAGTTCGGCGACGCTTTCTGCGCTTCCACTAAGACTACCTTCCCATCCCTGGCCCACCCTGTTCGCAATTCTGGCACTGTCCGGCATTGCCCTGAGCACGTTTTGGGTGAGCGGGCTGGTATATACGATTCCCACATTCTTGCCGCTGTTGGCTTTGATGTCTTTAATTTACGGCGTTTATCGATCGGGACGCCGGAGTTGAGACGTCCCTCTACTCTGCGACTGCTGTTTGTTTCCATCCGAGTTAACCTTATGTTTCGAGCCCGCGTATTGACCTATCCGTCGGACTATCGCCCCATGCGAAAGCCCCTCTGGCAAGGGGCTGCGTACAGAAGAAGCACGTCTTGGGGGCGACTCCTAGAAACGGAGTCTAGGAAAGATGCCCGCCCAAAGTCAAAGGGTAAATGTTTCAATACTGTCACTGAAGTGGAGCACCGTTATTTCGACTCTGCTTCCCGGCGGACTCGTTTTGTTCGCGATTGCCGCATTTTTCCCCATCTTTCAACGTGCTGCCACATTGCAAGCCGCCAGATGTACTTCCCCATCTGAGGTCAGAGAATTTGGACCTCTACGAGCGTGGCAGGAGCAAGTAGTCTCGAAATATCTCTTGCCCCTCAATCAGTGCAGCACTATACTTCCGAGGCTAGTTTATACGAGGGGTCCCCTGTGGTCTGCTTCTGGGGGAGGAGAGAGGCCGAATAGGGACCCTTTGCTTTTTCAACGCAGTATTAGGATACTACCGGAGATTGAGGAAATTTAGCCAGACTTGCGCTTCCAGCGCGCCCTAGCTGCCTTGGCAGCAACCTTAGAACGCTGGGCCTTGGTCATAGTCTTGAGGCGGCGCTTGCCGCCGATCTGACCGCCCTTGCGACCGATGGCTGCACATGTACTCGGAGATGTTGGCGGGTGCGGCAGACGCGGTGAGTTTTGGCCGTGGTGGTTCCGGGGCTGGAATCTGGCCAGTGGAAACTGCTACAGTCCAAGCAGCAGTTGATTTGGGTCACGGGGTCGTTTTCCCTTGCCGACTGTCATGCCCACATCATGCCACAGGCTGGGATGCTAAAGCGACCCTGTGAATATTCAAACTGACCCACTACCAAAATTGTTTCACAATGCCGCGAACAGGCGGGATGGGTGTATAAACCTCCCGTTTTCGAGGCCAAAAAAGGAAATTCCGGTTTAATGGAAGTAAAGGAGGATATATGGCTCTGCTCCGTCAGGCAGCCATGCTGCTTACCTGCTTCGTTCTGCTTTCCGCCTTGGCTCTGGCGCAGTCGGAACCATTCACGATCGGCATACATGATGCCTGCGATCCAGGGACATTTACAGCCGCGGTTGGCCCGGGTACTTGCAAACCTGGGCAGCACGGAACCACAAAGTTCAAGTTGTTCATCGCAGAACTCCAGTCCGATCACATCGCCGGCGCGTGGCGATTCAATCCTCTGCTGAACGCTACGCCTGGGATTTTTCAGTTGGCGACAGTCAACCTCTCTTTGGGGCAGCCGACCGCGCTGCACAACACCGGTGGCGAAACCCACACCTTCACCAAGGTCGCAAGCTTTGGCGGAGGATTCGTTCCGCCACTCAATCAGTTGTCAGGAAACCCG
>Ga0099828_10000967_pt1 | contig 18381 bp, 15 predicted proteins | sample CZO8metaG_2_FD_79338 | JGI IMG/M metagenome (GOLD analysis project Ga0099828, IMG submission 79338) | Vadose zone soil microbial communities from the Eel River Critical Zone Observatory, Northern California, USA - CZOApr15con2H1.8 metaG | ecosystem: Environmental > Terrestrial > Soil > Vadose... | reverse complement strand
CCACATCGCGCCGTACGAGTAGGCGGTGCCGCCTCCCAGGCGGTCTGCCTTCTCCAGGACCAGGACGCGTGCGCCTTGCAGCCCCGCGGTGAGGGCGCCGGCCAGGCCGGCCGCGCCGGAGCCGACGCAGATCCAGTCGTATTCGTCGCGTTCGATCGTCGGGGTCACGCCGGTACGATACCCTAGCCGCAGCCCGGCGCAAGGAGCGAAGGAAATGCGGATTCGCAGTTCGTGGATGGTCGCTTCCTGAAGGATCTGCCGAGGGCCGCCGTCTCCGACCTCGGCCGAATCTAGGGCGGGCCGAGCGCGTAAAAGCGCTTGGCGTTACCCTCCGCCACCTGAAGCTGGTCGGCCTCGCTGATGGCCAGCGAGCGGACGTGATTAGCGGCCTGGCGGAGCTCGCCGTGCGGGTAATCGCTGCCGAGGGCGACCCGCTCCACACCGAGGGCGTCGATCGCGAACCGGATCTCCGCCGGCCCATACCAGCCCGCCGGCGCCGTGTCGAACAGCATCCGCTGCATGGCCCGCCGAGCCTGCTCCAGCGTATAGCCGCCATGCCCCTCTCTGGCGCGGCCGCTGAAGAAGCGTTTGAGGTTCAGGAAAGTGAACCCGCCTAGGTGCGCCACCACCAGCTTCAGGTCCGGGATGCTGTCGAACACGCCGCTGTACAGCAGCTTCAATGGCGCCAGGCAGAGGTCGATCGACCGGCCCATGGGCGTAGCCAGGTTGTGCTTGATCAGGTCCACATAGTGGACCGGCGCGCCGGCCGCGTGCATGAATACCGGCAGGTCCAGCTCGGCTGCCTTGCGCAGAAACGGCAGGTAGGCCTCTTCGTCCGGGTACAGCCCGCGGAAATTCGCCGTCATTGCCACGCCGGTGAGGCCCATCTTGGCGCCGCGCTCCATCTCCTCCAGAATGCCCGGCTCCCCAAATGGCGGCACATTCACCATTGGCTTGAGCCGGTCCCCGAGCCTGCGAGCGACGTCCGCGGACGCGTCATTCATCAAGCGTGCGGCCTTCATCGTGATCCAGTTCGGGTAGCACCCCGGGCTCAATAACGCGAGCCGAATCCCGGCCTCGTCCATCAACTCGAGCCGCCGTTCGAGGTCCGGGAATTCCTCTAGAAACACGCTCTGGACGCGGAGCCCGCTGGGATCGAGGATGTGCTTGGTTTGCGGATCCCTTCGCACGGAGTACCCTTCCGGCAGGTAGCTCTCTAAGTCGTCGACAAGCTCCCGTGGCAGCCAATGGTGATGGACGTCAATCATTTGAGCGCCACTATAAACGCGACTGCCACTCGGTGCCTTCGATTAGTGCTTCGACGTGCTCTCCGCTACGGCAAGAATGAGCGCGCTGGAGACGAAGGTGCCGGCTTACGGCGCGACCCTCACCAGAATCTGGTTGCCGTCGGGGTACGGGTCGGACGTTTTTCCGATGGTATTGCCATCAGCCTGATTACGTACGGCGAGATTTACGAAGGCATCTACTACGGCGGCGCTGCCCAAGCTCACGAACACGGCTTCCGCCAATTCCTCCGCATCGTGGCAGTACTCCCACTCAACCAACCCATCATGCGCGACTTTGCGCGTATTCGAGGTGAGCTACGCCAGTGGGGCCAGCTCATCGGCGACCCAGACATTCTTATTTGCCGCCGCCGCCATTTATCACAACCTGACCATCGTGGCTGCCGGCAAAGCCTGTTCGATCCAGCCCCCAGCCTAATGCGTCGCCTAATCCCTGCAGCGGTATGATAAAAGTATGTCCGGAGCGACAAGATCCAGCATCCAGCGTAAGCAAGCGCCGCGGCGGAAGTCTGCCACCCGTGAGAAAGTGGCGATCACCATTCCTCGCCCGCTCATCGATCAGGCGCGGCAGGAAGTTCGGGCTGGACGGGCCGAGTCGATTAGCGCGCTCGTGTCAGAGGCCCTCGCCGAGAAGCTGAAGACCGAGGCTCTACAGGGCATTCTCGAGGCATGGGATGCCGAATACGGGCCCCCGAGTGAAGAGGACGACGCGTGGGCCCGGCGCGTGCTCGGAATCTAACGCTCGACAGCGGTGCTTTGGTCGCTCTGGAGCGGCGCTCAGCGCGCATACGCCGTTTGCTCGCTCTTGCCGGTCAGCGCAGCGTCAGGATGTATGTCCCTGCTGGGGTTCTAGCCCAGGTTTGGCGCGGTGGCGCAAGGCAGCAGCCCCTGGCAGCGTTGCTGTCGGAACCATTCGTCGAAGTGGTGCCGCTGGATGAAGCCGCAGCCAAGGCCGCGGGGGAGCTGTGCGGCCGGCAGGGTACAGACGACATCGTCGATGCCTCAGTGGCGTTGTGTGCGCGCATTACGTGGAGTACCGTGATCACGGGCGATCCCGACGACCTGCGGCGGCTCCATCCCCGACTATCGGTTTTTGTGGTGTTACGGCTACCCCCGAGAGGACTCGAACCTCTTCAACTGAGAACACCTGTGGCGTTGCTCGTGGCGTAACCTGATCACAATGTCGCCACCCCCTGTGGCTAACCCGCTGACTCACGCGCAAGACCACCCGCAGCGCGTTCGACGATGCCAGCCGTATATCTCGGTAGATTCGGCCTATATGTCCCAGGCAAGACTACTCATTCGGGGAATTGTCACGGGCTAGTTTGCCTTCCTAGGATTATAGGAAGCACCCTGTGGGGGAGAGGCGCGATCCTGCAGAGGCCGGAACGGCTACCAGCTCCGCCTATTGTGGCGCTGCTGCCGGTGGCCCCCCACCCGGGGCCAACTCACGTCGCTGCGCGAAGCAGTCAGGGCAGTAGACGGGACGGCCGGACGTTGGCACGAACGGCACCTGCGTGGTTCGACCACATGCTGAACAGGTGACGTCCGTCAGCACAGCCTCGCGGCGCCGGCCGTGCTCGCTACCAGCGGTCGAGCGATGGAAAGCTCCGCTGTTACGATCGCGGAGGTCCACACGGCCACCTCGATGGCCGGCGCACCCTTGGCATTTGACAGCGGTGGGCTGGCGTTCAGCAAAAGCAGCCAGACAACGTTCGTTCTGCCAGGAACCTATCGCTATGCGTCGGCCATAGATTGCTTTGGCAGCCGCCCGGTGGGCGACTTCAACTGCGGCCCCTATGACGTAATCGTCATCGGGAGCTAAGGAGCTACCAATCAGCGGGCGGTACGTAGGGTTCGCTCCACAGCGTGACGTGCAGCATAACGGCTTTGCACCACGCCTCGTACATGCGGTCGACTTCTTCTGCTGGGGCTCCGCTCTGGGCTAGGAACGGCCTCGTACTGGTCATGACGACGGCTGAGAACGCCAGCAAGTAGCGCAGCGGAATATGCGGCGGCGCGTCGGCGGCATCGGTCTGGTTCTTCTTGGCTCGCGTGTGGCGCAACCCGATCTCGTGCTGATAATCGAGCCACGCTTGGTCCAATGGCCGTTCGAAGACGTCCCGCACCCACTGCACGAAGCGCGGGCGGCTCGATTCGCTGTACTCCGAGTTTACCCGGCCGTCGGGGTGCCGAGAGTACGCGGCCAGATGCGGCTGGGCGGCGAGGAGCTTGCGCCAGTGCTCGACGAGCTGGTCCGCCTGATGGATCAGCACCTCACCGGCTCTTCGAAGCCATCGTTCCTCCTCTGGGCCGAAACCGGCGGCCTGCTTGAGCAGCGCGAGCTCTGATAGGGAGACGGGAGAGGGAGGCAGGGCTGAGCTGCCATAGTCATAGCCGTTGATGCCCTCCCCGGTTGGACGCGTTTCTGTTTGGGCCATGTGAGATAGCGTCGCATTTGTCCGGCCCGTGTGGGAAGTCATGTCGTAGGCCGGAGCCGAGGGGTGCATGTATGCACCCTCAACAGCGGCGGGCGGACCGATCACTTCCAACCGGCCGGCTCCGTTGTAAACGAGGAAGGTACGTGTGGTGCGCGCCGATCGTTGGCGAAGGACGTACCTCCGTGCCTAACCATCCTGTGGGGGGATTCAATGGCCACGCCAGCAGAGCTCACCAAGTATCAGGACATTCCGTGTTGCCCCGACCTCGATACGGCGCCCATCTGCGACGTCATCGACATGCGCAGGAGGCTGGTCTATCCCACGACGGTCAGGGGGCCCAACGAGCAGCCCCTCAGGGTAGAGGTTGTCCTCCACACGCGCTTCACCCGGTGCTCGGGCCCGTTGGGACTGGGCGATCTGGCCTACACCACAACCTTGCTGCCAGGCGAGCAGGTCCGACTCGCCACGACGGATCGGCGCAGCCGCTTCAGTTTCGACAGCGAAACGCACTTGAGCTATCGCAGCGAGCAAATGTCAGAGGAGCAGTATCGGCTGTCCGCGCTGCGAGCGCTGATGACCGATGAAACCGTGGTGGATCGCGGCTCCGACCGCGCTTCGGACCGGGGCTCCTGGGATTTTCATGGCGATGCCAGCGGTGGCATTGGCTTCTTCTCCGTGAGCGCAGACACGAACGCCCGCGGCAGCCACAACTCGGAGTCCACCCGCGATTACCTCCGTGAGCACCGCGCACACGCGGAGATGGCCGATCACCAGTCGGTGGAAGCAACCCGCAAAGCGCATTCGCTGTCGATCGGCGAGGTGTCTTCGCGCACGCACCAGCAGGGTGAGTCAGAAGACCATTTCGAGTCGAGCTCGCGCGTCTTCAGCAACCCCAACCAATGTCACGCCATCACTTTCTTCTTCTATCGAGTGAACAAGACGGAGACGATCAAGTTCTCGCTCGAGAGCATCGAACGGCGGGTCCTTGACCCGGTGGCCCCAACACCCATTCCCGCCAATCCCGTCCGGGCGGTGGGGCAGATTTCGGCCATCCACCAAGAGGTCCCTGCCGCAAACACCACCCGCCTGGAGATAGAGGCGAGGGGACTTCAGAGCGAGGCGCAATACGCGCGCGGCCTAGGCTCCGGCGTTTTCGCGGCTGAGCGGGTGCGGTTTAGCGGCGTAGCCGTGCAGGCAACCGACACGCTCGGCACTCAGGAGGCGCTGCCCAAGGCGGTTCGCGACCAAGCGCTGGCCCAAGTCGATCAGCAACTCGTCGCGTCGGGCCTGCTGGATCAGGGAACGCGCCAGGTTTCGAAGCAAGCGCAGCAAGAATTCGGCTATGAGCGGACGACGTCGCTGCCCACAGCCGGAGTGATCGTGAAGGGCTGCATCGACAGCTGCAACGTTTGCGAACCGGAGGTGCACCGCAAAACGCAGCTCGAACTCGACCAGTTGGAGCTGCAGAATCAGCTGCTCAAGCGCCAGATCGAGCTGTTGGAGAAGTCTCACGAGTATCGCTGCTGCCCCGCGGGTGAGACCGAGTCCGCGCCGGCAGCGCCTTCTAACGGCTCGTAATTAGTCGGCGACAGCCGGCGCGCACATCCTGCTCGCCGGCACCGGCACGCAGGTGAAGGAGGTTCACCATGCCCCCCAGACAAACGCCTCCCAGGCGTAACCAGCTCGTCTTGGACGTCAGGCTGGATGGTCTCAAAGAGGGTGAAAGCCCGCCGACGCTGGCGGTCTATTTACTGGGCCGCGGAGGCTCCCTCGAGCGGAGGGTGGGCCAGGTCACGGAAGGCAAGCTCACGCTCGATGCCGAATTAGGCAGCCAGACCGACAAGATACTCGCTGTCGGTCCCGATGTCGAAGACGTCGGTCAGGTGCCTCGCGATGCCTTGATGCAGTTCCGGATCGGGGATCAGTGGCCAATATGGGAGAAGGAAAAGCTCGTCGAGATCCCCAGGCCCTGGTGGCAGGACTGGTTCATTTTCCGCGTTTGTCTCTCCGGACAGGTAAGGCGCTGCTTCCCTATCCTCCTGGAGGAACGGCTGGCTCTGCGCAACCCTGAGTTTCGTCTGCCCTTTCCACCGTTTCCGCCTCCGCTGTTCTGCGCCCCGGTATGCAACGGCGTTGTCGAGGTCTACGAGCGCGAGTGCTGCTGCCGCCCCTGGCCCCTGATTGATATCGCTGAGATCATTCGGCGAATCCGGCAGCAGCTGGTGGCTGGCCCCGTCATCGGCCCTCCTGGTCCCGGCCCCGTAGAGCAGCCGCTCGCAGTGGCCGGCGAGGAACTGGCGGTTCGTCCGCTGTTGCGCACTGAGCTGCGGAACATCAAGAAAGCCGAGGCGTTCGGGACAGCCCAGCTGGCCAGCACCGAGGCCGCGCGCCTCGCCGAAGATGTGCACGCGCTCGAAACGCTGCCGCGGGCCGAGGCGGTCAAGTACGTCGAAGAGCGTGCCTATCTGTGGCCCTTCTGGTGCACGTGCGGCAGCCGCAAGGTTGGCGAAGCGGTGTTGAGCTCCGATGGTCACTTCACCTTTTGCTACAGACACTTCCCCGATCTTCGCCGCAACTGCTTCACGACCTACTGCTACAAGGTCAAGCAGTGGCAGGGCAACCAGTGGGCCTACATTTACGACGGCTGCGCGCATCATCAGTTCTTCAGCGCCGGTCAATTTGCCGACATCACCACCACGCGCGGGCAGGCCTGCGGAGACCCAGGCCAGTGGGACAACGATCGACCCTTCGTGGCGCTTCAAGACATCGGCTCTACCCGGAGCTATGCCCTCAACAGCCACTACCTGGGCATGGACGGCGCTGGCCATGACCTGACACAGGTCAGCGCTACGGCCGTTGCAGCGCCGCCGGCCAACGGCGGTCTCTGCAATCCGTCCTCCAGCCCTGGGCTCATGCAACTGGTCAATCAGCCGTGGGGCGAAGTCCTGCTGTTCCGGCTGCACTTCGACCCGGGCATGAAGGCCCTGGGCGCCCGCTATTACCGGATCAGCGTCGTGCTCGCGGACGCTAACGGCCAGCCAAACGGCACGCCGACCATCCTCACCAACGCCGTCGCCTGGCAAAAGTTCGTGCACGTGAACAACCAGGTGCAGATCCAGGTTGAGGGTCTGGGGCCCAACCCAGTGGGCGCTGAGACTGGACTGTACGTCATCCCCTACGCGGATGACGCCGACTGGCTGGACGGCCAGTACCACCAGTACTGGGACACGCGAGTCTTGAAGCTGGACGGCACGCCGGCGTTCGATGGTTGGTGCCTGGTAGGTGTCGAGGTGTTCGATGCCGCTGGCAACAAGCTGACACCAGCCGCCAACAACTTTGATTTCCTCAGACTGTTCTCAGAACAGGGCCCCGGCAGCACGGCCAAGGTCGAGTTCGCGGCGCTGCAGCATCTCTTCTGGATTGACAACCGCCCGGTCTACGCCGATATCGAGGACCTGCGCATGGATGGTGTCGCCTCCGGCGCCGAATGCCAGTTCATGGCCGGCAGCCCGACCAGCACGTTCTCGGCCGGGTACCGAGCCTTCCACGTGACGCGCAACTCGAACCTCCCGCCGGAGACATTCTTGTACTACTACACGATCTGGTACCACCGTGGCCTCAACGGGCCTAATGTCACGATCCAAACCGGCGGCGAAAACGAGCCGTCCACCCTGAGTGGTGGCAGTCCGGCGGTGTCGACCCCGCAGACCTTTGCCAGCATGCTCGGACCGAACAGCCGCTGCACGTTCGCCCTCAATCTATGGGCGTATGCGAAACACACCAACGGCAGCCGCCGACTCAGCGAGTACGACCGAAGTGACCAGGCGGCCTTCGCACTCGAAGTTGGGCCCTGACCCGGCGCCTTTCAAAAAGCGGGAATCGAATACGAGTCGCAAAGGAGAAATCGTCAGATGAAATCCATGCCGCACCGACCGCTGTACTGCATCTTGCCGCCGCACATCCTGCGATCTATAGCTGCTAACGGGACTCAGGCCCAGCGGTCCGCCGCTGTGAGGTCATTGAGCGTGGACCACACCATTCGCCTCAGTCGGGCCACCCACCAACTCCTGCAAGCTGGGGTCCGGCGAGCAACCGTGGCGGCTGCGCCGGTAGGGAAACGCCGCACCATCTACACCGCCAGCAACGAGGAGGCCTTGCCGGGCGCCGTGACGAGGCTCGAGGGCGCCCCCGCAACCGGGGACCTCGCTGCCGACGAGGCCTATGACGGACTCGGTTCCACGTTCGACTTCTATTGGGATGTCTTCGACCGCAATTCAATCGATGACGAGGGGCTGCCTCTCGATGCCACCGTCCACTACGGCAGCGCTTATGACAATGCCTTCTGGAACGGGCAGCAAATGGTGTTCGGCGACGGCGACCAGGACGTCTTCAACCGCTTCACCATCTCGCTCGATGTCATCGGCCACGAGTTGACACACGGCGTCACCGGCGACGAGGTCAATCTGGTCTACACTGGCGAGTCGGGCGCGCTGAATGAGTCCGTCTCAGATGTGTTCGGCTCACTGGTCAAACAATACGCCCTGAAGCAGACCGCCACGGACGCCGACTGGTTGATCGGCGCCGGCCTCTTCACCGACAAGGTCCAGGGCGTCGCCTTGCGTTCGATGAAGGCGCCGGGCACGGCGTATGACGATCCGCTGCTCGGCAAGGATCCACAGCCGGCGAATATGTCCGGCTACGTCCACACCACGGAGGACAATGGTGGAGTCCATATCAACTCCGGGATTCCCAATCACGCGTTCTTTATCGTGGCGTCTCAGTTTGGCAGCTACGCGTGGGAGAAGGCTGGTCGCATCTGGTACGAGACGCTGCGGGACCCGCGCCTTCGACCGACAGCTAGCTTCCGACAGTTCGCTGGGCGAACCGTCAGACAGGCCAGCCAGCTCTTTGGGCCCGCGGAGGCGCAGGCGGTGCTCCAGGCTTGGCGGGAGGTAGGGGTCAAGGTGAGCTAATCTCGCACTGGAGGCCGCATGCGCATTCGATTTCAGTCCGAAGGTGGCATCGCGGCCTTCCCTGGGCTGAACAAACCTATCGAGGTTCATACCGAGCAGCTCTCAGCCGACCAGCGAGCCGAGCTGGAAGGCTTGGTGAACGGAGCCGACGTGTTCAACCAGCCGGAGGTCGTTGGCTCCGCCGCGCCAGGCGCGGCCGATTACCGCGTCTACACCGTCAGCGTCCAAGACGGTGCGCGCCAGCATACGCTGCGAGTCATCGAGCCGGCTGCCGATCCCAACTTGCGCCGGCTGATTGAACGTCTTCGGACGTTGGCGCGGAGCCAGCGAGGGACCTGAGTCCGCCAGCGCCGTGCTCCATTTCGACGCTCGACAGCCAATCACCTAGAATCGGGCCTTACGTTGTAGGCGAGGAAGCAACATGCATCTGGCATGCCGTTCCACCGGAGAGAAGCCGGCGTGATTCACCAGATTCGCAGCGTCCGAAGCTGGCCATTAGCTGTTCCCCGCGTACGCTCCATCGTGTTCGGAGCAGTCGCGTCGGCCGCGGCCCTCCTTGGCCTCTACCTGGTCATTGGCGGATACGGCATTCTGGTCGGCCTCAGCCGGGCTGACGGGAGCTTCGCTCCGGCTGCAGATTGGTCCCTGGCAACGCGAGCCTACTCGGCGGTGGCGGTTCAGCTGCTGGTTTTTGGCGTGCTGCTGGTGCTGTATCTCGCGAGCTTCCTCGCGCCGGCTGTTCGCGGATTTTGGCATGGGACGCAGCCATGGGCTATCCACTTCTGCTGGGCTCTCACTGCCTTTCTGTGGATCGGCTACGCCGTGTTCGGATCGTTGCTCGTGCCGAACGAACGCGTCGTAGCCGAAAGCCTAAGACTGGCCGCACCTCTCGGCTTAGCCGCCTGCTGTCTACTTCAGGGAACCGCCCTCGGCAGCCGATGGCGCTCGTCGCGCCCTGGAGCACGCCGGCTTGCTGCGATGATGGCCGGTGGTTTTCTCTTGCTCGCACTCGTGGACGTGAGCACTACCCCAGTCACGAATTCGCTCATCGAGCGGGTGGATGCCGCGCTGCGTGTCCAATCGGTGACGCAAGCCCTGGAACGCACGGGTTTGCCAGCGACATTTCCACTCACGGTTACCCTGGCCAAGGGTCTGAGCGGCCTGCTGGCGGTCTCGCCCTGGGTACTCATTGCCATCGGCTACGGGGCGACAGTTTTCACAGCGCACGACCTACCCGACTTCTTTCGCACTTGCCCGAGGTATGCCTCCCCCATGCGCGCGGCGGGACGCTGGATGCAAACGCACATCGACGTGGTCTATGCCTGGCTCCCGCTGGCCGCTGGCGCTTGGCTGGTGACGGCGGGTGCCTCGACCAGTCTGCTGCGCACGGCAACCGGGTCCGCCGATTCTCAGGGCCTGGCCCGAGCCCTCGAGCTTGCTCCCCTCTATCTCGTGCTGCTCCTCCCGGTGAGCGGGTTCGCCCGGGGATTGGCCTCCTCAGCCGTTTCGGGCATGCCTCTGGACACCGACCGGCGGAACTCGATTTTGCGCCAGATTCATTGGCCCACCGCCCTGTTCCTGCTGACCGCCGGCCTGACGGTTGGAAACCTGGCTCTATGGGCCAACGACGCGGGATGGCCCGCGGCGGTGCGATTGAACGGCCTGATCGAGGGAGCACTGGACGGTCCCATGGCGGCGCGGGCGCAGACCTACTGGTTTTTCGTCCTCGTCGCGTTTGTGAGCATCCTGGTGCACTATCTGCTCACCATCGAGCTGCCGTATTACCGAGGCCAAGCTCGTCTCAAGAAGGACGAGATCGAGCGCAGCCGCGCTGCGCTCGACGCCTCCCGGCAGGCACTGGCCGATTCGGTTGAACCGGCTGAGTCCAATGGTGCAGCAGCTGAATACGCCGGGTCCCGCTTGCTGGCCCGCTTCACCCTGGCCCAGGAGGAACTTCGACGGGCAGAGTCGATGCCCCTCCACACCGTCAGGAGTGGACCTGACTTGGTGCGCAAGCTGATCACGAACCTCGGCGCTTCGCTGCTGCTGCCGTTGCTTCATCAGGGAAGTTCGGACCCGGTTCACGGGGCACTTGGCGTCATCTGGGAGTGGCTTACGTCGGTGCCCGCCAGCGGTGGCTAACGGATTGGCCACGACCTCATCCATAGGAGCCGTATCAGTGAAAAGAGTTGTCGCCTGGCTGCATCCGGGAAGGCTGGCGTTTTGGGCTTGCCTGATGTCACTCGGCGCGGGCATCGTGCCGGCTCCTGCGCTGGCCGCTTTCCCGCCTGCGACGGTCCGCGCGGCGTTCTTCGAGCCAACGCTGCAGCACAATATCGTCAATCTCTCCGTGCAGCGCGGTGGCCAGACCTTCCAGGTAGCATTTCTGGATACATACTCTGCCACCGGTGGCTTGACGCGGTGGGGGCTCGCAACGTCGGAAGTCATCGAAGAAAGCGAGGGCGCCCTCGTTCAGTACTACCAGCGAGGCGTCTTGGAGTGGCACAGCTCCCGGACCTGCAGTCCGCCCGGCAGCTACTGTATGCAGCGCAAGCTCACCTGGGACTATTTCGGTGGCGATTTGGGCGCGGCAGTGGACCAAGGCGTCGAGCCTAACCTCGTCAACACCAATCCCGGCCAGCGCCTAGGGCCGTGGGGCCACGAGGTTTCGGACCTCTCCGTTGAAGGCACTCCCACAGGCTTCCTGCAGTTCTTCAGCCGGCTGGGCGGCGTGGAAGCGTTTGGTTTCCCCAAAAGTGACGCTCGTGGTGACAGCAATCAACCGGGAATGCTGCACATACCGGGAGCGACGCCGGGCTTCATTCGCCAGTACTTTCAGGCCGCCGTCATGGAATATCATCCTGACGTTCCGAGCGATCCCATTCAACTCCGGCTGCTAGGAGATGATCTCCGGGACCTCACCTATCCGAACCAAGCCTGGAAATTCTTCCGCTCGTTCCGCGGCGCGTCCGCCTTGTCGCAGGGCGCCGCGTATGATATCGAGCGGGTTCTTCCCGGTCCACGTCGCCAGCTTGCGACGGTAGGCTTCTTTCACTCAATCACCGAGCGCTGTCCGGCCATGGCATTCGCCGCTCCAGACCAACTGTGGTGGACGCCGCCGAATGAGCCATTTTGCACCTCTGGAACACGCTTCCAGCCGGTCAGCCCCGGAATGCAGATTTTCTCGGGCGACGTCGTTCGCACGCGCAACGCGTCACCCGACTTCGACGTGCATGCCTTGCTCGAATTGGCTCGCGCCGGGGTCGTGCAGGCTTTCGTTGTGTTCGGTACCGGCGCTCAGGCAAGCCTCGGCAACAACGCGGGCGGCGCCGACAACGTTCGATTTGACTCCGGCGATGGTGGTGTGGTCGAGGTGCCGGATCCCGGCACGGCCTTCAGCACCCCCGATGGCGACGTCACGGACATGGGAACGATGTTCCTCATTGGGGTTCACGGCGCGCCCGGAACTACGACCACGTCCATAAAGGTCATGGAAGGGCAGTTACGAGTGAGGTCCACTCGTACGGGAGGCCAGGCGATAGTGAAAGCGCAGCAGGAAATTACTGTGACGGGTACGGGGGCGCTCAGTGGGCCGGTCAGCCTGGGCCCGCTTACCGCGCCGGAAAATGCCCGCGTTCAGTATCTGACCCAGATCAAGTCGCTGCTTGGAGCCAAAGCGCCGGTCCAGGTTCCTCCTCCACCCAGTCCAGTGGGCTAGGTGGTATGCAGTGCTACTGGTTTGTGATCAGCCGGATGGCGCTGTCGAAGCGGAAGTAATTCCAGGCCCAATCCAGGAGCACCGCCATGCGGTTGCGGAAACCGATGAGCTGGATCAGGTTGCGGGACGGCGAAAAGCCGAGTCTTAGGCGGCACGGCTGTAGACGTGGTGCAGGCCACCGAGAATGGCACGCGAGGACACAGGCCCGGCCCTGACTTTAGGATGTTCGTACGGCGTGTCCATCGCCAGCGTTCTGTGCGGGCGCTCGGTGTTGTAGTACGCCACGAACTCACTCAGCAGGCGCTGCAGGTGCCGCTCGTTGATGACAATAAGGTGGTCGAGACACTCGGTTCGGCAGGTTTGAACCATGCGCTCGGCGATGGCGTTCGCCTGAGGAGCTCGTACCGGTGTGAGCAGGGTCTGGATACGGAGGGCCTTGGCCCGTTGGACGAAGTCACCGCCGTATACTCGGTCGCGATCACGGATGAGATAGTGCGGCTTGCGGCCCCAAGGGGTGGCCTCGATGAGCTGGCGCCAGACCCAGGCGGCCGTCGGGTGGGCGGTGATATTGAAGTGGACCAACTCCCGCCGGCCGTGAGCTATGAAGAACAGCACGTACAGTGTGCGAAAGGTGAGGGTGTGGACGGTGAACAGGTCCGCGGCCCAGATTTGCCGTCGGTGGTTGGCCAGGAAGGTGCGCCAGGTCTGGCTCGGTGAGCGCACTGGCCCACGCCATCGGTAGCGGCGGATGGAACGATTGCTGACGGCCAGGCCGAGCTTGGCAAGCTCCCCACGGATGCGTTCGGTACCCCACAGTGGGTTGTCCCGGGACATGATGGCAATGAGTTCCCGAACCTCTTGACTTAGGCGTGGTCGGCCCAGCGCGGTGCGTGATTTCCAGCGCCACAAGAGCTTCCACGCCTGGCGGTGCCAGCTGATGACCGCGCGCGGCTGCACTACAACGAGATGTCGGCGCCAGTCCCGAACGAACTGCTGGACGAGTATCCAGAGGAGGCGATCCCAGGCACGCAGCCGGGGACGGCGACCGGATCGGGTCAGCACGGCCAGTTGGTGCCGGAGCAGGAGGTTCTCGACAACCAAGTCACGACGATCTCGCAAAGCCGTGCACATGAGGTTCACCATAAGACGCGCTACTTCAAGCACATCTTCAGCATCGGCGTCTAGCTACTCGGTCAGGACTTTTGCCACCCCGCAGGTCCAGCGTGACCACGTTTTCAGCGATGTCCACGGGATTGAAGAGCGGCACGAGCCGAACCGAGGTTCTGATCAGCATCTCGCCGGTTTCCGGTGCCAGCCGGGCCAGTGGTTGCCCACTTTGGCGAGGTCAAGGGCGGCGAAGCCGGCAAGAAACCCGCGCACCTTTGACGGAGCACATGCGTGCAGCACCAACGCTCTCACACCCCCGGGAAGAACTCTGCCCGGATGCCCAGCGGCGAGCGGCGTAGGGCCTTCAGCGGAACACGCGGGCGTGGAGGGGCAACCGGACCAGCCCCAGGGGTGCGCGTTTATTGAATCGGAGCGGAAATCCTTACGGCCGAGAGGCCACGAGTCCCTGCCGAATCCGTGCTTTTTGCCGTTGCTGCCGGCTGTTGCCGGCATATCTCAGGACTTTCAGGCATGTGCTCAACCGCCGTCGCCGGCTGCCGATTCATCAGATGTGCGGAAAAAGCGAGATGTGCGGAGAAAGCGGCCTATCCTCGGCGACGCGGGCTGGACTCCGCGAGAACGAGTCGTGCTGTTTTGTGCCATCCTCAGTAATGACGATTGGGTTCCCGATGCCGCTGAGATGCTGTCAGACCTGCGGCGCCTAATCTCACACGAGGAATGCCAACCTGAGCCAGTTGGTCGCGAGTGGGACTGGCGAGACTGAAGCACCATTCCCGACTTTGATGTCTGCAGGAGCGCGCCGAGCTGGACACCATCCTGCTGTGCAACTGACAGCACGAACTTGCTGCCGGCAATCTGAGTCCTGGCAATCCCATTGCGCATGGGTGACGAGCGCCAGGCCGGGCTCCGGCTTCCCATCCTTCTCCGTCACGATCTGACCGTGGTCATCGGCCGTCAGCGCGAAGAAGACCACCTCGGACAGCAGATTCAGCGGCACGAACTTGCTGTCGTCTTGCTGCCAGTACGGAAGGAAGCCGATGACTTGCCGCTGCATCTGGGCGTGTGGATGGCCAATCTGTTGAACCAGGTAGGCCGTGCTCGTGAGCGGCGAAGCCGTCGGGTACTTGCGGGACAGATAGCCTGCCCACGCGCCGAGCCCGACCACCACGATGACGAGCGGCACGAGCAGCCGGCGCCGTGGGATCGCGCCTTTCTCCGGGGCGAGGCCGAGAGGCTCATCTGCGGTCAGCATAGCCATCGAATGCCGTCCCTGGTCGGCCTCTTTCCACCAACGGCCTGAGCCGATCGGGCGGTTGACGGCCGCCCGCTCTTGATCCATGCTGTCGTGGGACCCGAGCGAAGCGCGCCATGATGACGTGGCGGCGCGGGTTGAAGCGTCTACCTCGGGGGATGTAGGCCAGCCCGTTAGAGGAGGACCACTCATGCCAAAGAATCCGCCCGATCTCGCCCGGCTTCTGCAATCGACGTCTGCGACCGACCGCGTCCAGGTGCAGCAGACGGACTTCTTGTATGACGTGCTGGGACGCTACGCCTGCAACGACTGGGCGGAGATCGAAGCGCAGCAACAAGACGGCGGCTATCCGTTCGACGTCGTCGTGATTGGAGCGGGCATGTTCGGCGGCTACTGCGCCGAGAAGCTCTACCGACACGGCGCGGGGCTCAACTTGCGCGTCCTGGTGCTGGAAGCCGGCGCGTTCCTGTTTCCGACGCATATCCAGAACCTGCCGCAGCGGTTGGGCGGCAGCATCGGCGGGCCGCAGTACATGCGCAAGCGGGAAGACGGCAGCGGCGTTCAGAACGTGGTCTGGGGCGTGCCCTGGATCAGCAACGAGGCTTTTCCCGGGCTGTCCTACTGCATTGGCGGGCGATCGCTGTTCTGGGGCGGCTGGTCGCCGCGGCTGACCGCCGATGACCTCGCACAATGGCCACCCGATCTGGTCAGCTATCTCACCACCGGCACCGGCGGCAATCCGTCAGCGTACGACCGGACGGAGCAGGAGATCGGCGTGGCCGCTGAGGCACAGTACATCCTGCGCCACCAGTTCCATGCCACGCTGCTAGCGGACTTTCAGGCGGCCATTCCGGGGGTGACGAACGTGAGCGGGGTCGAGGAAGCCCCGCTGGCGGTGGACGCCTCGGCGCCTGGCCCAGGGCTGTTCGCTTTTGACAAGTTCAGCAGCGCCAACTGGCTGGTCGATGCCGTCCGCGAGGACGCCAACACCAATCCCGGCAGCGACATCAGCCGCCGGCTGTTCGTGGTGCCCAGGACCCACGTCCTGCGGCTGAATCTGATAGACAACGCCGTCAGCAGCATCGACCTGGTCACCGACGGCGTGCAGAAGAACCTGCCGCTCAGCCCGACGTGCGCGGTGGTCATCGCCGCGGGGACGATCGAGAGCACCCGGCTGGCGCTGGATTCGCTGGGTGTCGGCTCGACCACCTTCGGATCGCCACGGGTCGGCAACCTAATGGCCCACCTACGCAGCAACATCACCGTGCGCATCAAGCGCACCGCTTTGGGGCTGCCGGCCGGCCCGCCAAGCGACCTCGAAACAACCGCCTTCCTGGTGCGCGGGACATCACAGGGCCACCGTTTCCACTTCCAGGTGAGCGCCGCCGCGGTGGGCGGCACGAACCCCGAGAAGAACATGTGGGAGCAGGTGCCTGATATCGATTTGCAGGACCAGATACGGGCCAACGAGGACCCCACCTGGATCACCATCATCTTCCGCACCATCGGCGAGATGGGCGGACAGCAGAGCTTGAATCCCGATCCGGCCGGCAGCTGGATCGACCTCAGCGGTGAGACCGACGAGTTCGGCCGGCGCCGAGGTTACGTCCAGCTGGTCAAGAGCCAGACCGACACCCAGGTGTGGTTTGACATGGACACGGCCGCCTTTCAGCTGGCCACCGCACTGGCCAAGAACCCGACGAACATCGAGTACTGGAACGGCGCCGTGGGCGCCTGGCAGTCAGCCCCGCCGACTATCGACCCGCAGACCGGCGGTCCGTGGCGCGACGTGCTGGGCTCCACGCATCATGAAGCCGGCACGCTGTTCGCAGGCGCCCAGGGCTCTTCGGTCACCGACACCAATGGCCGTTTCCACGACGTGGCCAACGGGTATGTCGCCGGTCCGGCCATCTTCCCGACGCTTGGCTCGGCCAACCCGTCGCTGACCGCCCTGTCGTTAGCCAGGCGGACGGCCGACGCCATCGTCGCGCAGCAGCGCCTGGCCCCGCCGGGAACCGGTTTCGTGACCCTGTCGCTGAACCCGGCCGACTGGCAGCTCGTGGCCCAGCCCGGCAGCCAGCCGCAGATGCTGCGCGCCGGCGCGGTGTTCGAGACGGCCGGCGGCTACGGCCTGTACTTCTATACGAAGGAACAATTCGCCAATTTCCAGCTCTGGGTCGAGTGGCGGGAGGCCCACACCGGGGACAACTCGGGCGTGTTCATCCGCACGCCCGGGCCGGCAGCGGCCAACGCGCTCCAGGCAGCAGTGGACCAGGGGCATGAGGTCCAGATCGACGATGTCGGCGCACCCGACGGCGCCGCCATCCATCGCACCGGTGCCGTCTACGCCCTGCAGGGTCCAACGGGCTTCCCCATCAGTCCGCTGGGTGCGTGGAATACCTATCTCATAGAAGCCAAGGGCCAGCAGATCAGCGTTACGCTGAACGGGACACAGGTCAACTCCTATACGAGCTCGAGGTCGCCGTCTGGGTCCATCGCGCTGCAGGCGCACGACTTTCCAAGCCGGGTGCAGTTCAGGAACCTGCAAGTAAAAAAGCTGCCCTGAGCGGCTGACGGACAGCGAGGCGCTGTCTCGATCCTCGGTAGGCGGCTCAGTACCATGATGTAACGAATGTGGGATAGCCAGGTCGGATCGCTCCGCTGGCGCCTGCTCATCTACACGGTTCCATCGGAGCCGTCCAGAAACGCGCGTTTGTCTGCCGCGAGCTCAAGAAGGCCGGAGCGGTGTCGTCGATCGTGCCGTTCAGCACCGGGACGGCGTCGGATTGGTCCGATGGCCCAGATTCATCTATTGACAAATTCAATTGAATACTAGACTATTAGATCGATGGGTGATCGGGCCTTCAAGGAGCAGCTCTACGGACAGTTTGCGCGCCTGGGCAAGGCGCTGGCCAGCGCCTCGAGGCTTGAGCTGCTCGATCTGCTGGCTCAGGGTGAACGGTCGGTTGATGACCTGGCGCACGAGGCCGGCCTATCGATAGCTAACGCCTCGGCCCATTTGCATGTGCTGAGTGGCGCGCAGCTGACCACCAGCCGGAAAGAGGGGTTGCGTGTCTATTACCGCCTGGCCGACCCCGCCGTCGTGCGGTTGTGGCAGGCGCTCCGCGACGCCGGCGAGCGGCAACTGGCGGACATCGACCGCCTGGTGCAAACTTTTCTGACGGAACGGCCACAGCTCGAGGCCATCACGCGCGAGCAGCTCCAGACCCGTATGGCCGGCAGCAGGACGGTCGTGCTCGACGTTCGGCCGGCGCTGGAGTACCGGCAGGGCCACATCGCCGGAGCACGGTCCATCCCGGTCGATGAGCTGGAGCAGCACATCGCCGAGCTTGATCCCGCTACCGACGTGGTGGCCTACTGCCGCGGGCCCTACTGTGTCTATGCGGACGAGGCTGTGACTCTTCTCAAGGCGCGCGGTTTTCGCGCCGTGCGTTACGACGAGGGCTATCCCGACTGGGCAGCCGCCGGGCTGCCGGTTGGCACCGAACAGACGATGGCCACAGACACGGCCGCCTGAGCAGCACGAGGAGGCAACCCATGATCT